>Ga0310695_10005085_pt1 | contig 23278 bp, 18 predicted proteins | sample RumenRJG_04DNA_FD_203882 | JGI IMG/M metagenome (GOLD analysis project Ga0310695, IMG submission 203882) | Bovine rumen microbial communities from Lethbridge, Alberta, Canada - RJG_04 (v2) (version 2) | ecosystem: Host-associated > Mammals > Digestive system > Stomach > Rumen | place: Canada...
TCCTTTAAACGTTAACGTCGCCTAATTTTATTAGACAAGACTAAAATTAGTAAGCCAAGGCTAATTAGTCAAGGCTAAACTTTTATACTTTTTTACTATTACCCTAGCAAAAGCCCCGCTATAACAGCAAAACACCACTCTTGTCATGCCCGCCACAGAGCGGGCATCTCCGTATTTTAAGCAAATCCTTATCTTTTACATATATATGGAGAATTTGACCATTTCTAAGGAAATTTGGGCATACCCTTATTAATATGCGGTCTTTGCAAAAAATTTGCCTTTTGCTAGATTTCATGCATGAACTTCCTTGAGCAAAAAATCCTTGCCGATGGCGTAGTCAAACCCGGCAACGTCCTTAAAGTTGACAGTTTCTTAAACCACCAAATTGACATCCGCCTGATGCAAAAAATCGGCGAAGAGTTCAAACGCCGTTTTGCCGACGTCCAGTTCAATAAGGTACTCACCATTGAGGCAAGCGGTATCGCCATCGCGGCATTTATCGCCTACCTGAACGACGTGCCCGTGGTATTCGCCAAGAAGGGCCAGACCGTCAACAGCACCGACGACAAGTACGTTGCCAAGGCATACTCCTTCACGCACAAAAAGTTCAACGACATTTTCGTTTCGCGCCCGTACCTCAAGCCGACCGACAAAATTCTCATCGTGGACGATTTCCTCGCCGACGGTGAAGCCAGCAAGGCGCTCATCGACCTCGTGAAGCAAGCAGGCGCCGAACTCGTCGGCGTAGGCATCGCGATAGAAAAGGGCATGCAGCCCGGTGGAGCAAAACTCCGCGCCGCAGGCGTCCGCCTCGAATCCATCGCCATCGTCGATAGCATGGACCCCGAAACTGGATTCATCAAGTTCCGCGAACAATAATCATAGATTGCTTCGCCCCTTGCGGGACTCGCAATGACGTAATAAAACATTCAAAGTTCGCAATGACGAAACACAGCATTCAAGGTAAAGCATGAAGACTTCGGACAACATCTACCAGCTTGACGGACGCGTTCCGCTTTTACAGGCACTTCCATTCGGCTTGCAGCACGTGCTCGCCATGTTCGTAAGTAACATTACGCCGATCATCATCCTTGCAAACGTCGTCGGGATTGAAAAGGGCCTCACCGCCTCGCTCATCCAGAACTGCATGATTATCGCAAGCATCGGTACGCTCATCCAGCTCTACCCCGTCTGGAAAATCGGCTCCCGCCTCCCCATCGTCATGGGTATCAGCTTCACATTCCTCTCCGTCTCTATTTCCATCGGAGTGTCGCAAGGCATGGGAACGCTCATGGGAGCCGTCATCGTTGGCGGTATCATCGAAGGACTTCTCGGCCTCTGCGCCAAATACTGGCTCAAGCTCATCCCACACATCGTCGCCGCCACCGTCGTGACCTCCATCGGATTCACGCTTTTGCCCATTGGCGCGAATTCATTCGCAGGCGGTCAAGGCGCCGCTGATTTCGGCTCTGCACAGAACTGGATTGTCGGAAGCGTCACGCTCCTCACCTGCTTACTCACGCAAGTTTTCGCCAAGGGATTCCTCCGTTCGCTCTCCGTGCTCGTCGGCCTCATCGTCGGTTACATTCTCGCACTCTGCATGGGCATGGTCGATTTTTCAGGCATCACAAGCAACGGCTTTTTCGCACTCCCCAAATTCCTCCCGTTCACCCCGGAATTTAACTTGGGCGCAATCCTCTCCGTCATCGCCATCTATCTCGTGTCCGCCACGGAAACCGTCGGTGACTCCAGCGCCCTTTGCAGCGGCGCCCTCAAACGTCAAATTCATAAAGTCGAAATGGGTGGCGCCATCAGCTGTGACGGCTTTGTCAGCTCTATTTCCGGACTCTTCGGTTGCACACCGATTACATCCTTTAGCCAGAACGTCGGCCTTGCCTCGCTCTCTGGCGTTGTGAACCGCTTCGCCATCGCAACAAGCGCAGGCATCATGCTCCTCGGTGGCCTATTCCCGCCCGTAGGTACCCTCCTCACGACCATCCCGCAAGCCGTCCTCGGTGGCTGCACCATCATGATGTTCGGCTCCATCCTCTTCGCAGGATTCGGCATGATCGCGAAAAGCGGTTTCTCGCAACGCAACATGATTATCGTTAGCTTGTCCTTAAGCACCGGGCTTGGATTCACATCAGCATCGCAGATGTTCAAGATTTTCCCGCAGATTATCCAGACCATCTTCGCCGAAAACTGCGTCGCCGTAGTATTCATCCTCGCTGTAGTCTTGAACTTGGTATTGCCCAAGGACAAGGAAGAAGGGAAGTAAAAAAAGCGGTCAATCGCTGCGAAAATTGAATTTAATGTCCGCCACAGAGCGGACATTTTTTTGTATGGGGAAATCCCTCAAAAAGTGACATTTAGAGAGTTATACCGCAAAAAAATGCTTATAATTCTCTAAATCTCATATTTTTTAGCACATTTAGAGAATTATAGCGATGTTTTTGTTGGATAGGGAATTTTCAGTTAAACAGCTACATCAGGATTCATCCAACTAATAATTTCTTGTTCAAGTTTGATTTTATTATTTAACATAAATGTTGTTATATCAACATTTTTTCCTGAAGCAATTAAAGTTTCTGCTTTTTTAATGTCATTAGTTTCAAAAGGTTTAGCGTAATTCCGGTATTTTTCCAAATTTTCAACATCCATGCAATAGGGTTTGAAATCTATGCCTGTCTTATTCCTTAAATTATCAAGAATATAAAAGCCATCGGGATCAATATCTCCAAAATGATAATACAAAATATTCTTTGATTGATTTTGATCAAATATTTTTTTCAGCAACACTTGTTTGACGCTGTTATGATAACCACTCAAATACAAGAAGAATACATCTGTACCTCGCACTCGATTAAAAGAAGTCAGGTTTTCAATGGTCATCACAGTTTTGTTGAGAATATCAATTTCATCAATATCGCTAACTTCTGTTGAGGGTAAGGCCAAAGCCTTATTTTGCATCACATCTAATATTCGACCGTCAGCAAATTTTATTTTCGCACTTCCTTTGAAATAGATGTAAGAAGGATTTTTATAAACATTTAAGATTTCCAAAATTGTATCATAAATTTCCTTCGTTTCCTCTAAACCATCAACAGTTTCATTAAATTTTCCGCTTTCATGAAGAATTTTGCAAACTTTTGTTCGATATGATTTTTCCCACGCTTTCGAATCGTGAAGAACTTCTATAGACAGTTCTCGCTCAAGAATTTCTGGATGATTTGACAAAATATAGTCAAGAAGCCTTATGATATTTGCCGATTCTTCCAAAGGGTATGCGGCCTTTTTGTCAGCCTCAATACGATTGATTTGCGTTTTGCAGAAATCAACAATAATCGAATTCTTCGAAAGAAAACTTCTGTAAAAATCACGTTCTTCTTGTTGTTGGAGCTTTTTATCCTTTACACCTAAAATATCTCGCACTCTTAACCAATAATCATCCGATGTATTGGCTAAAATTTTTACAACATGTTGATTTCTGCTTTCCGTAGAAATCAGGTTTTCAGACTCAAGATTCTTTAACTCTTTTTCAAAATCCTCAATTGAATTAACATCTTCAAAATCATCGTTATATTTGGGGTAAACATCTGTCGGCGCTATAGAAAACGTCTGGCGAACAGAGTTTTCGCCCTTATAGGTTTTGCTACCTTCATACTTATGCAAAAGTTTTTCTAGAATCAGTTTTTGACGACTATTTAAATTCATACTACGGCCTTTCGCAACCCTTCTTCGGCGATGGTATATTTTCCATCAGAATACAGAGCAACAGTATTGTCAATATGGCTGCCAATACTATCTATTTTTTCAGGTGGGGCGGCATAGAATACTTGGAAGTGATTTTCTTCTAGGAATCGAACCATCTGTTCAATACGTTCTTTAGACAAAGCCGAAAATGCTTCATCTATAAAAGCCAAACGTGCGCAATTTTTTTCTTTTGGATAAAATTGCATTAAACTTGCGGCAAGAATGATAAAATAAGGCGTTTGTTTTTCACCACCGCTAGCAGAACCTTGTTTCTGTGATAGGTTCATTTCTTCACCAGTTTTGCGGCGAATACTCATGTCATAAACAAAATAGTTTCTATAGTCAGAGTATTCCATTTCATCAGAACCTTGTTGTAGAATATCATCTAGAAATTTTTGCACATCCGCATTAAACTTTTCTTGAGAAACCTTCTGCGGATTGAAAAAGTCTGGATCGTTGATATAACTCTCTAAATTGTTGCAAATATCAAAGAAAATCTTTCGATCTGTCCTTTCTTCCATTTTGAATTGGTAGAAGTCAATGCCAAAAGGAATTTTCTTCAATTCCCTATTGATGACATCAATTTCCTCCTTAGCCTTTTCAATACTTTCTTTTAATTCTGCGATAAAATCGTGAAGAAAAGCATTGCGAAGCTTTATATTTGCTTCTTCCAGTTTATTCTTTGCTTCATCGAGTTTAGCATTGGCAATGTCGAGATACTCTTCACGATAGAATGGAATGAACTCCACTCCAATAAAAGTCAAATCACGTTCGGCAATTTTATTGTATTCAATTTGAATTTTACAAAGCGCGTCTTTACATCGGTCTAATTCCGAAATGGCTTTATCAACGGTTCTCTTGTCAATAACAATGCAGCCACGCTTTTGCCCAACAGCCTTTTGATACGTGTCAAGCATGTCTTGCTCTAGTTCAACATTCGCTTGCATCAAACTCTGATATTCGGCCATTTTAGTTTCAACATGTTGATTTAATTCACTAATTCTTTCTTCATTTTTTATTTGTTCCGTCTTATTACTACCAATTTTCTCACTTAAATCATCGCTAGACTCTTGAAGTTCTGACACTTTCTGCGTCGCCATTTCGATTTCGTGAATTGCACGAAGCATTTCAGGACTTTTCTTAAGATCTTCAATATCATTCGCAATCTTTCCAAGTTGCCTTTTCAGCTGTGGGACTTTTTCAACAGACTCGAAATCGTATTCTTCAGGATCCCATTCAATATTGCCACATAAACGCAGCAATTCACTAAATACATTTATTTGGTCGCCAAGTTCTTGCAGGTTTGCAGAGGTCTGTTCCTTTTCCTTCTCCTTCATTTTCAACTGCATTACAACGGCATTCTTGCCCAAACAGGGAACAACGTCATTAGTTTTCATCATCGAAGCAGCATAACTCTTGGTTAGCATGCCATCCTTCATTAAACCACCCTTTGGAAAATCATGAAGTTCTTCGATGGAATCGCAAAGATGAATCCCATTCAGCAAATAATTGGCATACTTACGGGCGGCCTTATTTTTTATTTCCAGAACTTCTGCGGCAGAATCTTTTTCAATATCGCTATCGGGAATTTTGTCAGACAAAACCACATTTGCGTTAGTGAGTTTTTTATCCTTCAAAATTCTTAAGGCGACATCACAATATTCGTCATCAACAATTAGGTAATAACGTTTACGACCAAGGAAAGTTTCTATAGCCCTACGCCAGCTTTCATCCTTGATTTCTTCCACCAATTCTGCGAAGAAACGAACCTCAGATTTTATGGAACGACGTTCAAATTCCTCTTGAATTGTTTGTTTAGCGCTTTCTGCTTCTCGCGGAAAAATGATTTTCTTAGACTGCAGATTTTTGATATCGCTTTCAATATCAGAAAGGGCTTTAATACATTCTTTCTTTTTGTCTTCTAAGCGAACTTTATCAGCCGTATATTGTTCACAAACAGTTTTGATTTGATTTCCAAATTCAATAAAACGTGTCTGTTTTTCAAAAAGGTCGATTCCCAACTCTGCTAGATTCTTAAGAACCTCCTGAGATTCTCTAGATATCTGGACATCTTTTTCAATCTGAGGAATCAATTGCGTTATCGCAATTTGGAGATTTTTTAAATCAGCAATTGCAGATTCGCAAACCTTAATATCTTCTTTGCACTTCTTCAACTCTTCATTCTTGTTATCAAGCGCATCACTGAGTGTTCTATTGGAATCCCTAACCCTATTAAGGTTTTCACGAGCATTACCAAGTTCAGTTTCGACTTTCCCCTTTTGATCATTCAATTTTCTCTTTTCAAGTTCCAACGTTTTAGAACGAATCTCGCATTGCTCCAAATCCTGCTTATCTTTTTGAAGGAACTGGTAGGAATACATCATCTTACGAATTTTCAAGTATTTCAGTTGTTTTTCATAGGCAGATGTAGCGGTTTCAATTTTTTCTAGAAGCTCCTTACGTTTTTTGTTATTTTCCAACATCCGAAGAGCCTCGTCATAATGATCTCTCTGTTCTCTCAAAGATTGCAAAGAATTCACGTCATTCTGCACAAGTACAGAATCCTTCACAAACTTTTCAACATTTTTTTCTGGCTTAAAAGCCATCATCTTTAAAATTTTTTCAACGTATTTTTTAAATTCGCCATCATTAACGCGAAGCCCCAAAGCTCTCGCAATCTGAGGTTTTGCTTTATCACGTCCCAACATTTCTGAAGCTTTTACAGGAACACCCTTTCTAGTGAGATTTCTTCCGCTGACAACACTTAACTTTCCACTTTCAATAGACCTAAAATTAAAATCCTCAATTTTTGCATTTTGGAAGATAAACCATTTAGGCTCCGCAGAATCCTGCGCGGAACGAGATTCTATGTTCACGCCAACAACAAAATCACCTTCTGTTGGGGAATTAAATTCCATTACAATATAACTGACTACGGCATCTTTTCGAAGGTATCTGTCGGAACCGTTTGTCTTGCGGTCTCCATGAATGTAAGCATTTACCGTTCTTTCTTTATCGTCTGCAGCACGATTGAACTGCGTATTGGCAAACAGCAAATAAGACATGGCGTCAAGTATTGTAGTTTTCCCAGTACCATTGACTCCCGTAAATAAAGTAGAACTACCCAATTCAATACAAACATTCTGGAAGCAAGACCAGTTTAACAGCAGAAGTTTCTTTGCGGTTTTACGGAATTCCATTATTATTCCTCCTCTTCTTCTGCATCAAAGTTATCATCGGCAACATCCTCGCTTTGAGGGCCTACATTCATCATTCTTTCTCGCACACTCGTAACAAACGTGGCAAATTCAGATTCATCTAAAGCAAATTGAATAGACGGATAAAGAACAATCAAGCGTTCATTGTCAGGTGCATTCCAATTGACAAAGATTAAGTTGTATCTTGCAAAAAGTTGTAACGCAGTTTTTAGATTACTTTTAACGTCAAAAGCGCCCTTGAATTCAAATTTTTCCAATTCAGCATTCAATTCTGGAAAAGTCGTCGTGATTTGCTTGGATAAGGAACCTGATTGAACCTTATCCATATACAAGGTCCACAAGCAACAGAGAATGATGCTTTGGAATTTATTAAACCTCTGCTTGGAAACAACAACATCGACACTGTTATTCTGAAGCATCACAACTCCATTGTCCTTCACAACAACATCAAAGCCCATCAAGTTCAAATAATCCGAAAAAAGCCCTTCGTTTGATTTAACAAAGAAGAACATCTTGCGATTATCATCGTCTATGTCTCGAACAATGAAGGTTTCTTTCAAAAGTCGGCGGCAACACTTTTTAAACACCAACTGTTCAGAAGTAGTGAGATCGTCCCACATCTCATTAATTGTTGACATCTTTTTTTGCCCTCCAATGCCGAATCTTAAATTCGTCTGATTCGACAAAATCTTCATCAATTTCTATCAGGTATCCGTTTTCGCGAGCGTACGTCACAGCAGCCATAGATGCAAGGACATCTTTTTTCTCGTTTATGGTAAGGTTAGAACTATCAAACTTTCCATTGGTTGATCGAGAGTCTAAGAACTTTTTCATCAGCTCTTTGGAATATGGATTGTACGATTCCTTTTGCAATTGCCGTTTCTGGCGTTCTCGTTCTTCAACGCTCATTTCAACAACATCAGCTTCGACATTCGATTGAATACTCTGATTTTTTTGCGGATATTGCAGAGACGTTTTGTCTACAAACTCATAATCATGAATATGGAAAAGATATTGGATTTCTTCGTCTATCTTATTCAACTTATCTTCATCAAAATTTTGGACTAGATATCGTATAGTTTCTTCTACATTTCCTCGGTTATCCTTGCCCTTATTTCGGAGAATTCGTTCTCGTGCAACCGCAATTTTGATATACGCATTAATTTGATCTTTAATACGTTTCATAATCTTATTATAATCATCATGGAGAAAACGCCTCGTACTATCCAACATCCTTATAACTTTATCTTCGGCATCGCTTCTAGTGCAGCCTTCTTCATCCATAATACTTTGCGTAAGCGCTCCCAAAAAATCAATCCCCTTAAAGTCCTCTAATCGCCTAGATATTTTTTCTCGATATAAATGTATGTTCTGCTGCTGAACAAGTCGAGAATACTCTTTAATGAAATCGCCATCGCAATATTTGATGATATTTTCAGTCAAACTTACTAGCGAGCCCTCACGCAGCATTCCTTCAATAATCTTTTTTATTGAAGTTGCAAGTTTCTTTAATGCAGATGATAATTTACGAGCTTCATCGTACACGGGCAACAAAATCAATTTATACAGATTTTGCTCGCCTTGCTTCCAGTTTTCCAATCTATTGTAAATATTGTAAATAGAAACTGAAAATTCCAATCGTGTTGGGCTCTTCAATTTTTCAATAAACTGAGCTAACGCAATGCCGTTATCCGGCATAACAATTGTCTTTTCAAGTGTTGAATCATCCGTTTCTTCTTCTAGCCATCCGGCTTGGACAAAACGCCTAATAATAAAATTCGCCTTTATATTCCAATCAGACTCTAAACCCAACTCCGTTGCATCTTCGCCTTGTATTTCAATATGATTTTCCAACAGATATGCTGCTATAGTATCACGGACCAAATCACGAAGAATTCTATATGAAATTTCATTATCAAATAAGCTATAAATCTTCAATAATAATTCAGAATAAACAGCTTGATTTCGATTCTTACTACTAAGAATCGTAAAAAAATCACCAGGAACAACATCAAAAACGCTAAGCATATTCAGATGAATAATATACGCAAAAATTTTGACACTTTATTGACAAAATCTTCATTTTTTTAATTATTCGACAAAAGTAACGCTTTACAGAGAAAACTTTATATCGTATTTTCCCTAAACAAATCTTCCATCGTGATTTCTTGTTGTGCAACGCTGTTATTAGCACCTTCGGCCACGCCATATGTAGTTATCATCGTAGGAACGATGGCGTACTTGGTTTTCGTTTTGGCACGGAATAGTTCGGCCCTGTCACGAATGTAATCCGCATATTCCGCCGTCATTTGATACTTGCCTATAGCGAACTTAATTTCGCACAAGTTTATTGTTCTGTCAGCCCTTGAAATAACCAAGTCAATTTGCGCTCCTTTTTCAGAATCGCTTTTCGGCACATATCTCCACGCAGACACTTCCGTCGCAACACCAGCAATACCCAATTTCTGCTTTATGGCATCGACATGCGTCATGCAGACAAGTTCAAAAGTCTGTCCCAACCAAGTTTCTACACTACGCGAGTTGAAATGTTTACTCCACCATTGTTCATCAAGAGAGTTGTTCGCCTGCACATACTTGAAATAAAAGAGAGTATAAAAATCAGACAACCGGTAGATAGCGTCCTTGATCTTGTTACCAAGCTGGCTATAACGCAAAACAAAATCGCACCGTTCGAGGTTCTTCAGCACAACAGTCAGTGTTTTGCCATCAAAATCAACCTTTTTGTCTATTTGGGAACGAGTCAAGCCTTCCTTATGGTTTGCTAACAGTTGTGCCACTTGTACATAGTAATCTGCATGGGTGAACAAAGCATTGTACAGTTCTTCAAATTCAATTTTCAATAGTGCGTTTTTACGGAAGAAAAGACGGTCAATGTTTTGGACAAGACTCAAGCGTGTATCCAGCAAGCTCCAATAAAACGGAACTCCGCCTAAAATCATGTACGCTTGGAGAATCTGGTATCTGTCCCATGCGCATTTCCTAGCACAGAGGTATTGTTCCGATTCGTAAAGCGTAAAGGGGTTCAGGTAGATGCTGTTCGTAATGCGGCAATGCAACCCGCCCTGATTCTCGACGAGTTTATCGATCATCCAGCTAGTTGCGCTACCCGTCGCAATAAACAGAATGTCTTTACGGCGTGCGGCCCAACCATTCCAAAAGTTTTCAAACTCTTCAACAAAATCCGATTTTGGGGTATCGATCCAGGGCATTTCATCAAAAAAAATGACCTTTTTATGTTCGCTGGATTGCGACTCAATCAATTCTGTCAAAGAATCAAATGCATCGGACCAATCGGAGAACTCTGGCAATTTTGGCAAATGCGCGTAATGTTTGATAGCCTTAGCGAAATTACGCAACTGCTTTTTCACGGGTAGATTATGGCCACCAACAAAAGAAAAGTCGTATTGACGGTTAAAGAACTCTTCCACAAGAAAGGTCTTCCCTACTCGTCGACGGCCATAAACGACAACAAACTCCGACTGGTCACTTTTTAGGCATCGGTCGAGTTCCCCTATTTCACGATTTCGTCCAATCAAGTTCATCGAAATCTCCTATGTTGTTTTTCTAAATATATAAAAAACAACCGGATATTTCCCCAAAAGTGATATTTTTTACAAGATTTTGGGAAATTATCTATCAAAAATAGCCGATAATTCCCCAAATCTCATAATTTTAGGAAGATTTTGGGAGATTATAGATTTTGGGGAAGTTTTCCAAAATTCAGACAGCATTAAATCGTTCCTGCTATTTATTGGACATTTTAATGGACATTATTGGACATTTTATTGGACATTTTGATGAACTTTTTGGTGAACTTTTACTTTTCCCCAAAGCTCACGCCGAATGACTTTGGCATCACGATTTCCTTATAGGCGTTCATCAGGTAGTCATCGGTCATTCCAGAGACGTAATCAGCAACAATGCGCGGGAGGGGTGTCGTTTCTCTGTACTTTTCACCCAGCGATGCGCACCAGTGATTGATTCCTGTTGCCTTTTTCACGCCAGACTTGAGTTCATCAAGGCATTCTTCCAAGACGGTACGGAACATCATCTTGATTTTTTCGTCCTGGGTTGACTTTTTCGGATTCAAATAGATGTTTTTGTAGTTCCAGTTTTTCAGCTGGTTAAGCGCATCGAAAACTTCCGGCGAAAAGACGAGCGTTTCTTTGTCTAAACTATTGTTGACAAGGTCTGTAATAAGCGTGTTGACGATTTCGCTATTTTTGCATCCGAGAATTTTCGTGATTTCTTGGGGGATGTCTTCGCGCTTCACTAGTTTCAAGATGATGGCATCTTCGATGTCGCGGCCAACGTACGCAATCACGTCCGAAATTCGCATGACACAGCCTTCCAAAGTCATCGGGACCATCTCTTTCGATTTTAGCTTTCCGCTTAAGCTGTTTTTGTATTCTTCCAGCAGTTTTTCTGGAGTCTTGCTACGGTTGCAACCATATTCATTTTTTAGGATTTCGCCATTGTGACAGATAATTCCGTCGAGCACTTGCGCGGTAAGGTTCAGTCCTTTGCCGTACGCTTCGAGATCATTGAACAATCTAAAGCTTTGAACATTGTGTTCAAAAATTCCTTCACCGCAATCTTGCAAGAACTTCGAGACAATCCGTTCGCCGTCATGTCCAAAAGGCGTATGGCCGACATCGTGACCTAACGAAATCGCCTCAATCAAGTCTTCGTTCAGATTCAAAAATCGTCCAATGGTCCTTGCAATTTTCGCAACCAACTGCACGTGCAACACGCGGTGCGTGATATGGTCATTTTCAACAAGGCAAAACACCTGAGTTTTATCAATGTATCGGCTATAGCAATAGGAATGGATAATCTTGTCTGCATCGCGGGAAAAATTCGGGCGGATATCGTCTGGCACTTCGTGATAGCGAATTGCGGAAGCGGACTTGCAGGCGTATTCTGCAAGCGAGTTTTCCTTTTCCATCAAGCGGGATTCAATTTGTTTCTTGACCGAGGCGTTCCATTCCATAAAGCAATTCCATTTGGGTTTTAGATTACAGAAATATACATTTTCAGCAAAAAAGAGTACGCCCCTAAATTTTGACAAAAACTCGCCCACTTGACATTTTTCACTCAAAGAACGATATTTATAGAAAACACATTAGGTAATTATGCAAAACAGAATTGACTACAAAAAATTAAATATCGAAGTTTACGAAGACACAGCAGAGCGTTGCCGCACAAATGCACGATTGCGTGAATCCATCGCAAGTTCCACCCGCGAACAGAAATTTACCGGCGAGGCAGAAAAAGTCGTTGTCGAGAACCGCAACATTTTCGCAGAAAGCGCCAAAATTATCGTTTCACAAAAGCGAACGCTCGAAGCCGCCAAAACATACGCAGGTACAAAAGTCGCTGTGCTAAATTTTGCATCGGCATCGCACCCGGGAGGCGGCGTTACAACCGGAGCAGGCGCCCAAGAAGAAAGCATTTGCAGATGCTCGACATTGCATCCATGCCTAAAGGCGCCCCAAATGGAAAAGTTTTTCTACGAGCCGCATTGGCACCAGAAAAACGCGCTCCACAACGACGACTGCATTTACACGCCTGGCGTAACCGTCATCAAGACCGACACATCATCGCCCGAATTGCTTGACGAATCGGACTGGTACAATGTCGATGTTATCACCTGCGCTGCACCGAACTTGCGCAACTTCGAACGTAAAAAGGATATACTCGTCGATAAATACGGCTGCGGTTCAATCACTGACGAAGGCTTAAAGCAGCTGCACATCAAGAGGCTCCGTCGCATTTTGGACATCGCAATTTTGAATAAAGTCGAAAGCATTATTCTCGGAGCATTCGGCTGCGGTGCATTCATGAACGATCCAAGAATCGTCGCAGAAGCAACCGCCGAAGCCCTCAAGGATTACCTGCACGCGTTCAAGAATATCGAATTCGCCATATTCTGCCGCCCAGGATTCGAGCAGAACTACAAAGAATTCTGCAAATTGAAAAACATCAATCAATTATAAATTAAAACGATTTTCCATATTAGAATGCAAAAAGACCGCAGCGGAAAGCTACGGTCTTTTTGTAAATCACTAGATCCTTCCGCCTTCGGCGTCAGGATGACGCGGCCGAAGGTCGGGATTACTTTACCACGATGTTCACGAGCTTGCCGGGCACGACGATGGACTTCACAACAGTCTTGCCGTTCATAAACTCCTTGACTCGGTCGTTATCCATGGCGAGTTTCTCAAGTTCGGCCTTGTCCATGTCCTTGGCAACAGATGCCTTGGCGCGGACCTTGCCGTTCACCTGGAACACGACTTCCACGGTGTTTTCCACGGCTTTGGAGTGGTCGGCTTCGGGCCATGCCACGTTCGTGAGCGATTCGTTGTGGCCGAGGATGCTCCACATTTCTTCGGCGATGTGCGGGGCAAACGGGTGCAACAGCTTGACGAACGTTTCGCACGGTTCGCGGTAGCGCTTGTCCATCTTCATCATTTCGTTGTTGAAAATCATCAGCTGGCTAATCGCGGTGTTGAAGCTCATGTTCTCGATGTCGCTCGTGACCTTGATGACGCTCTGGTGCATCACCTTTTCGATAGCTTCCGGAGCAGCTTCGTCAACGAAGACCGGGGCTTCATCGCTGTCGCCGACAACAGAACGCCAGGCGCGGCCGAGGAAGCGGTTCATGCCTTCGATGCCCTTGGTCTGCCACGGCTTCACGGCATCGAGCGGGCCCATGAACATTTCGTACAAGCGAAGGCTATCTGCACCGTAGTCGCGCACCACGTCATCGGGGTTCACCACGTTCTTGAGGGACTTACTCATCTTAGCCACAATCTGCTTGAGCTCGATGTCCGTACCCTTCTTGAAGTACTTGCCGTTCTTTTCTTCGACTTCGTCAGTCGGGACCTTGGAGCCAGCGGCGTCTTCGTATGCAAAGGCAAGAATCATGCCCTGGTTGAAGAGTTTCTGGAACGGTTCGTCGGTAGAGACGAGGCCGAGATCGAACAAGACCTTGTGCCAGAAACGGCTGTAGAGCAAGTGAAGCACGGCGTGTTCGGCACCACCCACATAGAGGTCGACCGGCATCCAGTACTTTTCAAGTTCCTTTGCCACAAATGCATCACCGTTGCAAGCGTCGATGTAGCGGAGGTAATACCAGCAAGAACCGGCCCACTGCGGCATGGTGTTCGTTTCGCGAATACCCTTGCGACCATTCTTGTCTGTCACCTGAAGCCATTCGGTGGCGTTTGCGAGCGGAGACTGTCCGCCGTCACCCGGCTTGTAATCCTTGAGTTCCGGCAAGAGCACCGGAAGTTCAGCGTCGTCCACCGTAGAGATTTCGCCGTCTTCCCAGTGGATAATCGGGAACGGTTCACCCCAGTAACGCTGACGGCTGAAGAGCCAATCGCGGAGCTTGTAGTTCACCGTGGCCTTACCGATCTTGTTGGCTTCGAGCCATTCAATGACCTTCGCGATGCCCTGCTTCTTGTTGAGGCCGTTCAGGCAAAGCGTGTCGTTCTGGCTGTTGATATAGGTGCCATCGGCAGCCCAGCAGGCTTCACCCTTGAGCACGAGCGGTTTTACATCTTCGGGGCAGCTTGCATCCGGTTCCATGATGCAGATCACCGGGAGGTTGAACTTCTTTGCAAAGTCAAAGTCGCGAGTATCGTGAGCAGGCACAGCCATGATAGCGCCGGTGCCATAGCCCGTCAAAACGTAGTCAGCAACCCACACCGGAATCTTCGTGCCAGTGAGCGGGTTCACAGCGTAAGAACCAGTGAACACACCGGTCTTTTCCTTGGCGAGTTCCGTACGGTCGAGGTCGCTCTTAAGAGCGGCTGCATGCACGTATTCTTCCACGGCGGTCTTCTGTTCGGCAGTCGTGAGTTCCGGCACCATAGCGTGTTCCGGGGCAACGACCATGTAAGTTGCACCGAACAGCGTATCGCAACGGGTGGTATAGACGCGGAGCTTCTTTTCAGTCGGCTTGCCGTTAGCGTCGGCAATCGGGAAATCCACTTCGGCACCGTAGCTCTTGCCAATCCAGTTCTTCTGCATGTCCTTCACGCCCTGCGGCCAGTCGAGCTTGTCGAGGCCCTTCAGCAGGCGGTCGCCATACAGCGGAATGCGCATGAGCCACTGCTTGAGGTTACGGCGTTCGACTTCCTTGGTGCCACACTTTTCGTGAGAACCATCGTTCAAAACTTCTTCGTTAGCACAGACAATCTTGCAGTGCTTGCACCACCACACCTGTGCATCGGCGTAGTAAGCGAGGCGCTTAGAATCCTTGTACTTGCGGACTTCGGCTGCACCCTTGGCTTCCACATCGGCAGGAATCGGAAGCTCTTCGATGGGGCGGCCCTTCTGCTGGTCTTCATCGAACCAGGTGCCATAAAGGCGCTTGAAAATCCACTGCGTCCACTTGTAATACTTCGGGTCGGTGGTGTTGACTTCCTTGTTCCAGTCGTAAGAGAGACCGAGGCGCTTGATCTGGCGGCGGAAATTGTCGCAGTTCTTCTTGGTCGTAATGGCCGGGTGCGTACCGGTCTGAATAGCGTACTGTTCAGCGGGGAGGCCGAAAGCGTCCCAACCCATCGGGTGGAGCACATTGAAACCACGGCTGCGCTTGTAGCGGCAAATGATATCCGTTGCAGTGTAGCCTTCCGGGTGGCCCACATGGAGGCCAGCACCACTCGGGTACGGGAACATATCCAAGCAATAATACTTCGGCTTGGACTTGTCTTCGCCAGTCTTAAACGTCTGATGTTCTTCCCAGTAGGCTTGCCACTTGGTTTCGATTTCTTGCGGATTATACTTTGCCATTATTTATTCCTCTAACGCCGCGACGGAACCGCCACGACCTCATTAAATTTTCGAGGCAAAAGATAGAAACTTAAAAAGCCCCGCATTGCGGGGCCAGTAGCAAAAGAACGTTACAAAAACATCAATCCGATACTATCGATTCTGGATTCTGTTCACCTAAATTATTCCATTTGCCGCTAGAACATTTAAAATACATGTCCCTGTAAGCATGGTAAGGCTCATAATGGTATTTCGCTATTTTTCCTTCATTTGCAGCATCACATTTTTCTTCAATCCATCCATCATCGGTATAAGTAAAAACCGCAATATTAGCCGTTTTCAATCTGTTGAAACGCGGATCTCCGCCAGCACTTAATCGCAAACCGCCACACCAATAATCCGTTTGTTCGTCATCATAAGAAGCAAGGCTGACGCTATTACGGTTTTCTTTGCACTGAGCTTGAACGGCGGCCGCCAAAGGAGCAGCGTGATCCAAATCGATCCAAGTTCCTTGTTCGCACTTGAAATAGTAATAATCTCGATAATAGACGGCTGAATCCGTAAGCTGAACAAACATAGAATCAATAGCGCCTTCACGTTCCGAACCGCATGTCGGAAAAACTCTCAACGCTCTTTGATACCGAGATTTTTCCCAAGTTCCCTGTTTGCACTCATAATAAGTCCAATATAAAGCTAGCACAGAATCCACAGCACCTTCGTTATCGACCCTACATTCAGAAAAATCTTCCACTCGACGAATAAAACTTGCCGAACTTAAAATTTCAGAACTACTCGAAGCCGCATTGCTAGAAAACTCAAGGCTTGAAACAGCCTCGCTGCTAGAAGATACTGGACCTGAGCCAGTCTCACTACTAGAAGCTACGCTGCTCGAAGATTCTACAGCCGACGATCCAGTCGCTGCGGGAATCGGGTTACTCACGGCATCGTCACCGCACGCCGTAAAAGACAAAACTGAAATAGATGCTAGCATCGCTAGCACCGAAGCATGATTCCTTTTGAACATAAAAATTCCCTATACGTTCCAAAAATTTATCCAAAAATATCAACTTATTTTATCAAAAGACTCTTTATCCAATAAATGTAAGCAAAAAAAGAATTTCATTTTTTTACTGTGCCTTTTTCTCTGGATAAATAAAGGAGGTTCTCACATTAGAATTATCCTTGCATCCAACAACACGGCTTAACCGATATCGATGAGCAGGAATCGTATCCCGAACACTTTGAGGATCTTCAGATTTACTACACACTGTGTTATGGAGTAGTTCGTCAGCAATTTCTTCATCTGTAGTTTCCAAAGTCCAAGTTTCATCTTCCCGGTAGCGATAATAATTCTGAGGCAAGCAATAACTATACTGAAAACCGATATCATCATTATGCTCTAGCTTTTGCGCCAAGAGAACATCCTTATCCCAGCAATCTTCAAGCAAGCCTGCTGCACGATCATTTACAGAAGCTTCTTTAGGCAAATCCAGAACATCGTATTCCTCGTCAGTCAAGCCCTTTTTCCGAGGATCCGTATATTGTTGCGGAATAAGTTTTGTGGGTTTCCATTTACCTTCATCACAATAATAGAACGCACCATCAGATTCTTTAAAACGTTGTCCATAATACGCGTCTTCACGAATCGGGCATGCGCCCAATTTAGGGTCAAAATTACTTTCATGCCAATAGCCATCCTCAAATAGATAATACCGTCTTTCGCCTTGAGATTCAAACGAGCAAGTATCTCCTTCTACGGTTTTACGAGTCGTGCAGTTATAAACAACTTCATCTACGAGTTCCCACACAATACCTTCGTCATGCGCCCCTCCTAAATCAGAATGCACAACATGTAAGCATTGATAGTATGCCGTATATCCATTTGAATATGTAATTTTTCCAGTATCCCATTCATTTTCGGCATTGCATTCTTTGGCAGGCGCCTTCAAGCAATCGCTTTCATTCCAGGTTCCGTTTCCCGCATATTCATAGCATTTTCCCCAACGGTCACCACAGCAGTAAAAGCCGCCCTCCGAAATATGCACATTACAAAGACTCCCTACAGATACCCCCGCAGTATCGCAAGCGGCAACCGGCTCCGCCTCATACCAATTGCCCTTTTCGCACTTATAATAACTAATTGCAAAGCCGTATTTAGCATTACCGTCCCATATCGAATCGACAGCGCCCTCATTGTGTGCATCACACTTTGAAAGTTGCGTTAAATTCACGATTCTTGACGCGCTCGAAATTTCAGAACTACTCGAAGCCGCATTGCTAGAAGACTCAGGGCTTGAAACAGCCTCGCTGCTAGAAGATACAGGATTTGAAATGACTTCACTGCTCGACGATTCTACAGCCGACGATTCAGTCGCCACAGGCGTCGGGTTACTTACCGCATCATCGCTGCACGCCGTAAAAAACAAAAAAGATGCCAGCATCGCTAGCACGGAGACATGATTCCTTTTGAACATAAAAACAACTCCCATTATGTTCCAAAAATTTATCCGTAAAATACAAACTCACAAATTCAAAAACCATTTTTACAAAAAAATGTAAGAAAAAAAGAAGCCCCAGAAGGCGGCCACCCTTCCAGAGCTAAAATTACAAGTCTACGCTATTAGTTTTTAGTTTTCGCCGTTTCGCATTTCAGTCTGCTCACGGTCCATGGTGTAGGTCAGGTATTCTCTAAAGTCACGATCGATTTCCACTTCTGGATCGTCGTTATAATGACCAGAGAGAATATCAATAAGTTCTCGATTGTCTGCCCAGCCAAGCACACCGACAGCGTCAAACGTCATGGACTTATCGCCCGGAGCTTTGGCTATATATTCAATCTTGGACTTTTCGACCCAGCCCTGCCCACAGCTTCCTTTAACGAGAACTTCCGTGTCAGCTTCCCTGACAATCGTAAGAGCATCATTAAAGCCTGCCGTGCACACGACCTTGCCACCACCTTTATCTGATGTAACATTGATATCACCTAGCTTAGACTTTACTTGTCTCGCCGCAAAAGAAGACGAGACCAGAACAGACAAAGCAAGGAACATCATCAACTTTGCGGTTTTCATGATTGACCTCCTTATTGTATTAGGGTGGGACATCCACCCACTTTTCAAATTACAAAGTAAAGTTTACAGAAACCAGAAAATGCATGGTTTAAGTTAGAATAGAGACATTTTTTCCCGTTTTTATTTTCCATACTAAGCAACCGGCTCCCGCGCCCATTCTGTAAACTTTCTTTTTCTATTTATTTAACCCTTATTAAAATATTTTTAAGTCGTTGAACCTCCACGATTTGTTATTATTCCGTCATGCTTTTAAAAAAATCTTGCTTACTCGCGTCCATGGTTTTAGCGCTCGCCACGAGTGCTTTTGCTCAAAGTTCCGATGATGACGAATGGGTTTCTGTCGATTCACCGAGACCCGCTTCCGAAAGTGAAAAATCAGGTTCTTACGACGGAACAAACGACAGCGAATTCGCAAATGACGAAGAATACGCAAGCGCATACGCAAGATACAAGACGCAGACAACATCGCGTTCCGAAATCAGCAAGCAGCGCAGCGAAGGGTTCTCGCAGTCCGTGTTCCTTGGAGCTCGTTTGCAAGGCGGCTTCAACACGTTCCTCGGTTCAAAATCCGATGGCTGGGGCGCAGGCTGGAACGTCGGTGGCGGTCTCATCATCAAGATTTCGATGTTCACAAAGAACTTCAGCATTGTGCCGGAACTCACGTTCAACTATCGCCAGTACAATTACGAAAAAGACATGAATGATCTTTACACAAACAAGGCAAGGATCAACATCATGTTGTTTGAACTTCCGATCATGTTCCGCTACACGTTCGACCAGTACGACTTCTTTGCAGCCGCCGGTTTGCATCTCGGTCTCAAGCTGATGGGTAGCGCCGAATACGGTTCCGAACCGAAAGCAGGCGTCATCGCCGATAAAGAGAACAGCGGTTTGAAATCCACCACCGAAATCGCAACCACGAATATGGAAGTGGGCTTTGCTATCGAAGGCGGCTACATGCTGACGAGAAACGTTCATTTGAACCTCCGCATTGTCCAGAGTTTCACGAACCTCCTGAACCACGGCTTGACCGTGAAGCAGCCGTTTGACGAAGCCACGCTCCTCACGTTCTACACCAACGTCGGTATAGCATTCCTGTTCTAGTCGGTTAGTTATTAGTCATTGGTCATTAGTCAATAGTTTTTAATTGCAAAAAAGGAAGCGCCGAACGCTTCCTTTTGTTTTTATGCATTTGTCTGTAGGGAACCAACACACTCGTCATGTTGAGCCCGCAGGGCGATATACGATACTTGGGACTTTAGTCCCTTAGTAGAGTTAAGCTCTTTGGGCTAACATCCAGTTAAGTTTTATGACTGACGAGATGCGCCGCCGAATGGCGAGACGCGCGCCTTACCTTCTGCGGATTCTCGGGATTTCCTTCTGGATGAGGAGTTTCTCGATTGGGGCAAATTCTTCGTGCGGCTTGATAGCTTCCTTGTAGAGCACGTCGGCGAGCGTCGGGTTGTGCGCTAGGAACGCTATCAGAATCGCGTTGCGCAAGAAGAATTCATCCATCGCAGCGACTTCGTACTTCTCGTAGAAATTCGCGACATATTCCGCAGCGAGCCTGTAATTCTTGGCACGGGCAGCTTCCATGATGTTAAACTCATCCACGAACGATTCCGGCAGCGCACCCGCATTCACAAGATTGCGAACTTTAACATAAACCTTGTTCGTGTCGCGAGCTTCCATTGGAATGCCACGCATCCATTCCACATATTCTTCGCGGAACTTTTTCCAATCCGGGGAAGTTTCATCCACCTTAAATTTCGGGCGAACGAGGCTATCCACCGCCGTTGCTGAATTAGAGACATTTTCCGAAACTGCCGCAGAATCCGCGCCCTTTTCAGAGTCATCCGCATTGGAATCGAGCATCGCCGAGATGCCTTCGAAAACTTTCTTGCGCTTTTTCACTTCCTTGATATACGCGAGGAGCGCACGTTCGCGGTACTTGTCCGTACCCGCCTTGAGCATGGACTGAACCTTTATCGGACGACGCAATGCATAATCCGCCGAGTCCAAATATTCCGGCCAGCAAATTTCGCAGCTGTCGAACACCTGCACAATACGCGCGTTCGAATGCACGAAGCGAGCCTCTTCCGCCTTGTTGTCGACAATCGGAATAAACGTACTGTTCGGTTCCACGCCGTCCAAAAGCGATGTAATCATCTTCGACGTAAAGAGGAAATTCTGTTCGCCAAAGAAATCCGGTTCGCGGTGGATGCGCTTGAATTCCTTCACGAGCGTCGAATCTGTGCTGAAGCGGCCAATGGCGCGCTGCATCACCGGTTCGTCACTAGCGACAATGATAATGTCCGGCTCCTCAGGAGCCTTGTACAAACTCACGTACGGGAACGCCACATCAAGCGCCTTCAAGATGTTGAGGAACAGCAAGTCATTGAATTCATAAGTCTGGATCCACTGCACCCAAAGTCCGCCCAGCTTCATGTAGCGGCGCATCTTCGTATAAAATTCATGGCTGAACAAGCTCGCGACACCGCTCACCCACGGGTTACTCGGCACGCTAATCATCAAATCGTACTTGCGGCGATTCGTGAGGAAGAACGTCTGCGCGTCATCAATGAAAATGTGGATGCGCGGGTCATCATAACCGCGAGCGTTCCACGGATAAAATCCGCGAGCGAGGTTCATCATTTCTTCTTCGATTTCTACGCAGTCAAAATCGCGCACCAGCGGGTCCGAGAGCAAGTAATGCGCACCCATGCCGCTGCCAAAACCGACCATTGCGGCATCATACGGTTTGTCCTTCATCGCCATCGGCATAAACGCGGTCGCCGCCTGCGTGAGTTCGTCGCCTTCAATCGGGCGTTCACGATTCTTGCTCATGCTCGCATCAGCCTTCCCGTTCGTCTTCACGTAATAATGCACGTCGGATTCGTGGAAGCTGATTGTTGCTGTCTTACCGTCACGCACCACAATCTTTTCGTCCGGATGCAAATTCTTGTAAGCGCGGAAGGCGCCTGACGTAATCATGTGCGGGTCGAAATTCACAAAGAACGAAGGCAAAATCATCACCGCCGTCATCACGTAAAAAAGTACGCTATAGCGGAACTTTTTGCGATAAATGACGAGCAAGATAAAGCCAATCATAAAGTCAAGCACAGCAGCGAGTACAAGCGAGCCCTTGAGCTGCAAAAGCGGCAATAGCAAAAGCCCACCGCCCGCCGAACCGAGAATCGAGCCCACCGTATTCCAGCCGTAAACCTTGCCAATCGGGGCTTCACTCTTGAATGCACGCGTGAGAATCAACGTAATGAGCGGGAGCGTCATGCCAGCAAAGAAGCTCGTCGGCACCATCCACAAAATCGAAAGCGCGTACTTGAAAATGCTCCAGCAAACGTAACCGTCATTCGTCGTATTGAAAATCTGGTTTGCGACATTCATGCCTTCCCAGAACGGCTTGTAGAAATACAGCGTGCAAAGCGCAAAGAATCCCATGAAAATCTGCGCCAGCGAAAGCACCACGAGAGAGTCCTTCTTCAACAGCTTTCCGCTCACGGCGCTGCCAATGGCAAGTCCTAAAATGAACGCCGAAAGCATCTGGTCAAAGCTGTGGCTCGAAGAGCCCATCAACAGCGAAAGCAAACGAATCCAGACGATTTCATAGACAAACGAAGTAAGACCCGTAATCCCAGCAATCCAGAACCACATGTTTTTCGGAGGCATGGCGAGCTTGTGTTCCGCCACATAATCTTCGTTGAGCGGTTCCGCAGATTTAGACTGCGCCGCGACCTGTCCGTCAGCCCCATCTTCTTCAAGTTCTTCCTCGTACGTCGAAGGCGTCGTATAGCCGATAAAGCAGAACACCGCCGCAAGCAAGAAGTTGATCGAAGCCGCGACGCAAAGCGTGATGTGGTTTCCGAGTTCCGGAATTAAGATGTAACTTGTGAACAAAATACCAATGGCACTACCAAGGCTGTTCGTAAAGTAAAGCATCGGGAGCGAGACTTCGGCACCGCTCTTTCGCATAAGACCAGCCGCAATGAACGGAAACGTCATACCCACCGCAATCGCAATCGGGAGCGTCGAACCCGTCGCCAACACCACCTTCAGAATTTCCGCGCCGCGCGAACTCAACCCCGCCACAAAATTCGAATCGTAAAAGTAATCCGTGAGCCAAATGTACATAGGGTGGTAAATGATGCCGCCAATGCCAATTGCAAGTTCCACCGCCGCGTACCCGAGCAGCGGCCTCTTCACGCGCTCCACCAGTTTGCCCGCGACAAAACTGCCGATCGCAAGCCCGCCCATGTAAATGCAGAGCGTGAGCACCTGACCATAGCTCGAATGTCCGAGGAAAAGTTTAAGGTACCTGGCCCACGACCCCTCGTAAATGAGACCCGCAAAACCAGAGAGAGCAAAAAGCGCGTAAATAACGATATTCATGAGTGCAAATCTATACTAATTAAG
>Ga0310695_10005086_pt1 | contig 23275 bp, 19 predicted proteins | sample RumenRJG_04DNA_FD_203882 | JGI IMG/M metagenome (GOLD analysis project Ga0310695, IMG submission 203882) | Bovine rumen microbial communities from Lethbridge, Alberta, Canada - RJG_04 (v2) (version 2) | ecosystem: Host-associated > Mammals > Digestive system > Stomach > Rumen | place: Canada...
ATGGTGGTGACTGGGGGCAGACTGCATGGGATGTTACCCTGCAGCAGGATGTTACCCTGCCCGCCGGTAAGTATCTGCTGACCGCCAAGATGCGTGCTTCTGCAGATGTGGAGCAGACGCTGTTTGCTGGTGAGAATACTACAATCGGTTTGTCAGTCGGTGCCGCTGGTGGTGTGTTCAACCGTGGCTGGAACGACGCTTCTATTGAGTTCGAACTTCCTGAGGAGGCTACTATCGCTATTGGCGTACGTGGCAAGACTGAGAAGCAGTACAACTGGATGTCGTTCTCTGACTTCCGTCTCGTACAGTTCCCAGCAGAGGTTGAGGTTACTCATACCTGGGACTTCACGAAGTGGAGCGACGAGACCGTGGCCAACCTGAAGGCCGAGGCTGCTAAGGTTACTGTATCTCCAGATCCCGACAAGGAAGGTAACACGATGTGTGAGGACAACGGTGCACTGTGGTCTGATCACGAAAAGAAGCCTGGCACAACCTGTGACACATACGCAGCATCTAAGGACAATTGCTTCTGGTATATAGGAGGCGAGGCTGAGCCTACAGCAAACGGTATCGCTATTGCAGAGTTTGCTGGCCTGCAGTTCAATACTACTTATGGCGCATCGCGTGCACTGGCTATTGCAGTGAACTATCCTTCTACTTCTATTGGAACTTATAACGGTCCTTCTTACCTCTGGTTCGGCGGAAAGGGTCAGACTATTATGACTATCCCCGCTGTGAAGGGTGGATCTACCATCACTATTGGTGTTGAGTCACACAAGAGCACTGAAGCCCGTGGCATACAACTGTTTGCAGGTGATACCGAGTTGAAGGATGCTAACGGCGATGCCGTTGCTGCTCCTAAGACTTACACCGAGCAGAGTTGGGTTGTTCCTGAAGGTGGTGAAGGTGCTGTATTTGACATCACTGTCAAGAACACCAACGGCTGCCACATCTACTACATCGACGCTGAGATTGGCGAGCCTGTTGCCGATGCCATCAAGACTCTCAAGGTAGAGATGGAGAACGGTGCTGTCTACAACCTGAATGGTCAGAAGGTGAACAAGGCTCAGAAGGGTCTGTACATCATCAATGGCAAGAAGGTCGTGATTAAGTAAGTAAACACTCGACTGCAAAGCAGCCGAACACATAACTTCGGCTGCTGAGCAGCGAACATAAAATGGCACCCCCGTGCGAAAGGCATTGGGGGTGCTTTTTTTGTGTTATGATATAGGGGGAAGCGATTCATTAACAATTTGCACACATTTATCGTTAGCAAAAACAAGGGGCATGTTATCGTTTGTGAATCACAAAAAAAATTTCTCACCCGGAAAATTGAAAAACACTATACATTCCTACATTTTATTTGTATCATATTGAGATACAAGCGTTTAGATGATGTATAGTGCCTACATAAAATGATGCGTCTATACATGATTAGACTTAAAAATGGGCGTTTTAGGGCATTTATATCACTTAACTACCTGATAGACAAGTTGTTTCTTATTTGTTTCTACGGCTGAAACAATTTGTTTCTACGGGAGAAACAGTTTGTTTCTATGGGAGAAACAAACTGTTTCCAGTGTTGGAACACCTATGAAACAACGCTTCCTTTCCACCCTACCAGCCATCATTTTCAGGCCCAGAAAGCCCCTTTTTCGGCCAAAAACGCCCTGAGAATGTATAGACGATGTATAGAGAAACACCTCTATACATCGCACAACACACTATTACTCAGATGTTTACAAGGAAAATGTAGGAATGTATAGGCAAAACGAAAATTCTGAATGGAAAAATTATCTATAACGTTGACGTTAGCAAAACGCTGATTTTACGTCGTTAACGGGACTTGATCTCCAGATACTTGTTGATAACATCGACGGAGAGGTTCTGCGGCGTGGTGAGCAACGACTGGATGCCGTACTGGCGCAGGGTTTGGACGATGAGACGCTGTTCGTAGGCGAACTTCTCAGCGATGACACGATGGTAGGTCTGTTCGGTGGTGATGGGTGCGCTCGACCTCTGGTCGCTTGCTACCGAAGGGACGCAAGACGGGTGATGGGCGAAGTCGCGCAGTTCCTCGTCCTCAAAGAAAACCACGAGGAGACGGTGACGCTGGGCCAACTGTCGGAGATAGGACAATTGACGACGAAGAGCAGGCATTGAGGTAAACGATGTGTAGAGGATGAACAGCGAACGGTGGGTGACACGATGCGACAGTCCAGCCAGCAAGGCGGAATAGTCGGTCTCGCCAAACTGCGTATGCTCAGCATAGAGGGCCTCCTGCAGGTTCTGCATCTGTCCTGGCTGTCGGGATGCAGGAACGAACGTGTCAAAGTGGTCGCTGAAGGTTATCAAGCCCGCCTTGTCTTGCTTGTTGATGGCAACAAAGGAAAGCACCAGCGAGGCATTGATGGCATAGTCGAGCAGCGTCATCCCGTTGAATGTCTGCTGCATCATACGACCTTTGTCAATGAGATTGAACACCTGCTGCGAGCGTTCCTCCTGATAGATATTGACCATGATACGCGGAGCAAAACGCTGAACCAGCCGTCCCTCCTCACCTTGAGGGGTGGCCGAGACAGAGCGGCGGGCAGTGGCGCGCCAGTTGATGGTGCGGAAGTCATCGCCAGCCACATAGTCGCGTATCTGTTCAAAGTCGGTGTTATGACCTATACGGCGTATGCGCTTGATACCCATCTCCGTGAGGTTGTTGCTCATGGCCAGCAGTTCATACTGCCGCAGCATCAGATAGGAGGGATAGACCTTCACATCCTGCGCCTCGCAACAGGTGAAACGGCGCTGCACAAGACCAAGTACCGTACTGGCGAAGACCCTCACATGTCCGAAGCCATAGACACCGCGTTGCGTGGGTCTCAGACGGTATTTGATGGTCGTCTCACCCATCGGCTGGAGCGAGGCCTTGAAGCACACGTCGCGCCGCTGAAACACGAAAGGAATCTCGTCGATGACCTCCAACCTGACGGCGAAGGCGTAGGCACTCTCCACACGGATGCTGACAGGATTCTCGTCGCCATTGGAGAAGCGCTGGCTCATCTGCCGGAAAGCCTTGATGCCCTTCCGTCGCCACAGCAGCACCACATCGACCACCACGGCAATCACCAGCAACAACAGGAGTATGCGTCCGACGGTGAACATCGGAGCAACAGCGTAGCCTGATGCCAAGATCAGAATAACGACAGTCAGCAGATAGTAAAAGCGATACCTTAAATACACCTTATTAATTTATTTCGGAACTTCCACCTTCTCAATAAGACGCTGGACGGCACGCTGGGGCGTGATGCCCTCCATCTCGGCCTCGGCGGTGAGGATAATACGGTGCTGCAGGATGCTGGGAGCCACTTGACGCACATCGTCGGGAGTGACGAAGTCGCGTCCCTGCAACAGGGCGTATGCCTTCGAAGCCTGGAGCAGAGCCACCGACGCACGAGGCGAAGCCCCCAGGAAGACAGCCTTGCTCTGGCGTGTCTGCTGCACGATGCCAGCCATGTAGCGCAGGATGGCAGGATCGACAAAGACCTCGTTGAGTATCTGTCGCAGTTCGATGAGTTGCTGCTTGGTGATGACGGGCTCAATGTCTTCCAGTGCCGTCAGCCGCTGGTTGACATGATGACGCTCCAGGATGGTCACCTCCTCGTCGAACGAGGGATAACCCATCGTGATCTTCATCATAAAGCGGTCGGTCTGCGCCTCAGGCAGTTTGTAGGTTCCCTCCTGCTCCACTGGGTTCTGCGTAGCAAGGATGGTATAGAACTGTCCCATGGCGTGGGTCGTACCGTCAATGGTGACCTGACGCTCTTCCATGACCTCGAAGAGGGCGGCCTGCGTCTTGGCTGGCGCGCGGTTGATCTCATCGACCAGCACCAGATCGGCAAACACAGGGCCTGGATGGAAGTCAAAGTCAGAAGTCTTGATATTAAACACGTTGGTGCCCAGCACATCGGAGGGCATGAGGTCGGGTGTGAACTGCACGCGGCTGAACTTGGCATCGATGAGACGGGCCAACAGACGGGCCAGTAGTGTCTTAGCGACGCCAGGCACACCTTCGAGCAACACATGACCATTGGCCAATACGGCAGTGAGCAACAGGTCGATGTTCTCGTTCTGGCCTACAATGACTTGGGATATCTGCTGGCGCAACAGGTCGATGCGCTCTGCAAATTGGGTGAGGTCGGTTCTTTCGGACATATCTTTTTGGGTTTGAGATTGGAGATTTGAGATTTGAGGTTTTATAGATTTTGCACGATTTCATCGAGGGAGGCGATGAAGGTTTTCAATTCAGGCTCGGTAATGACATTGGCAGGATCGACGGCACGCTTCACGTTATGGAGCACGTAGCGCAGGTTGTCAGCCTCCATGCCCGTCAGACGGGCCAACTGCTCTATCGTCTCCTGTTCAGCCTCAGCATCCATGATGTCAAGGCCCGTCTGCCGTCGTATCTCCTCAGCCGTATAGGCCAGTTTCTTCTGCAGGAGTCCCTGATGGTTGCCCTCCTGCCAATAGAGCGTGCCGATGAGACGGACGAACTCCAGGTTGCCATTCTTGGGCTGTTCGATGACTGGTATGGGCCGCTGGCGGCGACGGGCTGTAAAGATGCAAAAGAGCACCACACCCATGATGGTCAGATAGACAGCCCATCGCAATGGCGGATGTTGCAGGAACACATAGAACGGTGACTGCTCGACCATAGCCGTTTTCTCCACGTAACTCTCCGTACGAATGACAGGCAGATGGCTCATGCGGTTCATCAGACGGTGAATGAGCACCGCCCCGTTGTCATGATTCAGCATGGCATAGTTGGTCATCAACAGGGGAGCCGACAGGATAATAAGTTCGCCCTTACCCCTTGACAGGCTAATGGCGATAGGACCGTCTTCATTGCCCTCCGCACCGTCATGCCACTCTGCCAACGACACGATTGGCAGTGAATCGACACACAACGAGTCGGGCGGCAACTCCATAGTGCGCGAGATCATCTGCTCATAGACCCTGATGACAGAGTCGTGCGGATAGCCGCTATCCTCAGCCGTCCACTCGATAGTGGTTTTCTCCGGATTCTTACCGGCCAGGTTCCTGATGGCGAAATTGTTAACCCAGTGGAAGGTGAGGCCAAGCGTATCTGCCCATTCATAGAGACTGACCGTGGTGCCCACCAGCACGACATGACCCTCATCAATTAGCGATAGGAAACGTTCGAGTTCGCCCAGGGAAAGAGCATCATCTGACAGTATCAGCAGACCGTGCGGCTCAGTAAGCGTGCTGTCGCGCTGCATCTGCCACACCGTCTTATGTTCCACCGTATAGCCGCAGGGCATCGTCTCAGACATGATGCTGTCGAAGAGCATACAACCAAACGGCTGCGAGTCGTCATGGGCAAACGTGGGGTTCCACTCGAACCGTCGCGGCATGCGATATTCAATGATGATCACAGCCACCAGCATCGCCACAATGATCAGCACAAACTTACTCCTGCCACTCATAGGCTGTCACCTCCTTTCCCCATAACGGCATCCTGTTGCGACTTCATCTGCTGGAAGATGTCCTCGCTGGCCTCGAAGTTACCATAGCGCACCAGTACAAACAAGCGCGTAAGTTGACTGAAGGCAGGCTGGTTGACCTGCCGCATATACTGACTTGGCGTCTTTGAGGGCTGCCAGTCAATAGTGCCCTTGTCCTGCAGATAGGACAAGGTCTGGAGATACACCATACGAACGGCCTGCCGGTAGTCGCCAGCGGCCAGAGCCTCACGTATCTCAGCATCGAAATCGACCCCGTAGATCGTGTCTTCCACCACCTCATAGTCCACACCCTCATCTTGATCCTTGCCATAGAACAGCCTGTGGCGCCTGCGCCAGAGCATCCACGCCAGGAAGAGCGCCAGCAGCGTACCCAGCACAACGAGGGTGTAATAGACCACGTCATTGTCAAGCACGGTATTGAATGTCTCGTTCACCCAACGGCTGATGACCGAAGCAATCCACTCCAGCAAATTCTCACTACCGCCCACGATTTCTCGGTCGTAGTCATAGCGGCTGTCGGCTTGCCAAGCGGCTATCTGAGTGCTGTCTATCTGGAGGGAATCGGACACTTTTTAAATTAAGAGTTAAGAGTTAAGAATTTAGAAGTATCGCCTGCGGCGAGTAAGAATTAAGAATTAAGAATTGTCAAAAATTATCGAATTCATCGAAGCGGTCGATATTCTTGGCGACACCCACACCGTCGATCTTATCGCTGGCATGACCATACTGGATGAGCATAGCCACCGTCGTGATGACGGCAGAAAGGAGATAGCCCAAACACTGCACCACACACGTCAGGTACTCTATGAAAGTAAAGAAGATGGAGTTGACGAATGAGCCGTCAATTTCGTTGGACAGCGTAAACACCATCTTAATGACAAAGAGGATATACCACGGAGCCATCGTGAACGACTGGATCACGCTGGTGATCATACCGAAGACAAAGGAGATGGCCACGATGCCGCCCCAAGTGGCAAAGCCCAGACGGAACGACTTGGTGATGGCTTGGATGATGTTCACCTCATCCTCCATCATATAGATATGCTGGGAGATAGACAGCGGGATGATGACGGCAAAGATGCCCGCATAGCCCAGCAGCAACAAGACGGCACCGACAACGGGATGGATGGCAAAGCCGACACCCACGAGGAGTCCAAATAACAAGATGAAAGCGATGACCAACAGGCCAAAGCCCACCAGATAGATGGCCGACCGCTTCAGGCACTTCATAAACTCCGGACGGAACTCGTCGGCCTGCAGGTCCTGCAGACACTGCGGACGAGCAAAATAGAGTCTGAAGAGAGTAAACAGCACCGCGATAAGAAGCATATAGACCAATGTGCTGACGATGATGGTGGCACCCGTCGTCAATCCGAACCTGATGAGCCACGCGTCATCCAGATTTCCGGCATTCTCCACTGCTCCCAACAGCGACATATAGCCGCCCCAAAAATGGTTCACGAAGAAGCCCAGCACCAGCGATGCCGGCAACATGAAATACGTGAAATACTTCAACAGCGGACGCCAGTTCTCACGCAGGAAGGCAAAGGCCGTACTCAATTTCTCCGAGAACGTCCTTGTGACATATAACTCAATTTTCGGTTGCTGTTCCATGATGTCTTAAATAAGGTAGAACAATATAATAAAAGATAATAAATGCAAGTGACAGCAGGATGATGGTCAGGCGCAGCGCATCGGGCCATTCGGTGTGGCGCGTGAAGAAACTCTCGATGAAACCGGCCGTAATGAACAACGGCACAGTACCCATCACTATCTTCAGTCCACGTTTGGCTCCCCTTCGGAACGAGTATAGCCGCTTATAGGTTCCTGGGAACAACCAGCCGTTTCCCATAGCCAGACCGGCAGCACCGGCCACGATGATGGCCGAGATCTCTATGGTGCCATGCAGCCAGATGGCCAGAGCCGACTCGCCCAACAGTCCGTACTGGGCGAAGAAGGTCTGGAAGGCCCCCAGCATCACACCGTTCCGGAAGATGATGAAGCCCGTGCCGAACGATGTCAGGAGACCCATCACAAAGGCGATGAACGACACATAGATATTATTCATCGTGATACCCATGAACATCGAACCCTCCGGCGACCCGTCATAGACGGCCATCGGGGCACCGTTCTCGATGTTTTCAATCGTCATCTCCACATAGGCGTTGCCCAGGATGAGCCGCGAGAACTCCGGGTCGATGAGTTGCGACACCATGCCGACCAGCGCACTGAACAGGAAGATGGCAAACGACAGTCGCAGTTCGCGACGGGCTTCCCACATGGTGAGCGGCATCTCCTGCGTCCAGAAAGTCACGATGCGCGTCCAGCGTTCCCGCTTGTTGCGGTATATATTATTATGGATGGCCGACGCCAGATTGTTCAGATACTTGGTGATGCGCGACTGCGGATAGTGTGTCTGCGAGAAAGCCAGGTCCGACGTCACGTCGATATAGGCATCAGCCACATCATCAGGGGTGGAAACGGCCATATCCTCGGCTATGCTCTCATAGCCGCGCCATTTCTCAATGTTCTGTCTGATGAATGTGACTTCCTTCATCCCTTATCATGCCCAATCCTTCATGCATTAGGCTTAATTGAGTGCAAAGTTACAAATTATTTTTATTTTATCATCCATAATTCATTATTTCTTCGTACTTTTGCATCAAATTAGGCATTTTCATAACGATGAACGATAAAAGTGGTATTATCACCGGACAATATGTACGCATAGAACAGGCCACGGCCAGCGTAGGCGACCGCATCTTTGCGCAACTCATCGACTGGCTGATCATGTTGTCATATATTGCTGTAACCACTTGGATACTGGTGGAGACTAATGCCGACGGCGGTGTTGCGGCCACAATCCTATTCCTGCCACTGCTGTTCTATACCCTCCTGATGGAGATCTTCAACAACGGACAGACCCTGGGGAAGATGGCCATGAAGATAAAGGTAGTGAAGATGGACGGCTCCACCCCTACCCTCAGTGCCTACCTGATGCGCTGGCTGTTGTACATCATCGACGGTCCCGGCATGAGTTTCCTAGGACTCCTTTCCATCATCTTCACCAAGAACAACCAGCGGCTGGGCGACCTGGCTGCCGGCACCGTGGTCATCAAGTTACAGAATTACCGTAAGATACAGGTCAGCCTCAACGAGTATGACTTCCTGAGAAAGAACTACACCCCGCGCTATCCGCAGGCTGCCGACCTGTCACTGGAACAGATAGAAATTATCACCCGCACCGTGAACACCCCCCGAAAGGATTTCACGGCACGGGTCATACAGTTATCTCAGAAGGTGCAGCAGAAACTGTGCATCCAGCGTCAGGAACAGAACGACATCGATTTCCTGAAGCGCATCCTCCGCGACTACCAGTATTATGCCCTAGAGGAAATCTGATTACTTTAGATTTCCCAGGATGTCGCGTGTCAGTTCCTTGGTGATGGTACGAGTGGCGGCACTGGTGGCATTCTTCACCACTTTTTCTTTGGCCGACGTCCTGCTTCTGGACTTCTTACCCGACACCTTGTTGCTGACCCACGTACCGAAAATCGCGGCAACAGTAGAGGTGACGGCGGTGAGTACAGCCTTCCACACCTTGCTCATGATGCCAGGCTTTTTCTTCTCCTCCTTCTCTTCTTTCGCCGCCTTGGCCTCAGCCTCTGCCTGTTCCTTGGCTGCCTTTTCTTGTTCTGCAGCCTCCAACTGGCGCTCCTCTTCGGCCAACAGCACCTCGAAGGCACTCTCACGGTCTATGGGCGTGTCGTAGGTGCCATAGATACTGCTCTGACGGATGAGGTCGAGACGCTGTCCATCGGTGATGGCTCCTATCTGGCTCAACGGGAACAAGATCTTCGCACGCTCCACCACGCTGGGAGCACCCTTTTCATCGAGAAATGACACCAGAGCCTCACCCGTCTCCAGATTCATGATAGCCTCGTCGGTCTTGAACGCAGGATTGGCACGGAAGGTGTCGGCGGCAGTCTTCACGGCCTTCTGATCCTTCGGTGTATAAGCCCTCAGGGCATGCTGCACGCGGTTACCGAGTTGTCCGAGGATGCTCTCTGGGATGTCGGTAGGACTCTGCGTGATAAAGTAGATGCCCACGCCCTTGGAGCGGATAAGTCGGATGACCTGTTCTATCTTGTCAAGCAAAGCCTTCGACGTACCGTCAAACAGCATGTGTGCCTCGTCGAAGAAGAACACCAACTTCGGTTTGTCCTGGTCGCCCACCTCCGGCAGAGTGGAGTAGAGTTCGGAGAGCAGCCAGAGCAGGAAGGTGCTGTATAGTTTGGGCTGCATCATCAGTTTGTCAGCAGCCAGCACGCTCATCACACCCTTTGCGCCCCCTGAGCCATCGGGAACAGTGGCGAGCAGATCATGAATATCAAAGGCAGGCAGACCGAAGAACTTGTCAGCCCCCTGGCTCTCCAACTGAAGCAGGGCACGCTGGATGGCCCCTACTGACGCAGCCGCTACATTACCATATTTAGTAGCATATTCCTTGGCATGTTTCGACACAAAGTCGAGCACCGACCGCAGGTCTTTCAGGTCATCAATCAGCCAGCCACGCTCATCGGCCACACGGAACACAATGTTCAGCACGCCGTCCTGTGTCTCGTTCAGTCCCAGCAGACGGCTCAGCAACTGTGGTCCCATCTGCGACACCGTGGCCCGCATGGGGTGTCCCTGTTCGCCATAGACATCGTAGAAGCGAACCGGACAAGCCTGAAAGACAGGATTCTCTATACCGAATTCCGGCAGGCGTTTCTCGATGAAACCACTCATTTTTCCCACTTGTGAGATACCTGAGAGGTCACCCTTCATGTCTGCCATGAAGCAAGGCACACCCGCCTGACAGAACGACTCAGCCATCACCTGCAGCGTGACCGTCTTTCCCGTACCTGTGGCACCGGCAATCAGACCATGGCGATTGGCCATCTTTCCTATAATACTAAGCGCTCCGTTGGAGCAGTGGGCGATGTACAGCCCCTGTTCTTTGTCATACATATGCTTTTCGTTTTGTCATTTCCACTTTGCAAAGATAGTAATTATTTCTCAATTCATGTTTCATTCTTTATTTTTTTTATGCAACAGCCCTTAAATTTCTCTTTTCCCATCCCCCTTTTCTCATTATTTATATGTATCTTTGCGGTCGTAAAAAGTTAACTTTATAATAGAAAAGTATTATGGCATTTTTGACAAACGACAAACTGGTCATTGTTGGCGCTGCTGGCGCTATCGGTTCAAACATGGTTCAGACTGCCCTGATGATGGGTCTGACAAGCGAAATCTGTCTTTATGACATCCCCCTGGCAGCAAACGCCGTTGAAGGCGTGGCTGAAGAGATGCGCCAGAGTGGCTTCGACGAGGCTCACATCGTGGCTACCACGAATGTGGAAGAGGCTTTCGCCAACGCCAAGTACATCATTTCTTCCGGTGGTGCTCCCCGTAAGGCTGGCATGACCCGTGAGGACCTGCTCGCTGGCAACTGCAAGATTGCCGAGGAACTGGGTCTGAACATCAAGAAGTACTGCCCCGACGTGAAACACGTCGTCATCATCTTCAACCCCGCCGACCTCACCGGTCTGGTCACCCTGCTCTATTCGGGCCTGAAACCCGGTCAGGTCACAACCCTCGCCGGTCTGGACACCACCCGTCTGCAGAGCGCACTGGCCAAGAAGTTCGGTGTGAAGCAGAGCGAGATCAAGGGCTGTGCCACATACGGTGGTCACGGTGAGCAGATGGCCGTCTTCGGCAGCCATGTGACTGTTGCTGGCCGCAAACTGACCGATATCATCGGTACCGACGAGTTCACCGCTGAGGAGTGGGAGCAGATGAAGGTTGCCGTGACCAAGGGTGGCGCCAAGATTATCGAGTTGCGCGGTCGCTCTTCGTTCCAGAGCCCTGCCTACCTGTCAGTGGAGATGATCCGTGCCGCTATGGGTGGCGAGGCCTTCCGTTTCCCCGTTGGCACCTATGTGAAGACTGAGAAATACGACCATATCATGATGGCCATGAACACCAAGTTCGACAAGAACGGTGTCACCTTCGAGGTTCCTCAGGGTACTGCCGAGGAGAACGCCAAACTGGATGCCAGTTATGAGCACCTGTGCAAGATGCGCGACGAACTGGTCACGCTGAACATCGTGCCGGAGATCAGCAAGTGGAGTGAGATCAACCCCAACCTGTAATTCTCCTACTACTACAAGAACCAACTACGAAGAGCCAGGAACGGAGGTGCAGACAAGCCTCCCGTCCTGGCTCTTCTCTTTTTACCCTGACCAACGCTATCACCACTACACCTTATTCTAAAAAATACCCCATACCTATGAATACCAATGTGCGCTGGAAGCGCTTCAATGTCTTCATCAGTTCGACGTTCCGCGATATGGACTTCGAGCGTGATATCATCAAAAGTAAAGTGATCCCCGCCCTGAACAACCGATTCCGCAGTCAACGCGTGGAGATACAAGCCGTTGACCTGCGCATGGGTGTCAACACCGAGGAGATGGACGAGGCCGAGGCCGCCAGCAAGGTGCTGCGCGTCTGTGCCCAGAACATCGATGCCGCCCGTCCCTTCTTCATCGGACTGGTAGGCGCACGCTACGGCTGGATTCCGCCGAAGGACATCTGGCAGCAGTTCATCGACCGTCTGCCGGAAGACCAGCGCGAGGCGATGCGGCAGACCGAGGGCAAGAGTGTCACCGAGATGGAGATTATCTATGGTGCCCTGTCGCAATATAGTCTCGACACCTCGCATACGCTGTTTTACTTCCGCGACGACGCGTCGTACAAGGATGTCCCCGAATACCGTCTGCCTGAGTTCTACGACAGCGACCCCATCCTGCAGCAGAAACTGAAAGCGCTCAAACAGACCATCCGTCAGCGCATCTACGAAAAGGGTGGCGAGGACGATCTCGTGACCCTCTACCACTTGGATTGGGACGATGAAATGGACAATTTCGACGAGGACAGCAGCAACTTCGAGGAACTGGTCACCGAGCAGATCACGCGTCAGATAGAACAGGAACTGCCGAAGAATGAGGAACTGGTATGGTGGCAGGAGGAAAAACTGATGGCCGAGAGCACACTGGCCCGTCTGTTGCCTGGCATCTGCACCACGCTACCCCACTTCGAAGAGCAACTGGAGAACCTTATCATCGTGGGCGACGAGGGCAACGGACGCTCCACCCTGCTGGCCTGGCAGTGGAACCGCCGTCGTCAGGACACCGAGGATATCTGTCTGGTGGGCATCGTCGGACTGACACCATTAAGCAGTCACATACTCCCCTTGCTCACCCGCTGGTGCTACGAAATTGCCGATTCCATCGGAGAGAACGATAACGACTACACCGATTTTATTATGACTGCCGACAAACCGCTCAGCGTGGTGTGCGACGAGTTCTACCGACTGGTAGACCGTGCCTACGAGCAGGGACGCGAGGTATGTCTGTTCATCGATGATGCCGACCGTTTCTACGCCACTGAGCCCGCCGCCGTCCGTCTGGCCTGGATCGACTACAGGGTGAAGGCATTGGTCACCTGCTCGCTGGACTACTCAAACGAAGTGACCCATATCGTCCGCGACTGGGGAGACACCATCCTGTTGAACGGCTTGCAGGGCGACGACATGATGCGACTGATCCATACCGTCGAACTGAACATGAAGACCGAACTGCCGCAGAATGTCAGAAAGCGCATCGCCTCGATGCCCCACCCCGCCGCCTTCCCTGCCGCCCTCATCCGCATGTTCAACATCGGCATGAACTACGTGGCCTTCGACGAGGTGCGCAAAGACAGTGGCAAGAGTGCCATCGACGCGCTGAACAGTTATATAGAGGAGTGCTACGACAATGCTTTCCAGGATGACGAAGACGACATCCGCATCGCCCCCAGCACCATTGCCTATATGGTGTGTAAGTCACTCGACCTCGACGAAGAGTGGTGGCTGAATATGCTCAACTATATCTACTGCAGTCCCGTTGGTCTCCGGCTCAGCGACCTGCAGGCCTTGGGCGAAGATGACTGGGATGACATCGAATGGGCACAACTGACGTTCTACCTACAGGAGTACCTGCATGAGGATATCCACCACCTGTGGCACATCAACGAGTTTGTCTGTAATGAAGAGGACAAGACACCCTATGCCGAATTGGCCGACTATGTGGCCACACTGCCGGCCGACGACTGGCTGCGCCAGAGCATGGAGGGCTATTTCGTGGTGATGGCCGAAGACAAGGAACTATTCGAAGAGAGTGAGTTCACTATGTCGCCGACATCAGCCTACCACCTGATGTTCAACTACTATTGGCGCGTGGAGAAAGACGACGGACCGCTGGAGGCCTTCTGCCAGCAACTGGAGAAAAGCGACCGGAAACGGCTGGTGGACATGCTCTGGTCCTGCATCTACGACAACCATCAAGAGACGTGGGAACTGAACCGTCAGGCTATGGATGCCCTGTGGGACAATTTGATCGTACCCGCAGAATTCAACGATTTGAACGAGATAAGAAGCATCATCGAGGAGTCAGAGGAAATCTTAGGCAACGCCATCACCTATAGATTTGCGAAGATGCTGGCGCACATCAGTCCCGTACCTCAGAAAGAGGAGAAGCCCAACCCTTATGCCAACTGGACGGCTGGAGCGGAGAAGCCGTCGAAGATCATCTCGCTCTTCAAAAGCAAGCCAAACTGCCTCGACGAACTGAAGAGTCTGCTCAAGCCCCTGTCCACCCTGTTGCTGCCCACCAGCATCGACAATCCGATGCTGCTCGAGAACCTCACCCTGCTGCTGATCAGCATCGACGGTGCCATCTACCGTCTGAAGCATAGTCCTAAGGAGTCGGCCCGCATCTCTGCCGATGTGCTGGACGATATGGCCAGTGCCGCCATCAGCGGCTATATGGCCACCTATCAACGGCTGTGCCAGATATCCCCTGACAACCGCCTCATTAACCAACTCAACGTCATGCTCTCGATGACGGCTTCCGACTACGAGTTCTATACCGACAGCGAGACCATCAGAGCGGCCATCGACGACCTCAAGAGCGCGAGGCTCTGATGATCATGCCCCAGACGCGCGGTTAAATATCCAGGTAATCAAGTCCGGACAGTACTTACAGAAAAAGCGCAGGAGTGTCAGTCCCAAGTCACTATAGAAGAAACGGGCCTCATACTCCTCTCTTTTCTTTTTCTTAAATACCTGGGCATTGACCAGCGCGAAGGGCCGTCTTGTGGCAATGGCCTGCGCAGCATGACTGGCCGTCAGGAAGGCGTAGTAGAGACCCTCGAAGGTCAGTCTGTTGGGGAATCCGCCGGCATCGCCAATCAGGATGATGCGGTCGCGGATAGGATAATCGATGGAATTGGGGATATAGGCACCCAGCGTCTTCAGGTCAGGACAGCCCATTTCATCGAGCACGCGACGGTAACTCTTCAGCGTGGTCACGTTGTCGCCGAAGCCCTGCACATCGTATGCCTCATTGGGAAAACTGTAGTAATAGCCCTGCTGGTATTTCCGCGAGAGGTTACCCACCACGGCATTGTCACCCGACTTCGGTCCGTACTGCTCCAGACAGAGGATACCGTGACTGCTCTTGGGATTCAGGTATTTCCTCACGCGGCTGTTGGCACCGTCGGCACCCACCAGATAGTCACACATAATCTGCCGGCCCGACTTCAGCGTGACGATAATGGCGCCGTCGCGCTCCTCAATGGCGGTCAGAGCCTCGTTGATGAACACGCCGCCCGCCTGTCGATAGGACTCCAACAACTGGGCATCGAAATGCCTGCGCTTCACGATGCGCAGTTCCTGTCCCATCTGAAAGTCAAGCACCTGCTCGCCCTCGATCATGAGTTTCAGGCGGTGCACGCTATTATAGTCATATTTGAACTCTGGCAACAACTGTCCCAGCAACTTATAGGAACGGGGGGTGAGTCCGCCACCGCATATCTTGTCACGTGGGAACACGGCCCGATCGACCACGATACAGTCGATGCCTTTCTTTCTCAGCAGCAGGCCGCAGGTCGACCCCGCGGGTCCCGCACCTGCTATCAACACTTTCGTCTTTTCCATAATTGCCTGCAAAGATACGAATAAGTGAGCGAAATGCAAAAGGAAAACTCGTTTTTCTTTGCATTTCCGAACGTGAGTATCTTAGACCGTAGGTCAGAGATAATACTTTTAAGTGAAAAGTGAATAGTGAAAAGTGAATAATTTGCTACCGCCGTACAAAAATTAACTAATGAATTTGCTACCGCTGCACATTAATTAACTAATATTTGTTTTGTATTCTCCTCAGTTATTTGTAACTTTGCAGTTGTATGGAGAAGAAAGAGACGACACCCTCATACAAAAGGCGACTGAACGACTGGGACTACAGCCAGCCACGCATCTATATGCTGACAATGGCAACGGAATATACAATATGGCATTAATAAAGAGTTACAAGGGTCTTACGCCCAAGTGGGGCAAGGACTGCTATTTTAGTGAGAACGCCACGATAGTGGGCGAAGTGACAATGGGCGACCAATGCTCAGTATGGTTCAATGCGGTGGTCAGGGGCGACGTGGCTCCTATCACCATTGGTGACAGGACGAATGTGCAGGACGGCTCCTGCATCCACGTGACGCACGAGACGGGGCCCACCCATATCGGCAGCGACGTGACCATCGGGCATAACGTGACGGTACATGCCTGCACCATCCACGACGGTGCCCTCATCGGTATGGGCTCTACGCTGCTCGACGGCTGTGAGGTGGGCGAAGGTGCCATCGTGGCTGCTGGTGCGCTGGTGCTGCAAAACACGAAGATTCCTCCTCATGAGATATGGGGTGGCGTGCCTGCCAAATACCTCAAGCCCACCCGTCCAGGACAGACGGATAACGCCGCCCACTACGTGGAGTACGCGAAGGAATACATGAAGGATTAAGAGTTAAGAGTTTAGAATTCTTAATTCTTAATTGTGAAAACAAACCTCGCTCCTTGGGTGTAGGTGGTGTCGAGGATGACATCGCCGTTGAGGCGGCGAGCAAGACTTCGGGCGACGGCCAGACCGATGCCCGTTCCATCGTAATATTCGTCTAATTGCACGAATTCATCGAAAATATGCTCTGCCTCTGATGAGGGAATGCCGATGCCTGTATCCTCTACGACGAAGCGCACCTGGTCGCCAGTCTGCGTGATGGTCAACGTGACGCGCTCCTTCTTCTCCTGATCCTGTTTGGCATGTGGGAGATAGGCCTCGGCAGGTTGCGTGAACTTCTTCGCGTTGTCGAGCAGCAGTTCGACGACACGCACCGCCGACAGCAGATGGGTCTTGAAGGGCACGGCAGCACCTTCCTCCTCCTTGATCTCGAATGTCAGATGCGTCGTCTCCGCCACGCCCGAGTCCTCCACAGCCTGAAGGGCTATCTGAAGGGGAGTCACCTCGTCGTTACGCTCCAGCACCACCTGACTGCTGATCTCCGACAGTTCCAGCATCTTGTCCACCAGTCCTGTGATGCGGTCGGTGCTCTCCACCACCTTTTGCGATGCTTCGGCACGTTCTGCGTCAGTCATCGTGCCCGATGGTGTGGCCAGCAACTGCGTGAAGCCACTAATAATATTAAGAGGTGTACGAATCTCGTGTGATATCTGCTTGATGAAAGCACTCTTCATGCGTGTCGATTCCTCGGCCCTGGCATTGGCCACCTGCAGCGCGTCGTTCTTCTCGGCCATCTGATCGTAGGCCAGTTGCAGGCGCTTGCTCAGCATGTTACGGTTCAGACCGAAGATCAGCAGGAAGACGATGATCAGCACAGCCACCAGCACCCACACCCAGGTGGGAATCTTGATGATGTCGAACTGCGACACCACATCCTGACCATAGACCTCGTCGATGATGCCCTCTTCCTCCATCCGTTTCAGTTCGGCATTGATGGAGTCGATGAGTTGCACATTATGACTGGCATAGCAATATTCGCGCGGTTCCAACGATAATTCGTCGGTCTGCAGCACTTCCTCCAGCCCCAGTTGTCCGATGTTGTATTTCGCCTGGAAACGGTAGCATATTAGTCCGTCGTACTCCCCGTTGGCCAGGTCAACGAAGGCCTGGTTCAGGTCGGTGATGGGCACATCGACGGCCTCGGCATCCTTCAGCATCAGTCCGATGGGGCGCGACTTCATGTAAGCGATGCGCTTGCCCTTCAGGTTACGGAAGTCGAAGTCGGCATAGTCTGCCTTGCGGTAGGCTATCTGATAGTAGAGGCGGAACACGGCATTCGAGTAGTTGGTGATATCCTTGCGATAGGCCGAATAGACCAGCATGCCCAGGTCGTACTTCCCCTCGATGATGCCTGGCGACATCTTGTCCCAGTGGTTGGGCGAGAAGGTGAAGGGGATGCCCATGCGCTGCATCAGCCTCTTGGTGAACTCCACGTCGTAGCCGCTGGGCACACCATTATCGTCAACATACTGCAACGGCGCATAACTGGTGTTCATACCCATCACCAGCGGGCGCTCTTTCGAAAAGCCGAACTCCTCGGCCAGCGCGCTCACCACAGGGGCATCATCCTGACGCTCCGGTCCGCATGCTGTCACCAACATCAGCACCAGCGAGGCGACCCAAATGCCTGCTCTCCTCATCACTTTACTTGTTCTTCTCGTAGTATTCTACGGCCAGTTTCACGTTCTCCTTGATGGCATTACTGGAGAAGGTAGCACCAGTACGTCCGTCAACCTCTGTCGTCTTGACCTTAGATACCTTCATGCCGTCCCACTTGTTCTGCATGTGCTTCTTGGCGGCATTCCAGTATTTGGGCGTCTCCTGATTGGGCAGGAACTCGATCTTCTCAATCTTGTTCTTGCGGATATAAACCTTCAGGGGCGTGGGTCCCACATAGCCGTCCACATTCTTGCCCAGTTGGGTGGTGTTGACCACATAGGCACCGTTATCCTTGACCATCACATCGTCACTCTGCTTGGCGCTTGTCAGCACCATCACCGCTGCCAGCGCAGCGCAAACAATCATCATCTTCTTCATATTATCTCTCAATTCTTAATTCAACGACTAGGTACTCCGACTGCGTGCCGATGCGGAACTTGCCGCCCCAGATGCCTATGCCCGACGACACATAGTAGCGGGTGTTACCCCGCTGATGCTCTCCCCAGGCACACTCATACATCCGGTCAGTAATCCACGAGATGGGCCACACCTGACCGCGATGCGTATGTCCGCTCAACTGGAAGTCGATGCCTGCCCGCTCTGCCTGTTCGAGAAAGTAGGGCTGGTGGTCCATCACGATGGTGTACTTCTCTCCTAATTGTCCATTGGCCAATAGGGAGTCGGCCTCCACCACCAGTTTGCCGAGCGACTTACGATGCGGGTTGGTACGGTCATCGCGCCCTATCAGACAGATGTCGCCCACCACCTCACAGGTGTCGCGCAGCAGATGGATGCCCGCCTCACGATAGAACTGCTGGGCCTGCGGCTCGCCAGTATAGTATTCGTGGTTGCCCAGACAGGCATAGACAGGCGCCTCGATGCGGCAGAACTCCTCCGCCATATTCTCCTCGATGAGCGGTCGCACGCTGATATCGATGATGTCACCGGCAATCAGCACCATATCGGGCTGCTCCTTGTTGATCAGGTCCACCCACCGTGCCAGTTCTGCCCTGGGGTTATGATAGCCCAGGTGCAGGTCGCTCAGCATCACCATCCGCAAGGGTTTGGCCAGCGGCTTGTCGGTGGTCAGCGTCAGGGTCTCGCGTACCTTATGATGATAGCAGATGTTCCCCAGCATGAACACGGCGAAGAGTCCTGTCAGCAGGATGACCGTCGTGTAGACATTCTGGTGCAGCCACTCGCGTGGCACCAGCCTCACCAGCCGCCCCAGGTCGAGCAGGAGGAAGACCATCACCAGATAGAGCAGGATGAAGATGCTCGAGTTGCCGATGTCGTAGCACAGGCGTGCCAGGCTCAGCGGCATGCGGTCGATGGTGCGTCCCAGATTGAGGAACATCAGCATGAATGAGCCCACGCCCACTATGATGATGACCGCCCGCCACACCTTTGGCAGGGGCACCAACGTCCACACGTGCCAACCGGCGTATGCGAGGGCCAATAGTGGCAGCACCAGGAAGAGCATCATCCACATATTCTTCATTCCACCTGAATATCGGGGGGCAAAGGTACAAATTAAAAGTGAAAAGTGAAGAGTGAAAAGTGAATAATTTGCTACCGCTACACATTAATTAACTTAAAAGTGAAAAGAGAAGAGAGAAAAGTGAAGAGTGAAGAATTTGCTACCGCCACACATTAATTAACAAAAGTTCGTTTCTGATTTTATTCGATTCCTTCGTTGTCGCAGAATATGATGAATTAGTTAAAATTGTACGGCGGTAGCAAATTATTCACTTTTCACTATTCACTTTTCACTTTAATTTATTATCTCTGACCTACGGTCTAAGATACTCACGTTCGGAAATGCAAAGAAAAACGAGTTTTCCTTTTGCATTTCGCTCACTTATTCGTATCTTTGCAGGCAAAACAATCGGAAATGGACACAAGACATATCAAGGTCATCGCCTTCGATGCCGACGACACCTTGTGGGACTGTCAGGGACACTTCGAGCGCGTCATGCAGCAACTGTATGACGAACTGGTACCGTGGGTGGACCGCGAGACGGCAGCACTCGAACTCTTCGCCACAGAGCGGAAGAACATGCCGCTGCTGGGCTTTGGCACCAAAGCCTTCACCCTGTCCATGCTGGAGACGGCCATGCGGGTGAGCCGCTACGAGATGCCGGCCAAGACCATCAGCGACATTCAGCAACTGTGCTACACGCTGAACGAGTTCCCCTGCACGCCGCTGCCCGAGGTCCGCGAGACCTTGCAGGCGCTGGCTTCTGACGAGGCAACGAGGCACCTGCGCCTGGTCTGCTTCACCAAGGGCGAGTTGCTGGACCAGGAGCACAAACTGCAGCGGTCGGGCCTGGGTGAGTTCTTCGAGCATGTGGAGATAACCAGCGACAAGGGCGAACGGGAGTTCCGCGACCTCTGCCGTAAGTTGTGCATCGAGCCGCACGAGATGCTGATGGTGGGCAACTCGCTCAAGAGCGACATCGCCCCTGCCCTATCCATCGGCTGCCTGACGGTCTATATCCCCTTCCACGTGACCTGGGAACTGGAGCACGCCGATGACTTCGAGCATCCGCACATGGTGCAGATAGAGCACTTCGGACAACTAATAGAAGAACTGAGATATGAGTAAAAGACTTTTCGTAGCAATAGGGCTCGCAGCCATCGACTGTCGGCCTGGCAACTGAAATTACTGATGGAATGGGCAAAAATTGACCCTGTCAGCGAAAAAGAGACCACTCGCAACAACGCCGTCTTTGGCATTCAGGCCAACCGCAACCCCTTCATCGACTACCCTGGTCTGGAGGAGTATATCTGGGGTGACAAGCAGGACGAGGCCTTCAGCTACGACCACTATGGCACGACGGCCATCCAGACCATCTCTGCCAACCGCCTCGATGCTCCCACCGCCATATTCTCGCCCGACGGTCGCCGCCTGCCCCGCCTGCAGCGTGGCCTCAACATCGTCCAGCAGCCAAATGGTCAGAAAACCAAAGTCATACAACATTAGGGAATTGACATAAAGAAGATAAGGAAGTTTTTCTTAGAAACGAATTATCCTAATTGACCTTAATTATGTCACGAATTATTCTTAATTTATATCTTCTGCACTTGGGCATATAATTAGGATAATTCGTGGATAAAATTAGATATAATTAGCAAAATTCGTTTTTTCTTAGAAACGAATTATCCTAATTGACCTTAATTAGGTCACGAATTATTCTTAATTTATATCTTCTGCACTTGGGCATATAATTAGGATAATTCGTGGATAAAATTAGATATAATTAGCAAAATTCGTTTCTTAAATCATCATCCTTTCGTTTCTTAAACAATGATAACCAGCACAGCGAAAGATTTATGACAGATTTATGAAGATTTATGTTCCTTAATCAATGAAAGGTTTTTGTTAATGGCGAATTTCCCCTCTTTTCTGTTAAATATCTCACATTTAAGTATATTTAACACGGAAGACACCTTATTATATAACGATTCTTGCTATCTTTGCCCAATTATAAATCAAAAATTGAAGTTTTTAACGCTAACGAACGAAGGAGAAGACTATAAAGGCTAAGACAACACTACTGACAATGCTGTTGCTACTCGTCACGATGACCAATATGGCACAGAGACCTGTCGCCCACGGAGGCAGACAGGATTCGCTATGCAGTAAAGCCAGCGTCTTCTTCCCCATCAACGACAACCGCATCGTCAGAGACTATAGCAGCAACCGCTCACAACTGTCACGCATCGACAGCACGCTGCAGGCCGTGCTCAACGACACCACGCTGACCCTGCTCCGACTGTCCGTCAACGGCTACGGCTCGCCTGAAGGCCGTCACAGTTACAACCAGCAGATGGCACGTGAGCGTGCCGACAGTCTGAGGGCCTACGTGCTGAGTCAGGGCGACCTGCCACAGGACCGCATCGTCACACGGAGCATCCCTGAGGACTGGGACGGTCTGGCAGCCTTCGTCGAAGCGACACCCGACGGCACGCTGCGCCACAAACAAGAGATACTGCAGATCATCAGGAGCGACCGCCAGCCAGGCGTGAAGGAGTGGCTGATACGCCAGGCCTTCCCCAAGGATTTCGCCTACCTGCTGGACAACGGCATGCCCCTGTTGCGACGCTCGGACCTGCGTGTGGACTATCTGCGCACCATAGCCCCTGAGCCAGAGATGGTTGATAGCGTGGTACCCATCGACACCCTGCCCCAACTGGCCGAAGTGGCCGACACCCCTGTGGAGGAACCCCAGCAGCCAGACCGCTGCCGCATGATACTGAAGACCAACCTGCTCTACGACGTGGTGCTCCTGCCCAACATCGGCGTGGAGATACCCCTCGGCAAGCGCTGGTCGGTCAGCGCCGACTGGTTCTACACCTGGTTCTCCTCTGACCGTCGCCACCGCTACTGGCAGTCCTACGGCGGCTACCTCACCGTCCGCCGTTACTTTGGAAAAAATTCAATGGTCAATGGTCAATGTTCAATGGTCAATGGTCAACGGTCAATGGTCAATGGTCAATGTTCAATGGTCAATGGACACCATGTGGGTCTCTACGTCCTGGGCCTGACCTACGATGTTGAATGGGGCGGACACGGCTACCAGGCCGACCATTTCGGCTTTGGCGGAGGCATCGAGTATGGCTATGCGTTGCCCATCGGACGTCGCCTCTCCCTGGACTTCACGCTCGGCGTGGGCTTCCAGGACGGCGAATACAAGGAGTATGACCCCATAGACAACTGCTATGTGTGGGACAGCACGCACAAGCGCCACTGGTGGGGCCCCACCAAGGCCGAGGTGACGCTAAAATGGAACGTGTTCTGAATTAAGAATTTAAAATATAACAACCACGAATTTAACGAATTGAACGAATTAATTATGAAAGAAGAAGTAAAAAGGAAATATAACAACCACGAATTTAGCGAATTTAACGAATTTAATATGAAGGAGGAAGTAAAAATATAGCAGGTGGGCGTAGCCAATAATTCGTGTAATTCGCGAAATTCGTGGTTAAAGAAATAATAAGGAGTGAAGTAATATAATTCGTGTAATTCGCGAAATTCGTGGTTAAAGAAATAATAAGGAGTGAAATAATAAAATTCGTGTA
>Ga0310695_10005087_pt1 | contig 23268 bp, 18 predicted proteins | sample RumenRJG_04DNA_FD_203882 | JGI IMG/M metagenome (GOLD analysis project Ga0310695, IMG submission 203882) | Bovine rumen microbial communities from Lethbridge, Alberta, Canada - RJG_04 (v2) (version 2) | ecosystem: Host-associated > Mammals > Digestive system > Stomach > Rumen | place: Canada...
TGCATAGGCCCTTCAATGACGTACCAGATAATACTTGGTTAACGAGATTAAGTTTCTCTTCAAATGAATGTTTTCGATACATAATGCACCCCAAAAGTTTTTTGTCTAACTTTTGGGGTGCAGTTCATGACACGGGGACGGTTCTTTTGTCACGCTCGCCGTCGGCGTCGTACCAGTAGTGCGACACATAGACGTTCTGCGAGAGAGCCGCTAGGCGGTTCTCCTCGTCCCAGCGGAAATGCTCCTCGCGGGCACGCTGCACAGTATCGGGCTGCACAGTCATGTCAGGCTTCAATCTTTGAGTATTAACGTAGACAATGTTGCCATTATTGTCATACTCATAAGAATGCGCCTCCCGGATGCTGTCGCTAGCCGTCGGCGCGACCATCGCCGTGCGGTAGTTGGTGTTCGAGCGTGTCATAAAACTCCTAAAATATATTGTGACAAAAGAACCGTCCCTCTGTCACACTATTCTTTATAGCAGGTTGTTAGAGTTGTTTTTAATCAGCAAGATAGGGGCATCGGCAATATCAGCCCAATCTGCATGTCCTTGAGATTACCTCATGCAGATCATGCAGATTTTACGGATAGGCTTATCCAGCAGATTGGTTGTTTTTTTGATTAAAACAACTCGAACAACTAACACAACATAAATGATTGTCTATTGTCGTCTTCTATTCTATATAGTAGGTTGTTTGAGTTGATTAAGTTGTTTTTAATCAGCAAGATAGGAATATCGGCAATATCAGCCCAATCTGCATGCCCTTGAGATTAACTCATGCAGATCTTGCAGATTTTACAGATATGCTTATCCCGCTGATTGCTTTCTCATGCAGATTGTTTTTAATCTGCAAGATGGGACAGTCGGCAATATCAGCGAAATCTGCATGCCCAAAAAATCATCAACGTGAGAGTCACTTGCAGCGCGTCATTTGACCACGACCTTCTTGCCCTGGTGGATATAGATGCCGGGCTGCATAGGCTCACTGTCGAACGACTGACCCATCAGATTATACCAGCGGTTGTCACTGGCTCCAAAAGCCTCGTCAACATTGACCTTGCCAACACCAACATAAGCACTGGCATCACCCATATACCAGATGCTTTTAAAGATGATCCTCCCATCTTTTTCCTGATGGCTGAAAAATGATTCAAAAGTGTTGTAAAGGTCATCAATATGTGAACCGCTAAAACTGCTGGGATAATTTCCCCTAAGTTGGCCAAAAGGACTCAAAAAATTTGAGAAGTTGCATCTCTGTTGGTCGCTGTTTGGGCCACCATAGTAATTCCCGAACCACCCGATACCTGTCATCATGAACACTTGCAACGGCTTTAAGTTGGTGACATATTGGCTGTAAGGAGAGGGCACCTCAGTGGAAGAGAACAAAGTCCGCATTTGGTTGTCAACTTCGACCTCCTCTGCATTGTCAAACTGATAGTACCCATCACTGTACAGGACAGGCATCATGTTCCAGTATTGGTTGGTGCTCTCCAGACCTTGACCGATCCATCCCATGTCATGGAAGCAGTCATCATCAAACTCGTCGTCCACAATATCCAGAGGCAGACAATATCTGCGGACCTTTGAGCGATACTCTCTGGTATAGTGCATATAAGTGTGGTGATTGAAATGGTCAGTACCCCATCCGACCAACATCGGCTCTGTGTTGAAGATAATCTCGTTAGTGTTGGGATTCACCAAAGGCTTGGAAAAGGTCATGTAACACTTGCGAACATTCAGGTCGTGGCTTGACATTTGAGGAATGTTGTGGTTGTTGACCAGCGTGTCGCCATTGAATTCAATGGTATAAGGAATTGTGTCGTGGTCTTGAGTCACCATATAATAGACCCATTTAACTCCATCCTGGTAGGTCAAGGGCACGTAGTTGACGTGTTCCTGGGCGAAGGACATCAGTCCAAACATCAGCCCAATCAAAAGGAATGATATTTTTCTCATAATGATATTGATTTATTGGTGAATAAACTTATATATTATTAAAATGTAAACACATTGTTAATTATTGTTTCATCAATTGAACAGTTCTTAAAATATTTCCATCCTTAAGGACACTCACTCGTGTTGTACATCGACGACACCGACAGGGTGTAGGGCTCGAAGCCCGCCACCGGGAACTCGATGGTGAGCACCTGGGTTTCGCAGTAGTACCAACCTTCGGGCTGCACTTCAATTAGTTTGTGCGGACGACCACCATTGAAGATGACCGCATCGCGTGTCTTCAAGCCATTTGTGTCATCTGCATTGGCTAAGATAGGTGCCAACAGCAAGAAGATGAACATGGACAATCTAAATAACTGTTTCATACTGTTTGTTGATAATTGTTGATAAAATGTTATTTGTTTACTCACTATGCCTCAATCGTTCGGCACAATTGAATTCTGGTGCAAAGGTAGAGCAAATCAAAATGCGGACGTTCAAACATGCTGTCCTATTTTCAGGCTACACTCATGTTGATTCTCAATGGTTTACAGGCAAAAAGCGTCCTTTGTTAAGTTAATATTAAATAACTATAACAATAATTAACCCTAACAATCAAGCCATTTCTTGAGGATAAAATCCTAATCATTTCCTTTTTTGCTTTGAGGGGAATCAGTCGGTGAGTTGGTTGATGGATGCACCTTTTCCCAATATCTTGATGGCAATGTCACGTTTTTTGTTGATCACACTATGTTTCCTGGTTATGCCGAAGTAGTCGCAAATCATGTCATTCGGGAAATTTGCAAAGTGCATATACACAAGCTCAGATTCCTCAGATTTAATAGAGGCCCCACTCATTCGCTCGTCAAGCTTTGGATACACTGCATTGAGCAGTTCTTCAAGACGGGCAAAGAAATTGGCATTCAGATATGATTCCAGACGCTGTTTCAACTCATCTCTGCCATAACTCTGTAATGATAGTGTCTGATGGTAGATGACTGCCCGTTGTGTCATCCTCTCGACGATTGACATGATGCGGTCGCTCTGCTCGTTGAGTTGCCGCTGCAAGTCGCTTTCTTGTCCATTGTCATCGAGGGGATTTTTCAACTGGTGCCTCAGCAAGTCCAACTCTTTCAAATGCTGCTTTGCTTCCTCCAACAAGAGGTCTCGCTGATTGATTTGTGACTTGAGGTCTGCAACAATCTGCTCCATCTGTTGGATTGTATCGGCCTTATCCTCAATGACCCGGTCTTTGGATTTGATGACCGAGCGGAGGCTTCGGTTGCTCCTCACCACTTTCGTCAGATTTCGTCTCAACATGACCGCTACAACCATGAGTGCCAGCAATGTGAAGAGGCCTATCCAGACAATTACACCCAAACGATGCTTTGACGATTGGTATGAAAGGGATGCTGCCTCTTGATCATATTGGTTGCAGACTTGTGACAGTGCTGCGATTGTCTTTAAGTTCTGGAGGCTGTCGGCAATATTGACTGACAACATCAGATTCTGCAATGAATCTGAGCCCAGATTCGCTCTGGTCGACAAGTACAAGACACTGTCGGACTTGCTGAGCGGCACGGGAGCGCAATTGAAGAAATATTCACTGGAATCGCGCTGGTTCAATCGGGCATAGGCCTGAGCGACCAAATGACACGACCTGAAATGGGCATAATGGCTTGTATCCGACACCATGGACTCAATGGCAAAGCGGATGCACGCCTGATAATCTTTTTTGATAAAATAATAGGCAGCAAGTGTCGACAGGCTGTAGGCGTAATCACTGTTGTTTAGTTGATTTCCCGAATCAAGCAACTGATTGATGAAGTAATAAGCGCTATCCAGGTTGATGGTCAAATATAGGTTGCCCAGTTCTTGCTGGCAGTAAATCGCATGATATCCGTTATTAATCTGATTGAATGCAACCAGTGCCTTGCGGTAGCAGTCGATGGCATGCTGCTTGGCATATTTGCTTTGGAACAGGGATGCCATGCGCATGAGGGCGTAGCCGCGGTGGTAGGTGTCGCCCGACTGAGTGGCACAGTCCTCGGCGGCCTTGTAGTAGTACATGGCGCTGTCGAGCCTGGGCAGTTCCTCAAAGACGCAGCCCTTGTAGAGCAGCGAGCGGGTGCGCTTGTCAGCGTCGTGGCCGTCGGCATAGTGCGCCACAGCCAGATTGATGGTGTCGAGGCGATAGGCGTGGATATAGGCTTTGTACTTGGCTTGGGTGAGGAGCAGGGCGTGGTAGGCACGGTCGTCGTCGGTGAGCAGCGAGTCGTCGGGATAGGCGGCGAGCAGCGCTGCGGCGCTGTCGGGAGCCACGGCGATGAGCGAGTCGAGCTCGACAAGCCTCGGCGAGTCGACACTCCCCTGCCGGCACCCCGCCAGCAGAAGCAGGATCGATAATGTGACATATAGAAGTCGCCTCATCGCCATGATTGGGTTTCTCGCCACAAATATGCGCATAACCATTGAATTCAACAAACTGCCTGGGGAATGTGCGTGCGGTTATCGCTCACACATCAGGCGCATGACCCGTGGAGCAAGGGCGATGAGTGTGGGCATGGTGCATAGTGCCATCAGGGCAAAAGCAATGTCCATGAGGCTGACCATGGTCTTGAGCGACATGACTGCAGCCACAACAATCATGACCAGGTAGTAGTAGTTATACCACTTGATGCCCCGCGATCCAAATAGATACTGAGTGCACTTCTGCCCATAATAGGAATAGGAGAACATGGTGGAAAATGCAAAGCAGAACACGATGGCCATGAGCAGATAATGACCTATGCCGGGCAACAACTGCCCCCAAGCACCCAGCGCGACATAAAGCCCCTTGGGGTCGGTCAGGCCAACGTAGTTGCCCGCGATGAGGATGGGAATGGCAGTGAGCGTGCAGACGATGCCCGAGTCGATGGCCGGCCCCAACATGGCGATGTGCCCCTCACGGATGGGGTCGGTATTCTGGCTGGCACCATGCATCATCGATGCCGTGCCCACACCTGCCTCGTTGACCATGGCAGCGCGGCGCGCTCCTGTGAGTGCAATGAAGAAGAATGCTCCCACTCCTGCATCGAGGGTGAACGCCTCGGCAAAAATCTGCTTGAAGATGTGAGGCACGGCATCATAGTTCATCACAGTGATGATGAGTACAAATGCCAGATAGGCCACAACCATGATGGGCACCAACCGCGATGCCCACTTGGCAATGCGTCCGATGCCACCCATGATGACCCCACCCACAATGAGTGCCATGACCACTCCCATGCCAAATCTCAACCATGCAGTGTTCTCAATGCCCATGGGTGTTGTGAAGACTGTGGTGACCGACTCGACCAACTGGTTGGCCTGCATGAAGCATAGCGTTCCCACCAGTCCAAAGATGCTGAACGCCACGGCCAGCCAACGCCACTTGGGGCCGAGGCCTTGGGTAATAATATACATGGGGCCTCCTTGCGGATTGCCCTGCTCGTCCTCACCCTTGTACATGATGCTCAACGCCCCCTCAAAGAACTTGGTGGTCATTCCCAGCAAGGCGCTCACCCACATCCAGAAGATAACACCAGGCCCACCCACCGATAATGCGATGGCAACACCAGCGATATTGCCCATGCCCACAGTGGCAGCGATGGCACTGAGCAATGCCTGCACCGAACTGATTTGGCCTGTCTGCTTGCCGCTGTCGGTAGCCTGCTTGTCTCGCAGTGCCTTGATGCCTTGAGGCAGATGCCTGATTGAAATGCCCTTTGAAAGGATAAACAGGATAAGCCCACCGCCGATGAGCAGGAAAAACTCGGGATAGCCACAGATGGCATCGCTCAGATCGGCAATCTGCTGGCTGATGTTATCAAGTGTTGTATTCATATTCTGACTGTGTAATTACCTATCGATTGCGTCGTCTGTTATTCTGATAGTCATTATATTTGTTTCCGCTATAAGTAGCGTTTCCGAATCCGCGCGAATTGAACTCGTCATCCTCTTCGTCTTCCTCTTCATTGTTGCCCGACTTCTTTTTCTTGCCCGCCTTGTCTAGTTTGTTCTTGCTCTCCTCAGGCTTATTCTTCTTGATGGCATCGGGCTTCTGCAGATCGAGGGCTGTTTCATAGATATTCCAATTCTGCTCGACATCCCAGTTGCGACGCAGCTTCAGCGCCTTGGGATAGTAATATACCTCCTCGGGCTGGATGTGCTTGAGGTAATTGCCTGTGTCCCATCGCCCATTTCCATTGCGGTCAAGCACGATGCGGGCATAGTAGGTTCCTGGCGGAACATTATCCAAGTCGGCCTTGCCATCCACCACAGTCACGGTGCGCTGAACCTGGTCGCTGCCATCAAGCAATTGCACCAGTGCACTATCCTTGACATTAAGCATCAGCAAGAGATTGGCATACTCCTCGAGTGCCTTGACCTTAGTCTCGATTTTGAGCGTGTCGTTGTGCAGTCCATAGACCGATGTCGCCGCCAGCGAATCGACTGTCAGGCGATAGGCACATTCGGGTTCAAGCGACATGGGCAACTTGTAGGTCATGCCATCGTTCACTGCCACTAGTGCCGGAATGTTGTCAATCGTCCGCCAGACTGAATCTGGCTTCACCTGCAGGTGCACACCCGCAGGATTGATACCCGCCAGCGGTACGGGAGTGGTAAAAGTAATGGTGTCATAAACCTCGATAGTGCCCTTAGTCACGGGCTCAAACTTGAAGGTTGGCACTGGTTTGGGCCGACGAGCGACAGCCAGTTCCTGTAGTTCCTCCTCATCGAGTTTGCCCTGCTGTTCTTTTTGTTCGAGTTGTCGCAATCGCTTCTCCAGTTGCTCGCGTTCTTTCTTGGCCTCCTGCTCCTCCTTGATTTCGGCACCCGACTTTCGATGCCAGAAATTGACGGTATCGGTCTGCCATGTCAATGCATCGGTCGAATCGGTGCGCAAATAGGTGATTTCCACCTTGATTGAGTCGGCCTTGATGAGTGCCGAGTCGGTAATCCAATAGTAGAGCGAATCGTTACGACTGGTGCCCTGCAGTGCATACCATTGGTCGGCATGTTCAGCCGGACTAACAATGTTCAATTTGGGTAGTTCAGGGCTGGCAGTGGACATGCGCACGTGCAACTTTCCGGGGGTTGTTCGTTCAGTCGTCTTGAGATATAGCGACTGGTAGTTCTCATTCATCATGCTCAGCAACAAGTCATTGGGCAGATAAGCCGTGTGCGTGGCAGTCATGACCGAGTCGACGCGACGATCAAATGTGAAGACCGTGTCAACCGAGGTGTAAGTCTCGACCGATGGCTCGATAACCTTGTCATAGAAGGCGTAGTCCTCGGTGCGGGCCATGTGGTAGTCACCATCCATGTCATTGAGTGCAAACAACCGATAGCGTCCTGGTTTGAGCCCCATGAGTGTGAACTCACCCCGACTGTTGGTGCGCGTGATGCGTTCCATGGGCAACCTGGTGAATGCCGTGTCATCGAGACACTGACTATAGGCTCCCACCAGCACATGCTGCATCGGCTCGAGGTCTCGTGCCCGCAACACGATGCCCGAGATGCGCATCGTGTCAATCTCGTCGCCCGTCGAGAACGAGAAGGCATATCCGTCCAGCTGGTTACCCTCGTTGTTGTCCTCGATACTGTTGGAGAAGTCGATGGTATAGGTAGTGTTGGGCAGCATGTCGTCACGAAAATCGACAACAATCCTCTTGCCCAGCGACTTGATGACGGGCTGATACTTCTGCACAGGCGACACCGAGACTTTCTTCATCTGATCCTTGATGTTGACTATCTCATTAAAGTAGATTTCCACCCTATTTCCCTCGACGTTGAGTTCTCCTTGCTTGGGAGAGGTCTTGACCACCCGTGGCGGGGTGTAGTCACGGGGTCCACCCTCGGGCGAACCGATGTTGGCACATGCGGCAAGCACGAGTGCTGCCACCATGGCCGTGACGATATGTGCAAGTTTTATTCTACGCATTGAAATTTGCTGCAAAGGTAGTATTTTTAATTGAGAATTGAGAACTGAGAATTGAGAATTTTACTTCCCCATGAGCAATGCATTGGAATTTGTGCTTGAGGCCCCATACCGATTGTTAAAGTTTGCTAAATGCGTAAATTTTACGCAATCAAATTTTGCCATGTCATGTATTGGCATTAAATTTGCTGCGTGAAATTTACGCAATACTATTTTTCTTTATGGATGAGTTCAAATATCATTATCAGTACCCACACCCGGCAGTGACGACCGATTGTGTTATATTCGGTTTTGACGGCACTCGCCTGAATGTGCTTCTCATCGAGCGCGGCATTGAACCATTCAAGGGGCATTGGGCTTTTCCGGGTGGTTTTATCCGCATGGACGAGACTTGCGAGCAATGTGCCCGTCGCGAGTTGCTGGAGGAGACGGGTCTCTCGACAGCCTACATGCGCCAGTTCCACTCGTTTTCGAGTGTGGACCGCGACCCTCGCGAACGTGTGATTACAATCGCCTACTATGCCCTGGTGCGACTGAGCGAAGTGACCGGAGGCGACGATGCCACTCGCGCCCAGTGGTTTGCCCTCGACGAAGTTCCCTCGCTGGCCTTTGACCATGACTTGATATTGCGCCGTGCCACGACCGAGTTGCGCAAGCAGATTCATTTCGAGCCCATCGGCTTCGAGTTGCTGCCCGAGCAATTCACGATGAAGCAACTGCAACACCTGTATGAGGCGGTACTTGATGTGAAATTTGATCGGCGCAACTTCTACAACAAGATGCTTCACCTGGGTCTCCTGGCTGAGCAACCCGAGACATTGGCTCGCGCCAACCATCGTGACGCCAAACTCTACCGCTTTAACCCCGAAAGCTATGCCGAACTCAAGCAGAAAGGGTTCAGGCTTGAATTCTAATCTTCACAAATCTTTTTCACTAATTCCTTAAAATCCACACATCATGTTAGGAGCAATTATTGGCGACATCGTGGGCAGCGTCTACGAGTTCACAAACATCAAGACAAAGAATTTTGACTTTTTCAGCAACCGTGGCAGTTTCACCGACGATACCATCTTGACCATCGCCACAGCCGACTGGCTGCTGCATGGGGGCGATGTGGCTCACTACTATGCCCGCTATGGCAATGCCTACCGCAACCCCTGCGGCGGTTATGGCACGCGCTTTGTACAATGGCTGGAGCGAGCCGCCCTCAAGGGCGACTACAGTCCCTACAACAGTTGCGGCAATGGCTCGGCCATGCGAGTCAGTCCTGTCGGCTGGGCATTTGACACCCGCAACGAGGTGCTGGCCAAGGCCGAGGAGAGCGCCGCATGCACACACAATCACCCCGAGGGCATCAAGGGTGCCCAGGCCACCGCACTGGCTATCTTGATGGCTCGCCAGGGTGCCACCAAGGATGAAATACGCCTGGAACTGGAAAACACCTTTGGCTACGACTTGCACTTCACTTGCGATGAATGCCGACCCACCTATGGATGGGGTGCCACCTGCCAAGACAGCGTACCCCAAGCGATTGTTGCCTTTCTAGACGGGACAGACTACGAGGACTGCATCCGCAACGCCATCTCGCTGGGTGGCGACAGCGACACCATCGGCTGCATCACGGGAAGCATTGCCGAAGCCTTCCATGGCATCCCCAATGAAATGCGTGAAAAGGGGCTGTCCTACCTGCCTGAACCGCTGCTGCGAGTAGTCAATGAGTTTGAGGCCACAAAGATGCAGGCTCGCTGAGTCTCTTCAGTCAAACTCAGTAGAGGTCATGGAGGCGCTGGGGGTTGCCCACAATCCACAACACATCGCCAGGCATGAATTCGAATTCGGGAGTGGGAGTGATGTAGTCATCCTCTCCACGCTGAACAGCCACCAACAGTGCCTCATACTCCTCGCTGATGCCCGCATGCATCAGTTGCTTGCCGATGAGCGGTGACTGCCTGGAGATAGCAAAGTGAGTGAACTTGACATCGGTCACTGGCTGAGCAGGTGCAGTAGTTGCCTCGACCAGGGGCAGCATCTGCTGTATCTGTTCATCATTGCCAATCACGCCCAGAATATCACCCGGGAAGATGCGCATGTCGCCTTTGGGAACAGGATGCAACACGCCGTTACGCTGAATGTTGACCAGGTTGACCCCATAGCGCTGACGCAAGTTGGCATTCTTGAGTTTCTGCCCCAAGAATGGACAGTCGTGACCCACGGTCATGTATGCAACGTGCAAGTCACTGACCAGATTAGTGCCACGCCCTGTGCGCCGGTTTTCACGCACATTGACATTGCCGATGAAGTGGCGCTCAAGTTTGGTGAGGTGCCTGCGCAACAATGGCGCAAACAGCAATGCGATGAGCAATGCTATCACCACCGCTGCCACAATAGCAAACTGGCTGGAGTAGTCGTAGCTGTAGAGCACCGTAGTAATGAAATTAAGTCCCAACAGGAGGCTCAAGATGCTCATCACTACAATGGGGACGTAACTGACTTTGCCCGAGAGGTCGATGAGTTTTTCACGCTCGTTGGCGCGGATGTGGGGTCGAGCAATCGCATAGATGAATGGAGCCAACACCGACAATGTGACCAATGGTCCCACCACCGAGGCCCACTTGCGCCCTAGCGTTCTGAGCAAGAAAGGTTCAAGATAGGTGTCACTGAGCATAATCAGTGACACGCAGATGACCGAATAGAGGATCACCCGCAAGGCAAACCGCTTGAACACCGCCATCCAGATTTGACGCGACTCGCTCATCTCGGTCTGGGTGGCGTGTGCACTATATCCCTCGAGCAGAGTGCTCCATGAGGCTGGCAACAGCCGCTCGATGCGAGCATAGGCACCGTCGGCACTCTTGATGAAGAACGGTGTGGTGAATGTAGTGATGACCGAGACCGCCACGATGATGGGATAGATGCTCTCCTCGAGCACACCCAGCGACATACCCAGCGATGCGATGATGAATGAGAACTCACCAATCTGCGTGAGCGAGAATCCCGACTGGACAGCAATCTTGAGGGGCTGACCCGTGGCGACCATACCAAACGTGCCGAACACAATCATGCCCACAACGACCACCACACTGAGCAACGCGATGGTGCCCCAATACTGCACAATGACCTCAGGGTTGACCATCATTCCCACCGAGATAAAGAACACGGCACCAAACAAGTCCTTGACCGAGACAATAACGCGCTGGATGCGCTCGGCCTCGACGGTACCCGCCAGAATCGAGCCCATGACAAACGCACCAAGAGCCATCGAGAAACCGCTCTTGACAGCCAGCATAGCCATCATGAAACACAAGCCCATTGAGATGACAAGCATCATCTCGTCGGTGATGACGCGGCGGAACTTCTTGAAAACCGTGGGAAGCATATAAATACCCACGACAAACCATGCGATAAGGAAGAATGAGAGTTTGAGTATGCTGCGCAACATCTCGTCGCCCTGAACAGTCCTGTTGATGGCGACCGACGAGAGGATGACCATCATCACCACAGCAAAAAGATCCTCGACGATAAGCACCGCAAATATCATGGGCACAAAATGGCGCTGCCGCATGTTGAGGTCGGTCAACGCCTTGAGAATGATGGTGGTCGACGACATCGAGATCATTCCACCCAAGAAGATACTATCGACCGCAGCAAAGCCCAGCATCTTGCCCACGACAAACCCCAAGCCCATCATGCCCGTGACTATGATCAGCGCAGTGATTACCGCCGAGCCACCCACATTGAGCAGTTTCTTGAAACTGAACTCCAATCCTAGCGAGAACAACAGGACGATGATACCAATCTGCGCCCAAAATTCGATGTTGGCCTCAATCACCACTGAAGGGAACATCGAGAAATGCGGGCTGGCAATAAAGCCCGCAACAATATAGCCCAGCACCACGGGTTGCTTGAGTTTCTTGAACAAGACAGTTGCCACAGCACCCAGCACCAGGATGAGCGCCAAGTCGGCAATCAGACTTTCGATATTGAGGGTTTCCAAAATGAGAAATTTTAGTGGTTATAAGTTCATCTCGTTGGTAAGGGTGATCGAGACTGCGTCGACTGCTTCACGCAATTGACTGAACAGAGGCGGCGCATTGAGTGTGCCCTTGGCGCGCACCATGAAGTTGGCAGTCGTGGTTTGGTTATCATAGTCGTAGTGCACCAGCGTGTCGCTCACACGCACACCATAGTCCCTGATGATTTGCCGGCAAGGTTCCAGATCGTCGATGATGCCGTGCGCCTTGATTCGGATGACTCTCGACTCCCACTGAAAATTGATGTGCCGCTCAATGCGCTCGATATTGACCAGCACGATGATGATGAGCAACGTAGCAACTATGGCGAGAACAAACATACCGGCACCCACAGCCAGTCCCAGACATGCGGTCATCCAGATGCCTGCTGCCGTTGTGAGCCCTCGCACCGAGCCTTTCATCTGTATGATGGCCCCGGCACCCAAGAAGCCCACACCACTGACCACCTGTGCAGCGATGCGCCCCGGATCACCATTCTTCAGCCCCAGGTACTCTTGCGGGATGTAGATGGAGATGAGCATGGCCAGGCACGCGCCCATGCAGATGAGTGCAAAGGTGCGCATACCGGCAATCTGCCCTTTATATCGGCGCTCCATGCCGATAGCGGCTCCCAGCACGAGTGCCAGCAGCAACTTGACGATGCCACCTGCCAGGGTGACATCAGCACTCAGGATATCGTTCCAAATCTGTTCGGTCATTTCTTTTTCTTTTTATCTTTGGCAGCTTTGGGAGCATGAAGCGGATTGGGCTGCTTGAGCACATATTCACAGTAGTAACTGATGATGAGCGTGGTCAACGGCAGAGCGATGAGCAGTCCTATCAAGCCCAACAAGTAGCCCCAGATAGAGAGTGCCAGGAAGATGATAGCCGGATTAAGCCCCATCTGCTGCTTCATGATAGCAGGCACCAACACCAAGTCTTGAATGACTTGGCACAGACAGTAAGCCCCGATTGTCCACCCAAAAAGCACCCAGAAACTGCCACCTGTTGACACACTGGCCACAAGGCACAGAAAGGCTGCAATGGGTATGGAGACTAGTTGCAGATAGGGTATCATGTTGAGCACACCGATGAAGAGGCCGAAGACGATGGCCATGGGCAGCCCAATGATGTAAAACTCGATGGCAAAGATCACCCCGACAAAGAAAGACACTAGCGCCTGTCCACGGAAGTAACGGCTCATGGTATCCTGCACATCGCGCAATACGGTGAGCGACTTGCGCCTGTACTGCTTGGGTATGGCTCCCTTGAAACCCTTTGCAATCTTGTCGTAGTCGATGAGAACAAAGAACATATAGAGCAGGACAATCAACCACGAGACAAGATTAAGAACCAGACTCATCGTGCCACCCACAAAACTCCATGTGCCTGTCGCGACCTGATTGATGAGTTTCATCCATTGCTCTCTAGTGAGCAGGGCCGAGAGCTGGTTTACATCGGTGTACTTCTGGATATATTCCTGCACCTCATGTGGGATGTAGGGTATCTTGAACGATGATTGCGCATAGTGTGCCAGCATCTTGGTCATGCTGGTCACCTCATCGGCAATGTAGGGAATAAGCAGCCAGCCCACCAACACCCAACTGGCAATGACCAGCACCAGTGACAAGATGACAGCCACCATACGATTACCGATGTGAGTCACGCGCTGCACCCACTCGACAAAGGGGTTGAGCATATAGGCAAAAATGAAGCCCACAACGAAGGGTAACAGTACTGGGCTGAGATAATTGACAACGGCAATCAAGACCACCACGGTGATGCAAGTGAGCACCATGCGCACAACTCGGTCAAAATCATATTTTTTTACTCCAATATCTTCCATCTGTTTCCTACACTAAGATTAAGTAACACCCCATGCTGTTCGGGGCAAATTGTGCCGCAAAGTTAGTGAATAATGCCGACAATAACTAGAAAATGATGAAAAATGTGTAACTTTGCCGACAAATGAAGTTGATTGTTATCACAGGACCCACCGGTGTGGGCAAGACAGCCGCAGCCATCGAGCTAGCCGAGAGGTTGCAATGCCACATCATCAACGCCGACTCACGACAGGTGTACCGCGGCATGCCCATCGCCACTGCAGCACCCACGTCCGACGAGTTGGCGCGTGTGCCACACCACTTTGTCGCGTGCAAGGAGTTGCACGAGACCTACAATGCCTGGCAGTATGAGCAAGACGTGATGGCCCTATTACCAACACTGTGGCAGCAGTGCGACACAGCCATCTTGTGCGGTGGCTCGATGATGTATGTCGATGCAGTGTGCAACGGCATTGACGACATGCCCGACATCAGTCCTGAAGTGCGCCAGACCGTCAAGGATCAACTGGCCGAACAAGGGCTAGAGAGTCTGATAGCCGAACTGGAATTGCTCGACCCCACACTAGCCGCCACCATTGACCGCAAGAACACGGTTCGCGTGTGTCATGCTGTGGAGGTGTGCCGCCAGACAGGTGTGCCCTATTCTACCCTGCGCACAGGGCTGAAAAAGCAACGTCCCTTTGTGATCGTCAAGATAGGGCTGAATGTGGAGCGACCACAACTATTTGACCGCATTAATCGGCGCGTAGATGCAATGATTGAGGCAGGGCTTGAGGAAGAGGCACACCGATTGTTGCCACTGCGACACCTCAACGCGCTCAACACGGTGGGGCTGAAAGAAATGTTTGCCTACTTTGATGGCACGATGGATCGCACCACTGCCATTGAACGAATCAAGAAGAACACTCGTGTCTATGCCAAGAAGCAACTCACCTGGTTTCGCCGTGACCCCGACATCCACTGGCTGACACCTGAAGAGTTGACGATTAACAGTTTATAGTTGAAAATTGCCGCCTGATAGTTGTAATCAGACGGCAATTGTGCATTGTGAGTTGAGTGTAATTACTCCCACTCGATGGTTGCGGGTGGCTTTGAGGAGATGTCGTAGCAGACGCGGTTGACACCACGCACTTTGTTAATAATCTCGTTGCTCACGCGCGCCATGAAGTCGTAGGGCAAATGAGCCCAGTCGGCGGTCATGGCATCGGTGCTGGTCACAGCACGCAATGCAACAGGATGCTCATAGGTGCGCTCGTCGCCCATCACACCCACACTGCGCACGGTGCTCAGCAGCACCGCACCAGCCTGCCACACCTTGTCATAGAGACGTTCGCCATCGTCGCAAACGTAGTTGAGCATGCTCTCGATGTAGATGTCGTCGGCCTCCTGCAGGATGCGCACTCGCTCGCGAGTGATGTCACCCAGGATGCGCACAGCCAGACCCGGACCGGGGAAGGGATGACGCTTGATGAGACGCTCGGGCATACCCAGTTGATAACCCACACGGCGCACCTCGTCCTTGAAGAGCCACTGCAGCGGTTCACACAACTTGAGGTGCATTTCCTTGGGCAGACCGCCCACATTGTGGTGGCTCTTGATGGTCATACCGGTGATCGAGAGGCTCTCGATGCGGTCGGGATAGATGGTGCCTTGAGCCAGCCAACGGGCATCGGTAATCTTGCGTGCCTCGGCATTGAACACCTCGACGAAGTCGCGGCCGATAATCTTGCGCTTCTGCTCGGGATCGGTCACACCCGCCAGGTCGGCAAAGAACTTATCGCTGGCATCAACGCCGATGACATTCAGCCCCAGGCCTTGATAGGCATCCATGACCTTCTGGAATTCATTCTTGCGCAACATGCCATGATCAACAAAGATGCAGGTCAGACGGTCGCCAATGGCACGATTGAGCAGCACAGCGCAAACACTGCTGTCCACACCACCACTCAAGCCCAGGATAACGCGGTCGTTGCCCAGTTGCTCCTTGAGTTCACGCACAGTGCTCTCGACAAACGATGCTGGGCTCCACAACTGCTTGCTGCCGCAGATATCAACCACAAAGTTCTTGAGCAACTGTTTGCCTTGTAGTGAGTGAAACACCTCGGGGTGGAACTGCACAGCCCACAACGGCTTGGTGTCGCTGGCGTATGCGGCAAAATGCACGTCAGGAGTCGATGCGATGACGTGGCAGTCGGCAGGGATTGCCGTGATGGTGTCGCCATGACTCATCCACACCTGCGAGTCCTGGTCGAAACCGCGAAAGAGGGGGTTGTGCGTGTCGATGGTGGTGAGATGGGCTCGCCCATACTCGCGACTATCGGCAGGCTCAACACGCCCACCACCCGTGTGGGCGATGTATTGTGCACCATAGCAGATGCCCAGCACAGGCACACGTCCCACAAACTGTGTGAGGTCGACCTGAAACGCTTTGGGATCATGCACCGAGAAGGGCGACCCGCTCAGAATCACGCCAATCACATCGGGGTCATCAACGGGAAACTTGTTATACGGAAGAATTTCGCAGAAGGTGTCGAGTTCGCGCACCCGCCGTCCAATGAGTTGGGTGGTCTGCGACCCGAAGTCGAGGATGATAATCTTTTGTTGCATGCTGCAAGGGGGTGTTTATGGTTTCAGCGTGCAAAGTTACGATTTTTTAATTAAGAATTATGAATTAAGAATTAAGAAATTCACTGTTTGGTGATAAAAAGTATCATCAGCGGTGCTGGCGGACGAGTTGGATGGTGCCGTCGGGGTTGTAATAGAGCGGGTCGATGCAGATCGAGCGCAGGGCGTTCTCGCCGTTCGACAAGTCGCTGGTGTGATAGAGGACATACCATTGCCCCTTGAACCGGACAATGGAGCCGTGGGTCATGGCACAACTTTGAGGCCCGAGGAACACTCCCATTGATTGCCAGGGACCCAGTGGCGAGTCGCTCATGGCATACTGCATGCGGTTGGCTCCCTCGTTGTTGTCGGCATAAGACAGATAATACTTGCCATTGTACTTGTGAACCCATGCACCCTCGTGAAAGTCGTTGATCCCCTCCATGACGCGCAATGGCTCGCGCAGTGTGACCATGTCATCGTTGAGCGGCGCCCCATAGCACTTGCTGCCACCGCCATAATAGAAATAGGCCTGCCCATCATCGTCAACAAAGACTGTGGGGTCGATCAGATCCCATCCGCCCACTCCCTGCATGGGATGCTCCATGACGACGAAGTCACGGTCAGGCTTGTCGCTGATGGCTACGCCCACCTTCCATGACGGCGCTACGTTGCTCTCGCTGGGGTGCGGGAAGTAGAAATAGTACTTGCCATTCTTAAAGGCGCAGTCGGGTGCCCACATGAATCCTCCCTCGGGTCTGCCCCAGGGCACATCACTGGCCCGCAGAATCTCGCCGTGGTCGGTCCAGTGCTTGAGGTCGGCACTCGAGAACACATGATACTGATCCATCAGGTCGCAACCACGAGGCGGGTCAATGTCATGCGATGGATAAACGTACAATCGGCCATCGGCCCAGACGTGCCCTGATGGGTCGGCAGTGTACATGTGCGTGATGAACGGATTAGGCCCAAGTTCAACCTTGCTACTGCGACAAGCGGTTGACAGGACCGCCAACGCAGCTATTGCCATGAGATGATGCAGATTTTTCATGGTGCAAAATTACGACCATCGCAGCAATGACAGTGCCACAATGGTCGCAAAGAATAGCAAAATTTTCATTCTAAGGACATTCTCGGCTCTAGCCCTCAGTCGATGTAGCCGAAGGCACGGAGTTTATTCTCCTGGTTGCGCCAGTCGCGCTCAACCTTGACATAGAGTTGGAGAAACACTTTCTTCTCAAAGAATCGCTCGATGTCCTTGCGCGCGTCGATGCCCACATGCTTGAGTTTGACACCCTGGCGACCAATGATGATGCCCTTCTGGCTGTCGCGCTCCACATAGATGACCGCCATGATGTGGATGCTCGTGTCGGTCTCATCAAACTTCTCGACGATGACCTGCGTGGCATAGGGGACTTCCTTGTCGTAGGTAAGCAGAATCTTCTCGCGGATAATCTCGGTGACAAAAAAACGGCTGTTGCGGTCGGTGAGCGCATCCTTGCCAAAATAAGGCGGGCTCACGGGTAGCAACTCGACGATGCGCGACATCAGGTTGTCGACATTGAAGTTCTCGGTCGCGCTGGTGGGGAACACCTCGGCTTGAGGCAAGAGTTGCTTCCATCGGTCAATGATCAACAGCAGGTCGTCGTTACCTTTGAGCAAATCTATCTTGTTGATTACCAGCAGGACGGGAATCTTTTCACGTGCCACTTTATCCAGGAACTCCTGATTCTTAGTCGGCGACTCGATGACATCGGTGACATAGAGCAAGATGTCGGCATCGACCAATGCGCCAGTCGAGAAATCGAGCATGCTCTCTTGCAACTTAAACTTGGGCTTGAGCACGCCAGGCGTGTCGCTGAACACAATTTGGTAGTCATCACCGTTGACAATGCCCATGATGCGGTGGCGCGTAGTCTGTGCCTTGCTGGTGATGATGGACAGTCGCTCGCCCACTAGACGGTTGCTCAGTGTCGACTTGCCCACATTGGGATTGCCCACGATGTTGACAAACCCTGCACGATGTTTCTTCTCGGCTTCGATCACGATTTATCGATTTAATATAATAAAGACAAAAGAACATAAGAGCAAAACTAGAGCATCAGTTTCTGCACTTATGTTCTTATTCTAGTCAAATCAATTGTGCGCGATGCATTGATTAGAGGTCCCAGATCACATAGAGAGCACCCCAGGTGAATCCGGCACCGAAGGCGGTGAGGATGAGTTTGTCACCCTTGCGGAGCAAATCGCGCTTCTCGTCCATGCACAATGGAATGGTGGCGGCACTGGTGTTTCCGCGATTCTGGATGTTGACCATTACCTTCTTCTCGTCAATACCCAGTCTGCTGCCCACAGCCTCAATGATGCGCAGATTGGCCTGGTGAGGGATAAACCACTGGATGTCATCGACAGTGAGGTTATTGCGCTTCATCACGTCCTGACTGCTGGTGAGCATGTCCATCACAGCGTGGCGATAGACGGCACGGCCCTCCTGATAGAGGTAGTGCAGGCGTGCAGCGACGGTCTCTTGTGTGGCAGGCATTGCCGAGCCACCAGCCTTGTAGACCAGATGCTCCAAGCCACTGCCATCGACATGGAAGATGCCGTCCATAATGCCAACGGGATCTTCGGTGGGCTCGACAAGCATAGCGCCGCAAGCGTCACCAAAGAGCGGACACGTCGTGCGGTCCTCATAGTTGGTCATGCTGGTCATCTTCTCGGCACTGACAACGATTACCTTCTTGTACAAGCCACTGCGCACATAGGCAGCAGCACTCTGCAGTGCAATCAGGAATCCGCAGCAGGCACCTTGGATGTCATAGGCATAAGCCTTCTGCTCGATGCCGCAATTGTGGGCTATGATTGATGCAGTCGACGGGAAACGATAGTCAGGATTGCTAGTCGCACAGATGAGCAGGTCGACATCAGCCGGGTTGGTACCCGTCTGCTCAAGCAATCGGTTGACAGTGATGATGCCCATGTAACTCGACCCGACGGGCTTCTTGAGCACCCGGCGCTCCTTGATGCCCACACGTGTGGTAATCCACTCGTCGCTGGTGTCAACCATCTGCGAGAGTTGCTCGTTGTCCAGAATGTCATCGGGCACATAGGATGCAAGGCCCGATATTCTTGCGTAAAGCATTGGCAAAGTTTGTTTAAAAGTCGCTATAAAAAGCAAATATCCTAAATAATGTGTTTTGAGGCATCAATATTTAGGATAAGCCGTTGTTTACTCCAAAATTTTCACTATTGTGCGATAGAGATTGCTATCAGACAGCGGCCTCATCGCCCATCACCTTCTTGCCACGATAGTATCCGCACTCGGGGCAAACAGTGTGATAAACATGCCATGCGCCACAGTTGCTGCACTGTGCAATGGTTGGAGCCACAGCCACGTCATGAGTGCGACGCTTGGCTGTACGAGTCTTTGATTGTCTACGTTTAGGATGTGCCATTTCGTTTTTATTGTTTTTTAGTTATTATCCTTGAGTTTGCGCAATGCTTCCCACCTTGGGTCGATTGCATCGCTCGGTTTGTCATCATCGAGTGGTTTCTCGACCTCGTCTGATGCTCCGTCGGCAGCGGGCTCGATGTCAGTCCAGTGCTCTTCGAGATGGGCCATCATCTCGGGGTCGCACTCGCCTTCGGGGTGACAGTGCACGATGGGGATGGTCAGTAACACCGTGTCACGCATCAGGTCGGTCATGTCCAGTTCATTCCAAGTCTCAGGCACGAGCAACACACCATCGCGACTGTCATCGAGTTGTTCTCCCTCGTGTCGCACTGTGAGCCGATAGTCGGTGTCGATGTCGAGTGTCATGTCGTCCAGACACCTGTCGCAGGGGATGACGAGCCATCCCTTGCATGCCATTTGCAAGATGTAGGTGTTTTCGGTCTTTCGTGTCACCTCAAGGGTGATGTCGACACTGCCACTCCGAACTTCGGTTTTCTCAACCTGGTTGAAAAAATCGCCGTCCAGATGATAATTAAACACCTGATTGTCAAATGGCAACGCTCTGAGTCTGAGCTTAAAACCAGCCATTTTCCCTCTCAATTTTTGATAAATCGCTGCAAAGGTAGTAAATCTTTGTCAATTAGCACCCAGAATTTAAGAATATTTTTCAATTTACTTCTGTTTCCAGAGGTAAAGGCGGTCGCTGGGACGGATTTTCTGGTTGGTCTTGATCGAGAAATGCTCGCCCTTGACAGTCTTCTCCACGGGCTTGAGGTCAACACGGATTTCCTCGACCTTGAGGGGAATTGCACCCGTTGTGGGGCCTAAGATAAAGACATCATCGCCCACATGCAGTTCGCCCGACTCCATGAGGAACTCGGCGACACCGATGTTGCCAAAGTAGCGTATGGCCTTGGCACAATATTCCTTGACATGTGTCGAACTGGAACCATACTTGTGCGACCACTCACCCAGGCGTTGTCCCAAGTAGTAGCCGTCCCAGAATCCACGATTGAACACTTGTGCCAAGCGCGCATCCCACTGAGCAATCTTCTCTTCGCTGTAGGTGCCATCAAGGATGGCATTCAGCGCCTCGTTGTAGCAACCGACCACGGTGCGCACATATTCGGGTCCGCGTGCACGCCCCTCGATCTTGAGCACTCTGACACCAGCATCCAACACCTTATTAATAAAATGGATGGTCTTGAGATCCTTGGGCGACATGATGTACTGGTTGTCAATGGCCAGTTCGTCGCCTGTGTCGCGGTCAGTGACGATGTAGCCTCGTCGACAGATTTGCCGACATGCGCCACGATTGGCACTCGCGCCCGTCTCGTGCAGACTCAGGTAGCACTTGCCGCTCACCGCCATGCACAGGGCACCGTGGCAGAACATCTCGATGCGCACAGGCTGGCCATGAGGGCCGGTGATGTGGTCGCGCTCGATAGTATCGCTGATGCGACGCACCTGGTCAAGGTTCAACTCGCGGGCCATGACCATCACATCGGCCCACTGGGCATAGTGGCGCACCGCCTCGCTGTTGCTCACATTAACCTGCGTGCTGATGTGCACCTCCACACCGATGCTCCTGGCATAGAGGATTGTCGCCATATCGCTAGCAATGATGGCACTAACTTGTGCGTCGCGGGCTGCATCGACGATGCGGTGCATGTAGTCAATGTCCTCGTCATAGACGATGGTGTTGACCGTGAGGTAACTCTTCATGTGGTGTTCGTGGCACCACTGGGCTATGGTGCGCAGGTCGTCGAGGGTAAAGTTGACGCTCGACTTTGAGCGCATATTCAGCCCCTCAATGCCAAAGTAGATGGCATCTGCCCCACCCTGTTGAGCCGCCACCAGCGACTCCCACGACCCCACTGGGGCCATAATCTCTATATCACTTCGTTGCAGGTTCATTTCTGATATTTTGGGCGGCAAAATTACACTTTTAAGAACGAATACACAAACTTTCGGCACACTTTTATGAACGAACTTTGCCGCTATTATGAACGGGACTTGCTCGCTACTGGTGAGACATTCTGTTTAATGCTGTTTTTACATCATTCTCGGTGATACGCGACAAGGCCTCGGAGTCAGGTTCGGCAAGCGACGAGAGCCTCACGGCCTGAGCTTCAATAGTGCGCTCAAACAAGTTGCGCACATATCGCGCATTGCCGAAGTCCTTGCCTCGTGTCGCAACACATTGTTCCAGATGTTGCTGCAGCACAGTCTCGCCCCGTGAGTCAATAGTATAGTCGAAGGTCCGCAGTCGATTGACAAAAATCTGCATCAACTCATCGGCGCTATAGTCCTCAAAATGAATGTAGCGGTTGAAACGAGAGCGCAGCCCTGGATTAGAGTCAACAAACTGTTTCATTTCGTCCTCATATCCAGCGAGTATGACCACCAAGCGGTCACGGTCATCCTCCATGCGTTTGAGCAATGTAGCGATAGCCTCTTTGCCATAGTCTTCCTTGCCGCCAGTGACCAACGAATAGGCCTCATCGACGAAGAGCACCCCATCGAGCGCACTGTCGATGATTTTATTGGTCTTGACGGCAGTCTGACCCACATACTCTGCCACTAGCCCCGAGCGGTCGGTCTCGACCAAATGTCCTTTCGACAAAATGCCCAAATCCTTGTAGATGCCAGCGACGATGCGTGCCACCGTGGTCTTACCTGTACCTGGATTACCCGTGAACACACAGTGATAGGAGACTGTTGGAGTCTTCATACCCATCTCCTGCCGCCGCTTGTTTACCTCAACAAAGCGTTTGAGCGCGGTCACCTCCGACTTGACCAGACTCAACCCTACCAGTTGGTCAAGTTCAGCGATAGTACCAGTCGGTTCTCGTTTTATCGTCTTCTGCTCACCTTCGAGTTCGGTAATTATCTGCTTATCTCGCTCAACACGCCCATGCAATTCATCCAAGGCCGAAGTGATAACCTCGTTCTTTCCCACTATCTGTGCTATATCCTCAGCCAACTGGTTGAGCAGACTGCGCATATCCATGACATATCTAGTATCTCGCGCCACCAGTTCGAGTATCAACATCAGACCTAAGTCATCCAAATCCTCACTCTTGACATCCACATTCGAGTCGCGATATAGGAGCCACATCTCCTCATGAACACCACGCAACTGATTGCAGTATTCATTATCGTATGACAGTTCGCGCATAAATTCCTCATAGGAGCACTTGCTTTTCAGCCCTTCATTGAGTAATATTGTGATGGCTAATAACAACTGCCCTGCGGCTGTAGTAAAATTCATGTTTGTACTAAGCCCGAATCGCTCAAAAATGTATACTACGTCTTTCCCTAGCAGCAATTCAAGTGTTGTGAAAAACGACTTATGGTCAAACTCGCCTTTAATAGTATCACGATCATGAGCCTGATCTAAGACTTTCTCCCTGATTCTTTTATCAAAACTTATCGACTGCAGTAAACGCAATAGA
>Ga0310695_10005090_pt1 | contig 23262 bp, 20 predicted proteins | sample RumenRJG_04DNA_FD_203882 | JGI IMG/M metagenome (GOLD analysis project Ga0310695, IMG submission 203882) | Bovine rumen microbial communities from Lethbridge, Alberta, Canada - RJG_04 (v2) (version 2) | ecosystem: Host-associated > Mammals > Digestive system > Stomach > Rumen | place: Canada...
CGGACATCTGGACGATGACCAAGAACCCCGAGGAGTGCCCCAACGACCCCGAGACCGTCGTCATCGGCTTCAAGGGCGGCGTGCCCTGCTCCGTCAACGGCGTGGAGATGAGCCTGCTCGACGTCATCCTCAAGGCCAACGAGATCGCCGGCCGCAACGGCTACGGCCGCATCGACATGATCGAGGACCGCGTCGTGGGCATCAAGAGCCGCGAGTGCTACGAGTGCCCCGGCGCCCTGCTGCTCATCACCGCCCACCAGGCCCTTGAGATGCTCTGCCTCGACGCGGAGACCCTCAAGCAGAAGGCGAAGCTCGACGTGGAGTGGGCGTCGCTCGTCTACCGCGGCATGTGGTTCTCGCAGAGCCGCAACGCCATCGACGCCTACAACGCCTACACCCAGAAGTTCGTGACCGGCGAGGTGCGCATCAAGCTCTGCAAGGGCGGCATCTTCGTGGACGGCCTGCGCTCCACCTACAGCCTCTACGACTACAACCTCGCCACCTACGACGAGGGCGACCAGTTCGACCACAGCGCCTCGCGCGGCTTCATCGAGCTCCACAGCCTGCCGTCGCGCATCTGGTCGCGCGTGCAGGGTCCGGGCAGCGGCCTGCAGCCCATCAACTAGGGGCGCAGCGTCCCGCGCCTGCCGCCCATGCGGTAGGATTGCATCAGACACGTCGGCGCGTGCGGCCATCCGTGCGCGCCGTTTCTCATCCGGGAGGTTCCCATGGCGCTCTGGTCGGGCAGGTTCGAGGAGGCAACCAACGAGTACGCGCTCAAGTGGGGTGCGTCGCTCGAGACGGACAAGGTCATGGCGGAGCATGACATCGCGGGCTCGCTCGCGCATGCGCGCATGCTGTCCGAGCAGGGCATCATCTCCGAGCAGGACTTCGACGACATCGAGGCGGGCCTCGGGCGCATCCGCACGCAGATCAGGGAGGGCACCTTCGCCTGGGACGAGCGCGACGAGGACGTCCACATGGCCATCGAGCGCGCCCTCACGGCCGACATCGGCGCTGCCGGCGCGCGCCTGCATACGGGCCGCTCGCGCAACGACCAGGTGGCGACCGACATCCGCCTGCTCGCCAAGGAGCTCGCCGACGACCTGCTCTCCGAGAACAACTCCCTGCGCGAGGTCCTGCTCGATGCCGCGGAGAAGTACGTGAACGTGGTGATGCCGGGCTACACGCACCTGCAGCACGCGCAGCCCGTGCTCCTCTCGCACCACCTGCTCGCGTATTTCTGGATGCTCACGCGCGACCATGACCGCCTGGGGTTCGCGTTCGACGCCGCCGACGCCAACCCGCTGGGATCCGCCGCGCTCGCCGGCACGAGCTATCCGCTCGATCGCGACCGCACCACCGAGCTGCTCGACTTCGCCACGACGATGCCCAACTCGCTCGACGCGGTGTCCGACCGCGACTACCTGCTCGACCTCGTGTACGCCTGCGCGGTCTCGATGATGCACCTCTCGCGCCTCGCCGAGGAGATCGTGCTGTGGTCGTCGTCGGAGTTCGGGTTCATCACGCTGTCGGATTCCTGGTCGACGGGTTCGTCCATCATGCCGCAGAAGAAGAACCCCGACTTCGCCGAGCTCACGCGCGGCAAGATGGGTCGCGTGGTGGGGCACCTCATGGGGCTGCTCGTCACGATGAAGGGGCTGCCGCTTGCCTACAACAAGGACCTCCAGGAGTGCAAGGAGGGCATCGTCGACGCCGTCGACACGCTGCTCGGCTGCTACATCGCGATGGAGGGCATGATCGCCACGATGAAGGTCAACCGCAAGCGCATGGCCGCCGCTGCGGGCGAGGGCTTCACCGCCGCCACCGACATCGCCGACTACCTCGCCAAGAAGGGTATGCCCTTCCGCGAGGCGCATGCGGTCGTGGGCGGGCTCGTGCTGGAGTGCGAGAAGCGCGGCTGCGGGCTGGAGGACCTCACGCTCGACGACCTGCGCGCCGCGAGCGACCTGTTCGAGGACGACATCATCGGCACGCTCGATCCCGAGGGCATCGCCAACGCCCGCACCACCTACGGCGGCACCGGCATCGACGCCGTGCTCCTGCAATTCGAGGAAGCGCGGGAGGTCCTCGAGGACGACTACCTCTGATCCGCTTCAACCCTGAATTTGGGACGGTTCCTTTTTCGCGGTTTTCCGCGAAAAAGGAACCGTCCCAAAAGCGCGGAAAACCGCGAAAAAGGAACCGTCCCCAATTGCAGGTCCGGCTGAGACGTCAGGTCCGACGGAAGCCGTGGCCGATGATCTCCGAGCTGCTCACGATGGTCATGAAGGCGTTTGGCTCGAGGCTGCGCACGTAGTTGCGCAGCTGGGCGGCCTCATGGCGGTTGAGGACCGTGACGATGGTCTCGAAGCTCCTGCCCGAGAACCCGCCGCGCTCGTAGCGCAGCGTCGCCGTGCGGTGGAGGTCGCGCACGATGTAATCCATGATGGGCTGCGGGTCGTTCGCGATGATCGAGATCACCTTGCTCGTGTTGACGCTCTCGATGAACTGGTCCACGACGAGCGCCTTCGCCACGAGGCCGAGCACGCAGTAGAGGCCGGTGCGCGGGCCGTAGAGGATAGCAGCCCATGCGACGATGCCCATGTCGGCCACGAGCAGCGCCGTGCCGATCTGGAGCGAGGTGTGCTTCTTCAGGATCATGGCGAGGATGTCGGTGCCGCCCGTCGACGCGCCGATGTTGAACACGAACGCCGACCCGATGCCGGGCAGCATGACCGCGAAGATGAGCTCGAGCAGCGTGTCGTCCGTGAGCGGTGCGGACAGCGGGATGAGCTGCTCGAACAGGCTCACGTACGCGGAGAGCGCGAACGACGAGAAGATCGTCCAGCCCATGGAGTCCCTGTCGAGGAAGATGAACCCAAGCACGACGAGCACGGCGTTGACGATCCACATGATGGCGCCCACGGGAAGCCCCGGGTTGAGCGTCGAGATGATGATCGAGATGCCGGACGTGCCGCCGAGCGCGAAGTGGTTGGGCGCCTTGAAGACCACGATGCCCAGCGCCGTGAGGATGAGGCCGAGGTTGAGCAGCAGGAAGAACTTCACGCGCGAGGGCTGCTCGCGTCCCTGGGAGATGCGCTCGTTGGATTCCTTCTCCTCGGTGCTCAGCTCGTCGGTGTAGTCATGCATGCGCTTCTCCCCACATCGTCGGATGCGATGACGCCCTACAGCTCAAACCCTATCACATGGGATGTTCGGTGGTGACGTGAACCGCAAGGTACTGCGCGTATGGCCGTCGCGGTAGAATGGAAAGGTCAGCCTGGAGGAAAGGACCGCGCATGATCGACCGCTACACCGGCAAGGAGATGGGCCATATCTTCTCGCTCGAGAACAAGTACGCCATCTGGCAGGAGATCGAGGTGCTCGCCTGCGAGGCGCAGGCCGAGCTCGGCACCATCGGCATCACGCGCGAGGAGGCAGCGTGGATCCGCGCGCATGCCGCATTCGACAAGGACGAGGTCGACGCCATCGAGGCCGTCACCAACCACGACGTCATCTCCTTCCTCACCAACATGGGCTCCTACATCGACGCCGAGGTCCCCGAGGACGAGCCGAAGCCGAGCCGCTGGGTCCACTACGGCATGACCTCCACCGACCTCGGCGACACCGCCATGTGCTACCAGCTCGTCCAGGCGTGCGACATCCTGATCCGCCGCACCCGCGCCTGCGCCGAGATCGCCAAGCGCCGCGCCTTCGAGGAGCGCAACACCCTCTGCGTGGGCCGCACCCACGGCATCCACGCCGAGCCCATGACCTTCGGCATGAAGTTCGCGAGCTGGGCCTGGGAGCTCAAGCGCGACCACGACCGCCTCGTCGACGCCCGCGCCAACGTGGCCTTCGGCGCCATCTCCGGCGCGGTGGGCACCTACTCCTCGATCGACCCCTATGTGGAGGAGTACGTCTGCAGCCACCTCGGCCTCGCGCACGACCCGCTCTCCACGCAGGTCATCTCGCGCGACCACCACGCCTACCTCGCCGGCGTGCTCGCCACCTGCGCCGCTACCTGCGAGCGCATCGCCACCGAGATGCGCGCCCTGCAGAAGACCGATACCCTCGAGGCCGAGGAGCCGTTCCGCAAGGGACAGAAGGGCTCCAGCGCCATGCCCCACAAGCGCAACCCCATCACCTGCGAGAAGATTTGCGGCCTCGCGCGCGTGGTCAAGGCCAACGCGCAGGTCGCCTTCGACAACGTGGCGCTCTGGCACGAGCGCGACATCAGCCACTCCTCGGCGGAGCGCGTCGCTCAGGCCGACAGCTTCATCGCCCTCGACCACATGCTCGACAAGCTCGAGTTCCTGCTCGCCGGCATGGTGCTCTACCCGGCGCAGATGATGGCCAACCTCAACAAGACGCGCGGCATGCTGTTCTCGTCCAAGGTGCTGCTTGCGCTCGTCGACACGGGCATCACGCGTGAGGATGCCTACAAGGTCGTCCAGTCCAACGCGATGGCCGTGTGGGCCGATATCCAGCAGGGCATCGCCGGGCCGAGCTTCCGCGAGCGTCTCGAGGCCGACCCCGCCTGCACGCTCGGCGCCGAGCAGCTCGACGCGATCTTCGACCCGCGCAGCTTCCTCACGCGCTCGGGCATCATGTTCGACCGCCTCGAGACCCTCACGTTCGACTGACATCCCGCCCCGTGCGCGGGAACCGTTTGAAAGGAAGAGAACCATGATCGAGCTCACCTACCGTCCGCGCGGCGTCTGCTCGCAGCTCATCTACATCGCGATCGACGACGCGGGCGAGACCATCGAGGACGTCGCCTTCTACGGCGGCTGCGCGGGCAACCTGCTCGCCATCTCCAAGCTCCTCAAGGGGGCCTCGGTCGACAAGACGATCGAGCTGCTCGAGGGCAACCCCTGCGGACCGCGGCCCACGTCCTGCACCGACCAGCTCACGAAGGCCCTGCGCGAGGCGAAGTCGCAGGTGAAGGCCGGCTAGGATGGCATTCCCCAAGATCACACGCCGCTCCTTCCTCAAGGGAGGCGCCGCCGCCGCGGCAGCCGCTGCGGCCGTGACCCTGCTGCCGGGATGCACCAACCCCGCCAGCTCGGCCGACGCCGTCCCCGATCCCACGGTCATCCCCGAGGAGGACGGCATCGACGCGCTCGAGACCTTCGAGTACAAGGACCTCGAGTATGCGCTCAAAGACACCTTCGAGCTGCCGCTCGGCAACGTCCTGCTCCCCGCGGAGGGCAACTGGATCCCCGTGATGACGGCGGGCGCCGCGGCGATGCCCATGGTCAAGGCATCGGTCCTCTCGCTCGCCTCGGGCATGCTCATGGAGGTCGTCCCCCAGCCGCTCACGGTCACGCCCACCAACGTGATCTACGACGTGCGCTGCAGCAACGACGCCTTCGCCTGGGTCGAGCTCGACATGATCGACCGCTCGTGGAAGCTCTACGGCTCGCGTTTCTCCGCGGGCTCGCTCATGGGAACGACCTCGCTGCTCGCCGAGGGGGACAGCGACTGGGATCCGCCCGCGTTCTGCTGCACGGGCTCGCGCGTGATCTGGCAGGTCCAGCCCTCGCTCTCGGGCGACAAGACCTCCGAGACGTCCTACTGCTACCTCTGGAACGTGGGCAAACGCGACGCGCAGGCCGTGGTCGAATCGGTCGGCCGCTTCGCCACCGCGCCCATCCCGAGCGGGAACACCGTCACCCTCACACCGCGCGTGCGCAACAGCGAGGGCCTCTACTACGGCGTCACCTGCTACTCGCTCGCCGACGACCTCCAGACCGTCATCGACCAGCTCGTCATGCCCGAGAGCGTGCGCCCCATGTCCGCAGCGCGGGTGGGGGACCGCTTCGTGGTCGCGGTCGAGGCCTCCTACGGCTCGGGCGGGCTGCTCGGCGGCATGGGCACCTTCATCACCGGCGACAACGGCAAGTTCGTCTGCGTGTGGCGCGAGCCCGCGGCGGGCGCCTGCGGCAACGGCGACATCTTCTTCGTCAAGAGCCGCGCCTCCTACTACACCGTCAACGTGCGCACCCGCACCTACGGCTTCCTGGGGGCCATCGACCGCTCGGTCGATTACGGCGAGTTCCCGGCGCGTGCGGGCGAGATGGGCGACACGTTCGTGACCTTCGCGACCGTCAAGGACGAGAAGACGGGCTATCCTTCCAAGGTGATCGTGCGCACATTCGTCCCCTCGACGGGGCAAGAAAAGAAGGAAGAGGGGTAGACTAATACATAGGTATGCGCATGCGTCCGGCTGCGTGCGCCCGCTTCCCATGAAGAAAGGAAGGCCTCCATGGCTTCAGACGAGAAGAAGATCCTCCTGGTCGAAGACGAGAAGACCATCCGCGACGCCGTCGCGGCCTACCTCGAGCGTGAGGGCTATATCGTGCGCGGCGTGGGCGACGGCCAGAGCGCGGTCGAGGAGTTCGAGAAGCACAGCTTCGACCTGGTCATCCTCGACCTCATGCTCCCCAAGCTCTCCGGCGAGCGCGTGTGCCGCTCCATCCGCGAGACCTCCAACGTCCCCATCATCATGCTCACCGCCAAGGGCGAGGTCGAGGACCGCATCATCGGCCTCGAACTCGGCGCCGACGACTACCTCATCAAGCCCTTCTCGCCCCGCGAGCTCGTCGCCCGCGTGCGCGCCCTGCTGCGCCGCGCCCATGCCGAGAGCGAGCCGGCGCTCGAGGTGCTCGATTTCGGCGACCTCGTGATCGACATCTCCGGCCACAAGGTCATGGTCGAGGGCGCCGAGGTCGACCTCACCGCCTCCGAGTTCAAGCTGCTCACCACCCTCGCGCGCTACCCGGGCCGCGTCTACACCCGCATGGAGCTCGTCGAGAAGGTCCTCGGCTACGATTTCGAGGGCTACGAGCGCACCATCGACTCCCACGTCAAGAACCTCCGCGCCAAGCTCGGCGACGATCCGCGCAACCCGCGCTGGCTCTACACCGTCCACGGCGTGGGCTATCGCTTCGAGGCTCCCGAGAAGGCCGCCGAGTAGGCAGGCCACGTGTCCGGGACCGCCAACACTGATTTCGATGCCGCTATGGAAGAGGCCGGGGAGCACCCGGCCTCCATCCGCGGTTCGTACAACACCATCAAGCGAACCCCCCAGTCCTCGCTGCGCTATTCCACGCGCCTGATGCTGTCGTTCGCGCTGACGGCCGTCATGACGGCGGCCATCCTCGTCGCGGTGCTCTCATTCGTGTGGGAGGGTCAGTTCCAGAGCTACACGCGCCAGAACATGCAGCGCGTGGCGACCTCGACGGCCGAGACGCTGTCCAGCCACTATGCCGAGGTGGGGGAGTGGACGCCCGAGGTCATCGCCAACGTGACCGCCGCATCCGCCCTCTCCGACGACATCGGCGTGCAGCTGGTCGATGCGGAGGGCATCATCCTCTACGACGACACCTGGGCCATCACCACGCGCACGCTCGGGAAGAGCGCGAGCATCCCCGCGGATCCCGACAAGCCCGCGTCGCCCGCTCCCGCGAACCCCGACGTGTCGCTCATGCCCACCGACGCCGAGTCGATCGTGTCGGCCGACGTGGTCGACGCCGACGGCGAGGTCGTGGGCACCGTGCGCCTGTGGGCGTTCGGCTCCGAGGCCCTGCTCACCAAGAGCGACGCCGCCTTCCGGACCAACTCCTACCGCGCCATCCGCTGGGCAGCCGCCGTGGCCATCGCCCTCGCATGCCTCATCGGCATGATCGTCTCGCGCGCCCTCACCAAGCCCATCAAGCGCATCACCTCGACGGCTGCGCAGATCCGCAACGGCGACCTCACTGCCCGCACCGGCCTCGCCGGCGGCGACGAGATCGGCCGTCTGGGCGAGACCTTCGACGAGATGGCGACCTCGCTCGAGCGCGACATCAAGCTCGAGCACCGCCTCACCTCCGACGTGGCCCACGAGCTGCGCACGCCGCTCATGGCCATGCAGGCGACGGTCGAGGCCATGCAGGACGGCGTGCTGCCCGCCGACGACGAGCACTTCGAGACGCTCGCCAACGAGGTCAGGCGCCTCTCCAAGCTCGTCGACGCGATGCTGCACCTCTCGCGCATCGAGAACGGCACCAACCAGCTCTCGACCGAGCGCACCGACCTCGTGTACATGGTCTCCAGCCTCGTCTCCACGCAGCACCAGCTCTTCCACGAGAAGGGCCTCCACCTGCGCTTCTCCGACGAGACGCCGGACGGCGTCCTCTACGCCGACGTCAACCCCGACATGATCAGCGAGGCCGTCGTCAACCTGCTCTCCAACGCCATGCGCTACACCAAGCCCGACGGCTGGGTCGTCGTGACCGTCGCGCAGGAGCGCCAGGAGGCGATCATCTCGGTCTCCGACACCGGCATCGGCATCGCCAAGGAGGACATCCCGCGCACGTTCTCGCGCTTCTGGCGCTCGGACGCGAGCCGCGAGATGGAGTCGGGCGGCCTGGGCGTGGGCCTGTCGCTCACCAAGGAGATCATCGACCGCCACAACGGCACCATCGCCGTGGAGTCGGAGCTCGGCAAGGGCACGACGTTCACGCTGCGCATCCCCCTGAACCGCCGCCGCCGCTAGCGCGGTCGGGCAACCGGCTGAAGCCCTCGAACCGCTTCGCAGTCTCCCTGTCCAGCAGGGCATCCATCCTCTATAATCAATCTGTTATGCCTATTCACCGCAACCCGAGGGGGATCAAGGTGGCCGAGGAACTCCGTCCCGACAGCCGCGGCAAGGTCCGCGACATCTACGATTGCGGCGACAGCCTGCTGCTCGTCGTCTCCGACCGCATCTCCGCGTTCGACTACATCCTGCCCGACGAGATCCCCTACAAGGGCGAGATCCTCACGCGCATCTCCGAGTTCTGGTTCAAGCGCTTCGCGGACCTCATGCCCAACCACATGATCTCGACCGACGTGGCGGACTTCCCCGAGCGCTTCGCTCCCTACGCCGACTACCTCACCGGCCGCTCGATGCTCGTCAAGAAGGCAAGCACGCTGCCCGTCGAGTGCATCGTGCGCGGCTACCTCACGGGCTCCGGCAAGAAGACCTACGACATCGACGGGACCGTGTGCGGCATCGTGCTGCCCGAGGGCCTCGTCGAGGCGTCGAAGATCCCCGAGCCCATCTTCACCCCGTCGACCAAGGCCGAGCTCGGCCTGCACGACGAGAACATCAGCTTCGAGCGCATGGTCGAGATCGTCGGCCCCGAGATCGGCGCGCGCCTGCGCGACGCGTCGCTGGCCATCTACACCGCCGCGGCCGACTATGCCCGCACGCAGGGCATCATCATCGCGGACACCAAGTTCGAGTTCGGCATGATCGCCGGCGAGCTCACGCTCATCGACGAGTGCCTGACCCCGGATTCCAGCCGCTTCTGGCCCGCCGAGGGCTATGAGCCCGGCAAGGTCCAGCCCAGCTACGACAAGCAGTACCTGCGCAACTGGCTGCTCGCCAACTGGGACATGACCGGCGAGCCGCCGCATCTGCCCGCGGAGGTCATCGAGGGCACGTCCAAGCGCTACCAGGAGGCGTTCCAGATCATCACCGGCGAGATGTTCGTCCCCAAGAAGGAGCTGTAAGCATGTCACTTCGCGACACCATCGAAGGAGCCCGCAGCGAGGTCTCCCTGCCCACCGCTGCCAAGACCGAGGCCGAGGCCGCGCCCGCCAAGAAGAGCGGCGGCGCCCGCAAGTCGTCCGCCAATGCCAAGCCCGCGCGCGAGAAGGCAGCATCCGTCCGCACCATCAGCAAGGACAGCAAGAAGGCCGCCGCGCTCCGCTCGCAGCTGCCCGGAGCCAAGAAGACCAAGGAGCAGAAGGAGGCGGAGCGTGCCGAGCGCCGCAAGAGGCGCGAGGAGGAGGATTACCGCAACCAGGCCTTCACGCTCCTGCTCAACCAGAATCCCGACTACAAGAAGAGCGACCGCCTCTGGTGGATCCTTCTGGGCATCGGCTTCGTCGCGACGCTCGTCTCGCTCATCGTCACGTTCCTCGCGCCCCCCAACGGGGACTACACTTCGGTGAGCGGCATCGTCTCGATCGGCTCGCTGATCGTCGCCTATGTCTTCATCATCACCGGCTTCGTGTTCGACTGGATCAAGCGCCGCCCGATCCGCAAGGAGACCGAGAAGAAGCTCGCCGGCCTGTCGAACAAGAAGATCGCCGAGATGTTCGCCAAGGAGCGCAAGGCCGAGATGGAGCGCAACGCCGCCAAGGCAGAGAAGAAGGCCAACAAGTAGCGGCACGTCCTCCACGGTGCTAGAATGGCACCACCACGCCCTCGTAGCTCAGGGGATAGAGCACCGCTCTCCTAAAGCGGGTGTCGGCCGTTCGAATCGGCCCGGGGGCACCAGCATTTCCGCAGGTCACAGCCACAATTGCTGTGGCCTGTTTGCTTAAAAATCGTGTTGAAAAGTGCCGTAGGGTCTAAAAAAGGGTCTAATTGCTTCACAAAAACCACGTTATTCTAAGGGCGTGCACACAGCCCGTTTTTGGGAGCGCCAGATTGCATCGGCTCTCTGTTTGAGTTGTTTGGGGCCCTCAGGTATTCCCTAGAGGCTTAAGGCCATTTGGACGGTATTTCGCGCTCTCTTTAGCGCATTTCTGTCTCACATCACTGCGATAATTGAGAGGTCAATCAGACGGTTGGGAGCACTCATGGCTGGAACCAAGAAGGATGCGCAGGCTTTCGTCGAGCGTTGGGAGGGTGAGCAACGTGAAGCTGGGAACGACCAGATTTTCTGGATTGACCTCATGCAAAACGTTCTCGGTCTGGATGATGCCCTTACTCGTATCAAATGCAAGGACCGTGTTGTAACTGAGAAGTCTTCTCATTCCGGGGAATACGATCTGTTCATTCCGTCCGCCTCGACCATCGTCGAGCAGAAATCCTCAGGAGTCGACCTCTCAAAGCCGGAGCTCCGGCAGGGCAAAATGGTCACCCCCGCTCAACAGGGCCGCGACTACGCCAACGGTATGCCCCTCTCGCAGCGTCCGCGCTACGTCATAGCGTGCAACTTCCACGAGTTCTGGGTCTACGACATGGAGCGAAACCCACTGTGCATCGAGCCGCTGCTTAAGTTGGCGCTCGCCGACCTCCCAAGGAACCTTTCCGCCCTCGATTTCCTGAAGGGCGACGGCGCAACGGCGCCGGAGGTTCTCCAGCAGAAGGTCTCAAAGGAAGCCGGGACCATCATGGGCGAGCTGCACAGACTCGTTGCGCGGCGATACGACGACCCGGACGCTCCCGAGGCTCACCACGCGCTCTCCGTCCTCATGACGCGCATCATGTTCCTCATGTTCGCCGAGGACGTCGGGCTCTCCGGTCCTGATGGCCGCGTGCCGGAGAACGCGTTCCGCAACTACCTCCAGCACTTCCCCGCCGAGGACCTGCGCGACGGCCTCAAGCGGCTGTTCGTGTGGCTGGACACGCCGGACGCCGAGCGCGACCCGTGGGCGCCCGACTACCTCAAGGTCTTCCCCTACATGAACGGCGGCCTGTTCCGAGAGCGCATCGACTTCCCGCCGCTCGACGAGGACTTCCGCACGACCCTCATCGTGAAGGGCTGCCAGGAGTTCGACTGGTCGGATGTGAGCCCGACGGTGTTCGGCTCGATCTTCGAGGGCGCCCTCTCGCACGACCACAGGCGCGAGAACGGCCAGCACTTCACGAGCCCGAAGGACATCCACAAGGTCATCGACCCGCTGTTCCTGAGCGATCTGAGGGCGGAGTACGGCCGCGCCATCGAGATGGCGCCTGCGCAGAAGACCAGGGCGCTGAGGGCGCTCCACGAGCGCCTGGGCGAGATCTCCGTGCTCGACCCGGCGGCGGGTTCCGGCAACTTCCTAACCGAGAGCTACCTGTCGCTCCGCCACCTCGAGAACATGGTCATGTTCGAGCTGGCGAAGTCCCGCAAGATGGGCCAGATGTCCTGGTCGTTCGAGGAGACGGAGGACGAGGGCGAGCGCGACTCCGAGGTGCTCGTGAGCCTGCGGAACTTCCACGGCATCGAGATCGAGGACTTCGCCTGCTGCGTGGCGCGCACGGCGCTCTGGATCGCCGAGAAGCAGGCCGATGCGGACACGTCAAAGGCGACGCTGCGCGTCTACCAGGAGCTGCCGCTCACGGACTACGAGGGCATCATCAGGGCGAATGCCCTGGCGATAGATTGGAACGACGTCGTTCCGGCCGACAGGGTAACCCATGTCTGCGGCAACCCGCCGTTCATCGGCCAGTACACGAAGACCGATGCCCAGACGGCTGATATGCAGCGTGTCTGGGGCGCTGACTACGACGGATACCTCGACTACGCGACCTGCTGGTACCGCAAGGCCGCCGATTATCTCGGGCCCCGCGACAAGTCGTTCGCGTTCGTATCGACGAACTCGATCTGCCAGGGACAGCCCGTCCCCGCGCTCTTCGGGCCGTTGTGGCGCGACGGCTGGCAGATCTCGTTCGCGCACAAGACATACGTGTGGAACTCGCAGGCAGATGACGAGGCGCACGTGCACGTGGTTATCCTCGGGTTTGAACATGCGCCGAAGCGGCGCCTGATGTTCACCTATGAGAAGGGTCGGGGCGACGGTACCGTCTCAACGCCGTCGAACATCAACGGCTATCTCCTCGATGCTCCAAACGTTCTTGTGACGAAGCGCATGCAGCCCCTCAGAGACGTTTCGGAAATGCTTATTGGCTGCAAGCCTGCTGACGGCGGCTTCCTCCAAATCAAAAACGAAGAGGACTATCAGCTCGGCATGTCTGACCCGATAGCCGCGAAATACATTCGTCCTTGTCTTGGTGCAACCGAGCTGATAAATGCAAAGAAGCGCTGGTGCCTCTGGCTTGAAGACGCCCCAGCAGCCGACATGGCAAAATCGGCGTTTATCAGAGAACGACTTGATGGGTGTCGACAGTTTCGTCTCGGGTCTAAGAAGGCCGCAACACAGCGAATGGGAAATACCCCATGGCTTTGGGCTGAATCGCGCCCGGTAGATAGCGCGTATCTCTGCGTTCCCAGACATTTCTCTGGCGGCAGAAAATACTTCACCGCCGCATGGTGCAACCACGGCGAGATTGCTACAGACGCCTGCTTTATGGCGCTTGACTCTGACGGCCTGCAATTTGCCATCATCAGCTCGAGCATCTTCATGGCCTGGCAGAAGGCCGTCGGCGGCGAGCTGAAGAGCGACTGCCGGTTCTCGAACACCGTCGTATGGAACAACTTCCCTCTGCCAGACATGACGCACGATCAGCGCGAGCGCGTGATCGACGCAGGGAGGAAGGTCATCGAGGCCCGGGCGTCCTACGAGGGGCTGAGCCTCGCCGAGCTGTACGACCCATCGGACGAGTTCCTGTTCCCCGCGCTTTTCGACGCCCACAGGGAGCTGGACCGGGCGCTCGAGGACGCATACGGCGTGGACTTCGGAGGCGATGAGGAGAAGATCGTCGCCCATCTGTTCAAGCTGTATGCAGAGAAGACCGAAGGAGAATAGCCATGAGCATGCCCAAATGGCACGAGATTATACGACCGGTTCTCGACTATCTTGCAACAGTCGATCTCGCTACCTCTAAGGAGCTTGGCGCATACGTCGCAGAAGTCTTCTCGATGACGGAGGAGGAGCAGGCGGAGCGCTTGAACAGCGGGCAGCTCAGGGTCTACAACCGCATGTTCTGGGCCATCACCGACCTCGAGAAGGCCAAGTTCATCGCCTACGGGGACAAGAAGGGCACCTACCGCATCACCGAAGAGGGAAAGGCCTTCCTAGATTCCCACGACGGTCCCGTCATGGTCCGAGACCTCGAGGCGGCGTCCAAGTCGTTCAGGGACTGGCGAGCCGAGTACCGTAGCAAGCAGCGGGATGCCAAGCAGGATGATGCTGAGGGGGTAGCCGTAGCTGACGAGGAGACCTCTCCGCTCGAGGCGATGGAGTCCTCGTACCGAGAGCTCAGGGATGCGCTCTCCGACAGCATCCTCCAGGCGGTCATGGGCCAGAGCTCGTACTTCTTCGAGCATCTCGTGGGCAAGCTGCTCGTCGCCATGGGATACGGCGAGTCGATAGAGGGCAGGGTGGAGGTCACCCCGCAGAGCGGCGACGAGGGCATCGACGGAATCGTGAAGGAGGATAGGCTCGGCTTTGATAGCGTCTACTACCAGGCGAAGCGCTGGGATCTCGACAAGACGGTTGGAAGGCCGGAGATCCAGGCGTTCTCAGGCGCGCTCTCGGGGAAAGGGGCGAACAAGGGCCTCTTCATCACGACCGCCAGGTTTTCGAAGGCCGCCCGAGAGTTCGTCGAGGGGCTCCATTCGCAGAAGATCGTGCTCGTTGACGGGAAGGCGCTCGCGAACCTCATGATCGACTACGGGGTGGGTGTCAGCACGGTCGAGACGTATGAGATCAAGTCGCTTGATTCGGACTTCTTCTCGGGAGAGTTGTAAGCCGGATTGATTGCCAGTCTGAGCTCTTTTCACTACAGGAACTGGAGGAATACGGCGCAATGCTTCGTAGTTTTGAATCGCAAAAAGACTTAGATATTGAAGCGTTAATTGCTTTCAATGATGAGCTCAGGGGCATTCTCCTGGATATCGATTCTGGTGAGATTTTTGCCACCTCTAGATACTCAGAAGACGAGTTTCAAGAGCTGCTCGCTTCCTTTGTTGCCAACCAGCGTGACTCGTTGGGAAGAACAAAGCCGGGAAGCTGGTCAATAGTTCCAGATGACCGTGGGATGGACAGCGATGCACGGGTGGAGTTCATTTTTACCCCAACGTATCTTGTCACGGCGATTATGACGCGGGTACTTTGCGACTATCCCTCCTTAACAGAGCACATTCCGAATTACAAAGAAGCGTTAAAGAGGGGCATGCTGTTCTGCTCGTATAGAAGACTGTATGGACACGGCTATGACGCTTTGAAGGGAGCTGCCGAAGCGCTGACGATCCTGTCTATGGGCAAGATTCCACAAGTATTAGAGCAAGAACGACAATTATGTCCCGAGCTGTATAGGTCGATAGTTGAAGTCACGAAGGAGATGGAAAACTCGCTATCGGAAGGTTCTGCATCTGGAATGTGGGGTGAAAGCCTCCAGGGTGAGTTTAGCTCCTCTTTGGAAACTCTCTACATTATGAATGACAAGAAAACGATGGAGGCGATCGCCAACATCGACGAAGACTCTGAGCTGCTAAGCGAGGAGGATTTGCCATGGTAGAGTGGGCTGTTAAATTTTCAAAACGTGCCGAGAAGGATGCGAGGATGCTTAAATCCGCTCATCTAGACGAGAAGGCAAAAAGGATTATTGCTGTTGTACGAGAAGATCCCTTCGGAACCCCCCCGCCCTTCGAAAAACTTAGAGCAGACTTGAAGGGGATGTACTCAAGGAGAATCAATCTCCAACATCGTCTTGTGTATGAAGTGCGGGCAGAAGACAGGGCAATCATAATCTTCTCTATGTACCATCATTACGACGACTAAGTCCGATATATATATAGACCCTTTGCCCCTTTTCCTGCAGTGATTCGACCGAATGGCAGACGATAAATGTGTCCTAGGGGAGATTTCCGCTCCAAGCATGTTGAAGAAATGGCCAGAGCATGGGCTAAAACTAGGGTAGATCTCAAATAGGGCCTTAGAACGGCTTACAATAAGCCGTTTACCTGCGATTTTACAATTCTCTGCCATCCTCAAGCCCCATAGGGTCGCTCACCGCCTGCCTCCCGCTCCCGATGCCTCGTCCCTCAATATCCCCTCCCATGCCTCGAAGGGGAACCCGCAGAGCTCGGCGATGTCCTCGTCCTCCCAATCCCTGTGGGCATGCCTGATCCTCTCGTCGAGCAGCATCACGCGCTGGACGATGGGCAGGCCCATCCCCTCCGCCCCCAGCCAGTAGAGGGTCTGGGTGTCGAGCTTGGTCTCGTTCACGAGCACTTCGCCGTATCGCCTGATCCGCCATCTCCGGTCTACGGTTATCGAGACGACGTCCCCGAGCTGGTCGGCATCGATGAGGTGCAGCACACGCCCGGGCTCGAGGTTGAGGTCCGGGATTTCCATGCCCTCGCCGATGTCGCCCGGCCCCATCCTGGTCGTAGGGGTGGAGCGGTCGCGGAAGGCGGAGTACCCCCAGAAGTCCACGCGGAGGCCCTCCTCCTCGAAGAGGTCGAGGCGCGCCCGCGCCATGACCGCAGCCGTCCTCGCGCCGGGCCCGAGCCCCGCTTCGGCTTCCGAGGCGCTCACCACCTCGACGAGGCCGTCCCTCCACTCGATCACGATCTCCATCTATCGCTCACCGATCTCGTCATGGTCGCGGCCCTGCGCGGCAATGGTCTGGACGGGCCCTTCCCTGCGCGGTGCTCTTTCGTCGCTGCGGGGGCCGCGCATCCTCCCGAGGCGCTCCCCGTCGCCCCTCTGGCGATGCTCGGGCAGGTGCCCGAGGCTCCGCGCGAGCCTCCACGAGGCCCTCAGCCTCTCACGGGCATCGGCCGCCATGGGCCCGGCGGAGGCGCCGCGGAAGTCGTCCATGGAGCGGATGCCGAGGTCCTCGCAGAGGTCGAGCATGTCGGCGACGTCCTTGGCGGTGTACCGCCGCCCGTCGATCACGCCGAGGACGGAGGGCGCTGCGCCGCCGGCCTCGATGGCGGAGGCGATGGCTTCCCTCACGCGCCCCGCGGCCTCGGCGTCGATCTTGCGCCTTCCGAGCGCCCTGTCGCGGGCGAGCCAGCGCTCGATCCCGAAGCGCGAGTAGTCGAAGCCGATTCTCTTGCCCGAGACCTGCCACGTGGGGTGGCCGGCGAGCGCGTAGACCCACTCGCCCCTCCTGTCCTCGCGCACCTCCATGCCCAGCGCGCGGCAGCTCTCGAGGAACTCCCCGGCTGACCGGGAGAGCTTCACGGCGCACCTCATCCGCTGGCGGATGTCCTCCTTCCAGGAGTAGCCGCCGGCAGCGACGATGGCCTGCTCCCCGCGCGTTCTCGCGATGTCCTGGACGGTCGCCGGCGCTGGCCGGGCCGCATGCTCCCTCGGTCGTGCTGCGGTGTTGTCGAAGGCTCTGAGGCCCATGCTCCGCGCCATCTCCTGCAGGTCGCGGTCCATCCTGCGGTATGATCCGGCCGCCAGCTTAGGCGCGATCCTCTTCCCGTCCTCCAGGTTCACGTTGTTGACGACGATGTGGGCGTGCGGGATCCCCTTGCGGTTGTCGTCGTGGTAGTAGATGGCCACCTCGTAATCGCCGAAATGCCTCCCCGCCCAGGCGGTGGCGAGCCTGCGCAGGGTGGGGAGGTCGACGCCGTCCCTCGGGTCGGGGGAGATGATGAAGTGCTCGAAGGACCGCATCCTCCCCTTCGCGGAATGGATGTCGGGCCTGTCCGTCCCGAAGAGCCTGCGGGTGTCGTCCATCTGCCTCCAGACCTCGCGTCCGGAACCGTCGATCTCGGAGCAGTTGATGAAGTCGGCCGCCAGGGCGCGGCCGTCCCTCGTCAGGTACGCGATGCAGCCCCTGACCGATCTCGAGCTGCCCGCCTTGGCCTTGAGCTGGGGCATGGTGCCACCCCCTGTCGATCTTGATGAGTGAGTCGAGCGAGAGGGCCCGCTTCACCCTCGCCTCGAGCTCCAGGTTCTCGTCGAGGAGCACCGCGAGGTCGCTCCTGACCTTCCCGAGCGTCCTCGTGAACTCCTCCATCTCGCCGGCATCGGGCCTTCCGGACCCTAGGTAGGGTCCGACGGTTCTCGCGAGCGTGTTGCACGCCATCGCCGCCTGGTTGAGGTTGACTCCGTGGCGGCGGAACTCGAACAGGATGCGCCGCCATGTCTCGGCATCGATGTAGGTGATGGAACGGGACAGGGGGTCGCGGTCATCCCGTGGGAGTATTGCGACTGCTGCGAACCGCATGTACTCGCTTCGGGTCATGGAGAACGACTCCGCCCGCTCGTCGATCTCGCCAGCCTCCTCAGGCGTGAGCCTCAGATGGAGGTCGACGGTGCGTCTTGCGCTTTCAGCGCTCATAGGGGTTTCCTCTCGTACGGTCGGCGCGGAAGGTGGAAGATGCGCCGCTGTCGGATCTATTACATCCTGCTATCGGAATCAGGGGCCGCGGGGCATCCCCCGCGAGATGGGGTCGAGCTCGGCGGGCCCCGTCTTCGGCCCTTCCCATCTGCCGGCATGGGCTGGAGGCAGGTGGCTTGTGGATACGAAAAACAGCGTTTGTATCCACAAGCCACGATACTTGCTGCATCCTAATTCGGCGCCCGCCTCATGTCCTGCCCGGTCAGAAGAACAGGTGGTGCGCCGGCGCGTACGTCAGGGTCACGCACGACCCTGCGACGCCCTCGCGCCATTTCTCGAAGAGGAGCCTGACGGTTCGGAACTCGCCGTCGTCCTCGTCCTCGATCATCTTCAGGACGATGTCCGCGTCGTGCTGGAGCATCGAGCTCCCGCGGATCGACCCGTCCTTGCCCACGGCAGAGATGGCGATGACGGGGACCTGCTCGGTGTGGGCGATCGAGGCGAGGCACCGCGAGATCTTGTCGATGTGGTCGGTCGACGTGAAGCATGGTTCCTCGAGGGAGAGGAGCTGCACGTAATCGACGACCACAAGGACGTCCTCGCCCCTCGCGCGCCGCTGGTGCACGGCCCTCCTGAGCTCCTCCACGGTCCTACCCGTGAACTCCCCGGGCGTGAACGCGTCGTCGACGATCGACAGCGAGCAGCACGTCCTCCTCGTCTGGGAGACGATCTGCTGCACGTACTCGCGGCGGACGGGCGGGAGCAGTCCCAAGTCCGTGAACTCCTCCGCGTCGATGCGCGAGTCGTAGTCGTTCAGCGCGGACTCCAGGGGCAGCAGCCGCCTCATGATCGCCTTGCTCGAGAGCTCGAGCGACATGTAGACCACGCTCGCCTCCGCCAGGGCCCCCAGGGCGATGTTGAGGCCGAGGTCCGACTTGCCGATGCCGCCGGGCCCGTGGACGAGCACGAGCTCGTCCCTGAGGCCGTGGAGCGCCTGCTGGAGGGGGAGGGGATGGATCGGGATCCTGCCCTTGTCGCCGACGAATATCGAGGGGAGGTCGTCGAGGAGGTGCTCGACGCTCTGCATGTACGCGGAGGGGAGCGGGGCCGCCATCACGCGTCCCCGCCTCTGGCGATCTGCCCCCTGAGGAAGTCGTAGAACGCCGACTCGAAGACGAACTTCTGGTTCCTGAGCATGAACGCCCCGCCCGTCTCGTTCATGAGCTCGGAGGCGACCCTCGAGCACATGCCGGTGATCTCCTCGACGTCCTTCAGGCTGAGGAGCCTGTCGTTGCGGATCTCCTTCCGCGGAGGGGCGCTCTGCACCGCTGCTGTCTCGCTCATGGCATATCCGATCTGCTCGTGGCACCTGCCTGCATTCCCGCGCCGTGCGGGGACGCGCCGGACATTGCGGTTCCGTTCGGCGCAACCCCAGTGTATAACGATGAAAAACGCTAATTTACCTGCGAAAACGAGGTGTGTAACAGCTTTCGTCTATGATCATTTACTTTCAACTATTGCCGTTTCGAATTGTGGAGGGATTGTGTCGCGCCTGCGCCCCATCCCGTCCCGCGGCTTAGGCGCGAACCTCGGTTGCCATCAGCCGAACGCGATGCTCAGAATAATATGTGTCAAAAGTAATTCACATACGATATACTTTTGCCATGGCTATTATCGATGACATATACGGGAACGTTGACGACTTCGGCCTCATCACCTCCGCCGAGGCGCGCGAGCTCGGCGTCTCCAACAAGGAGCTGGTCCAGCAGGCGAGGCGGGGCAAGCTCGTGCGCGTTACGCGCGGCGTCTACAGGATGCCCGTCTGGCCGTACCAGGAGGCGGCTCCCTACGCCATCGCGGTGCGCGCGGCGGGGGAGGGCGCGTACCTCTACGGCGAGTCCGTCGTGGCCCTCCTCGGGCTGGCACCCACCGACCCGACGCGCATCTGGGTGGCATCTCCGAATAGGGTTAGGCGCAGCATCGGCGACGGGGTCACGGTCCTCGGCATGCAGCCCGCCGGCCCCACCGACTTCTACGAGGGCGTCCGCTGCCAGCGTGCGTCCGACGCCATCCGCGCCGCCGTCCCGAGGATCGGCTTCGAGAGGGCGCGCGAGGCCGCGGGGGCGGCCCTCCGCGGGGGATTCATCACGGAAGCGGAGCACGAGGCCCTGGAGGGGGAGCTGCGATGACGGCGAAGAGGCCCAACAGCATGCGGCACCTATCCGTTCACGATGCCCTCGAGCTCGCGCATCGCCCCGAGTAGGTCCTCCAGTGCCGGCATATCGCCCCAGATCATCGGCCTCATCGCCTCGTAGTCGCGCCTCAGATCCGGGATGCGGAAGGCGGGCGGGACGAGCCTGATCGACCCCGGCCTCGCCTCGTCTAGCCTCGCCCACGGGGTGCGGTAGAACTTCTCCTTGAACGCGACCACTGATGCGAGCAACTCGGGCTGCGAGAGCGCGGATTCGAGGACGTCCCTCCTCATGAGGGCGCGCATATCGTAGTAGTGGCGGGCGTAGCGCCTGGGCATGGGCTTGCCCTCCGGGCGGTTTGCCTCCTGGTGGAGTATCGTCGCCTTCTCCCAGAAGGTGCGCGCGGGGACGGCTGTCCTCACCTCGGTCGATGGACGAGAGAAGAGCTCGGGGTGGTCCTCTGCGGCGTACGGGGAGATGGGCGCGACGGCGGAGGGCGACCATGCCGCGAGCGGGCCGACCTCGAGGCGGATTGAGTCGAGCGTGGCGCCCGAGGAGAACGCGCGCGGATAAACGATGCTCACCGTCTCCTCGGCATCCCCGACGTGAACGTCGACGTCGGAGCCCGCCGCCTCCGAGAGGAGCTCGCGCACAGCCGGCGCGAGCTCGCGCGCGAGGAACTCCTCGGTGCGGCGGGCGGCATCCGCCTTGAAGCGCTCCTGGGCAGAGTTGCTGCGCTCGCCCCAGGGCTCGTCCTTGCCGTATCCCAGCACCCTCCAATCGAGGATGAGGTCGACGTCCTCGGAGAAGCGCTCGATGAGGCCGAATGCCTTGGAGAGGCTCGTGCCCCCTTTGAAGACGATGGAGCCGGCGTAGGCGCTCTCGTGGAAGAGCAGGTCGAGCGCGAGGCAGACCCAGAAGTCCTTCTCCACGATGGCCGGCTGCAGATGCCTCGCCGCGGCGACCTCGCGGAACAGGTCGGAGCGGTCGACGCCGGACAGCCTTGCGATCCCCCTCATCGGGCGCCTCCCTCCGCCGCGACCGCCTTGCACGCCTCGCGGACCCACTGGGTCGACCAGACCGTCTCGACGAGCAGGGTCGAGCGGTCGTCCTCGGAGAGCCTCGCGGAGACCGCCCTGAGCTTGTCGGGGGTCGCATTGCCCTGGCCGAGCGCCTTGAGCGCCTGGACGACCAGAAGCGTGGAGGGGGACATGCTCGTGACATCCTTGTTCGCCGTGTGCTTGAAGCGCACCGGGGTCCCCCCGACGTCCATCGCGTGGTAGGGCCCGTCGCTCACGTACTCGAAGGCGGCGGGCACCTGCTCGTCGAGGCCGAGCAGGTTGAGCGCGAGCGCGCCCGACGGTGCGATCGTCCAGCCGCGCGTCCGCGCGACGGCCCGGGCGACGGAGTCCACGTCGGGCGGGAGCTCGGAGCCGAGGAGGGCGCTCCTTCGCGGCCTGTAGTAGACGCCGCGAGCGGCGCGCCTGATCTCTCCGGCGTCGGCGAGCGTCTTCAGCGCGTGCCGGGTCGTGTCCGCGTCTGCGATGTCCGAGAAGTCCTTCGCTGTGAAGGCCGCGTCGTCGGGGAGCGATGCAACCCGCTCCAGGACCGCAGACCTCATGCCCTTGTCGTTTGCCATGGCAACCTCCAAAATCATGAAAACTATAGCATATTCATGATTCTGACGGTAGACTGATTCACTGCCGCACTCGACGGCCTCCGCGTCATCGCGACACGTCCCGCCCCGGCGCCGCCGATGCCTCGAGCAGCTCGTCGAAGAGTGCGGAGGCGGCCTCGTCGTTCTTCGAGAGCGCCCGCGTGTACTGCTTGAGCGTGAGGCTGGGGCTGCTGTGGCCCAGGCGCGCCTGGACGGTCTTGACGTCCACCCCGCTGCCGATGAGCAGCGTCGACTGGGTGTGCCTGAGCGAGTGCGGCAGGATGCCCTCGTAGGCTGTTCCACGGTGGAGCGTCTTGCCGGCACGGGTGATCGTGCGGGCGTTCTTGGTGTACCTGCCGAAGCCGTTGTCCGCGCAGAAGTCCTTGAACCACCTGTTGAAGTTGTGCGGCTGGATGAACGAGCCCACGGGGACCTTTGCCTCCCCGCCATCCTCCGCGACGGTCTCGAACGTGATGCAGTGCGCCACGAAGGCCTCGTCGGTCCAATCGACGCGCCTCGCGGCGAACTGCTTCTTCTGGGCCTCCATCCAGCGCTCGAGCATCTCTACCGTTGAGCCGCTGATCGAGATGATGCGGTTGCTCATCGCGGACTTCGGGGAGGTGATCTCCAGCTCCTTCGTGAGCTGCTGGCAGATGACGAGCCTCCTGTCGGGGAGCATCACGTTCTTCCACTGGAGCCCTAGGATCTCGCCGCGGCGGCATCCGGTCTCGAGCAGCAGGAGCGTGGCGACGGGGTAGGGGCCCGGGGGGAGCTCGAGCAGCTTCGACTTGAACTCGGCCGCCTGCTTGGCGGTGAGCACCTGCTTCTCCTTATACTGCGGCTGGCGTATCTTGACCGCCTCGGCGGGGTTGGTGCTCACGAGCCCGTCCGACACCCCCTGCTTGAATGCCTTCCTGAGGAGCTTGTTCACCTCGTAGACCTCGCTGGCGCTGACGGTCTCCTCCGACAGCGCGTTGGAGTAAATGGCCCGCAGGATGGGAGGGGTGACCTCGGAGAGGCGGTGCCTTGCGAGCATCTTCTTTGCGCACTTGATATGCTGCGACTCTCGTTCGTAGGTGGATGCCCTGATGAGCCCCTTGCGGCTCTTATGGTAGGAGTCGAGAAACTTGCCCATCGTCATCGTGGCGGGCGCGTAGACTATGCCCTTCTCGTTGAGCTCCCGGCGGTACTCCATGGCGAAGGCCTCAACCTCTTTAAGCTGCGCGCTCTTGCTTTTCGCTGTCGTGTAGCAGGTGCGCTTGGGGGAGTTCACGTATCTGCCCGTGACGGGATCCCTGCCCATGGAGAAGCTGACGCGATATACGCCTGGCCTGACGTTCTCCCAGGTGCCCTTTCCCTTTACCCGCATTTTTCCCTGAGCCTGCAAGTTGTTCCCTGCGCCCTCGTGTACCCTTGCCTGCCTCCCTGCAGAGGCACAGGGCAAGGGTACG
>Ga0310695_10005091_pt1 | contig 23260 bp, 25 predicted proteins | sample RumenRJG_04DNA_FD_203882 | JGI IMG/M metagenome (GOLD analysis project Ga0310695, IMG submission 203882) | Bovine rumen microbial communities from Lethbridge, Alberta, Canada - RJG_04 (v2) (version 2) | ecosystem: Host-associated > Mammals > Digestive system > Stomach > Rumen | place: Canada...
CAGGGAACCGCTTTTTTCTCTCTTTTTTCCTAAAAAGAAAAACAAGTTTTTAGGAAAGGGCCTTACCCAGAAGATCCGCACTCAATTTCAGGCACTACCCATCAGACTAAAAAATCGGCTTTCAGAAGCGGCCCAAAATTGCATTTTTCAGGGTATGCTCTATTACTGATATTACTGCACTCAAAAAAACGCACTGTGACGCATTCTCGTGCGTTTGTCGTAATTTTGGAAGGCCATGAAGGTTTAAAACGGCAGAAAAGAGATCCGCCGGGAATACAGATCTTGATTTTTGGAGCAGGATCTCATTATTTGAAAAAGCAAGTACCTGTCCTAACAAACACCTTGCTTTTCTCCCAAAACCTTGCTTTTCTTTCCTAAAAACTTGCTTTTCTTTCCTAAAACCTTGCTTTTCTATGCCAACAAAGGCTTGTGATATAAGGCTTTGCGTTTGCGTAAAGAATTAACAAAGATCTTGAAAGAAGAAAGAAAAACGGTAAAGAAAAGCCCGCCGCCGGGCAAAAAACAAGCCTTTTTCCTTAAAAACGGAGCAGGGAACCGCTTTTTTCTCTCTTTTTTCCTAAAAAGAAAAACAAGTTTTTAGGAAAGGGCCTTACCCAGAAGATCCGCACTCAATTTCAGGCACTACCCATCAGACTAAAAAATCGGCTTTCAGAAACGGCCCAAAATTGCATTTTTCAAGGTATGCCCTATTTCCACATTACCACCATCCCTAACACGCAATGTGACGCATTCTTGTTGATTTTGATGACCAAAGATGAGGAAATGGCAGAAAAAAGAGCCTGTTTTTCTCTGGTCTGAGAAATGTACTTTTTGCGGGATAGGGCTTAAACCGATGTTTCCGGGCAGGGAATTTGTAAAATAAGATATGTGGTAATTTGACATATAGAAAACAACAATGGTGTATGTCAGATTGACACACAAAAGAGCCTTTCCCGGAAAACCCCGCGGAGTTCCGGAAACGGCGCAGAAAATGAAGATCCGGGCCGTAACCAAACTTTGGTTAACGGAACGGATGCAGGAAATTTGCTGATTTCAAAAACAGGCGGTTTTGAAACAAAAAGATACAGAAGCATAGCAAAGTGAAACATATCTTTTCAAGAAGATACAAAAAGGAAACATTTCTTAACATTCTGAAAGGATGTGATGTTATTCAGATACAGATTTATACAAAAAGACCATGTTTTGTTACGCTTTCATGTCACTTCGTTTCAGTTCCTTGCATTTCTTTTCAAATAGTGACGTTCTGATGTATTTTTGTATCACTCTGTTTCGTATTGTTTCGCATATTATCAGAAATACGCTGTTATGTATCAAAGCATTACACAATGATACTGTTTGTTTTCATTTTGATACGTTTTGATACGTTTTGCATCATGTAACAAAACGTTTCAGATTCTTTCATTTTCCTATCAAAGTGAAAACATCTGTAATAAAACCATATCAGAAATACCGTAAACCGTTTCACTTGCTTTCAAAACATCATCACTCTGTATCAAAATGAATGCTTTTCATTTTGTTAAAAAATGAAACACTTTGCATACTTTCCGAAACAAAACGAAAATCAGGCGGAAAAACGGCTCCGGGGCAGGTTTTCGGAAATGTGCCAGACCGGGCAATAAAAAACCCCCGATCTTTCGATTCAGGGGCTTTTGCTAGGTTACACGCGGCTGGCAGCCTGGATGCGGTTACTCAGACTTCTTTTCCTTTTTAGGATAGAAGGTCAAGGATTCAGAGTTTTTCTTTCTGAATTTTTCGACCACATCATCGCTTACATCCAGCTTGTATTCCTCCATAAGGAATGAACACAGCTTTCCGTAATCAATGGAGCCCTTCCTAACCACCTTCTTAATTTCTCCGGTGGGGAAAGAAGTTACACCCTTTTTGAGACAATCATCGATCAGAGCCTTTTTAAGGTCTGTCAGACGATTAATCTCGGCGGTGAGCCAGGTGATCTCCTCCCCGGCGTCCTTAAATTCAGGAACGCCTTCAGGAACGGCAGGGGTCGGAACAGCCGGGGCAGGAACGGCGGCAGGATCAGCAGGCATAGAGGCCGGAGCAGGAGCTTCTACCTCCAAGACCCTGAATCCCTCCATAAACGGAGATACATCAGGATCTTGCTTGTAGAGGCAGCAGGCATAAAACCTTACCGCAGCTTCCAGTATGTGCCGGGCTTCCTCCGGAGAAAGATCGATCTCTGACTTAAACAGATCTATCAATCTTCCCTCGGGATCGGTCACTCCCATATAAATGAAGGCTTTCTCCGCGTGGGTTAAAGCCATCAGGTACTTGACCTGTTTGGTGTACCCAGCCAAGCGGGGATTTCCCAGGGGGTTTGCCCGGATTGCATCGAGTGAAGATAAACTCTTGCACTCCAAGACAACCTTTTTGCCATCCTTTGCGAATGCCAGTCCGTCTAATGACCCTTTAAGAAAGGGAACATTAGCGGCCTGCGCACAGCAGGGGAGGAAATAAAGACCTTCCTGGCGGCAGGCTTCTTCCCTGATAGTGGGCTCATCCCGGTGGCCGCGGGCGAAGGCGGCTTTAAGGGACTCGGAGGGTTCCGGCACTTCGACAAGACCGGTTTTCTCTTCCCAGAGGGTATGAGCGGTCTTGCCGTAATGACGGCCAGAAAGGATCACGGCGGCATCGGTAGCGGTGACCGCACCCTTCCTCCATTCAAGCCACTCTTCAGAGCCTTGCGGCATCTGAATTTCGGCAATAATACGAGGAGAAGCGGTGGCGACATCCTCAACCAGTTTGGCCAGGCGGCCGGGTTCGGAAATGATCTCTTTAAGAGACATAATATTTTCCCCGCCGTTTCCGGACGGGGCTCCTGTTAGTTAAAAAAACACCTATAAAAAAAGCCGCACCGCCAAAAGGCAGCACGGCTTAAAAATCCCTTGCGGGAATGAAACGCCTGTCGGAGGGGCAGGCACCTAAGTTATACAAGAAGACCCAGTGTGTAAAGCACGTGACCTGTTTCCGGATCACGGACAGTTTCGGCAGGGGATCTGGTGTCGGTACGTCCCTGTTTTTTAGCGGCGTCTTTCAAACGGCCGCTAACGACATAGAGGACTCCCTCAGTGGGTTCGGGAAGACCGACAATCTCCCCATATTCCACATCAAACTGCTCGATCCCATCGAAAAACCCCAGAGATTTGTATTTCTCTGAGACCCTTGCAACCCCTTGTGAGGGGTAGGTGGTCTGCTTCCCATAACGAACGATTACAACGTCATGGGGGGTGAGGTTTACTACACGCCCGTTGTTTTCCATAATATTTTCCATAAGAAAATCTCCTAAAAATCCCGGTTATGCCGGGGAGAATGAAAACAGCCATCCTTCCCTGGAATGAGGAAGGAGGCCACTAACTGCCATTAAAAACCCTTTTGGAAAGAGCATTAAGGCAGGTCTTAACAGCGCAGAGGCTATCAAGACGGCTGAGTGTTTTTGCAAAGTCTCAGCCGTATTGATACTCTGAAATAAGAATTTGAGCGAAAAGAGGGGATTTTCCGGATGTAAGGAATCCGGCCGGGGAAGCCGGATTTCTGTAACGCCCTTAAAGGCTTAGAAATATTCCCGCCTGGTTTGGAGACTGAATATTTCCAAACTTTCAGGACGTTTCTGCCGTTACGCGTTTATACGGATTCACGCTCGCGGATAGAGGATATGATACTTTGGGGGAAGTGATTAGGAAGAGCTTACGGATAGCAACTTGTTTCCCGGAGACCGGGAGGGGTTTCGCTTTTGGCGAAGAAAACTAATAAAAGGCGGAGTTTTTTATGTTGTTACCTACACAACGCAGCCATTATACCACCGTTTGTTAAAAATGTAATAAAAATGTTCAAGAATCGTAAAAAGAAAAAAAACGCCCCGCTGGGTACGGGGCGGGAGTAATGACTAACACTTGAATCCTGTTTTATAGGTGTATGCCCTTCCATTATACACCGCCAGACCCGGCCCGAAAAAATAAAACCCGCCTTCCGTGAGGAAAGCGGGCCGGTTCAGAACTTGAAATTCATATTACCTGTTCAGATCCACGCCCCCGGGAGGGAGCGACAACATGAAAACCATGTCACCTGTTCAGATCCACGTCTCCGCTGGCTCCGCCGGGTTCGGAATTGTTTCATGGGCCGAACCTTTGAACTGGCCGCAGCGGCAGAACCGCCGCAACGCTTAAAGTCTGCATTGCCGGGAAAACGACATGAAGCATCTTATCACGGGAACGGGCATCCGGATAAGAAAATCCTGCCGGAAATGAGATTTGCCCGGAAAAAAGAAAACCGGCCACCATAAGATGACCGGTTTTTTTAAAGAGCTATGGAATACAGCAGGGAACTAGAACAAGTCCAGTCGGCCCTGGCAGTATTTATCATTTACATAGTACCACCAATGGGAGCCTATCTCAAAACTCCGTTCATGGTGACTGTTCCGGAAAACAAGCACCATGATTTGGGTGTCCCAAAGACTCCCGTCATCGTCCCTGTTACCGTCAATGATTACATCAACTTCAACACCGGAGCCCAGCTCAGTCCGGCAGAAGTCCGAAAAGAGCTGTTTAATACGCTTAACGGCCATATTCTTCCTCCTTCCGATACCGTGCATCCACCCGGGAAACGTCCCAGCTGTTAAGAGGCTGGTTAAACGCCCTGGCTCCGCGGAACATTCCTTTCATGCTCTTGACTCCTGACACGTTCCACTTATCCAGCGGACGGTTAAACGTCCGGGCATGGGCGAACATATACCCCATATCCTCAACTCGGGACACGTCCCAGTCGTTAAGGGGCTGATCAAAGGATTCAGCATTGTAGAACATTCCGGCCATGTTGGTTACATGGGAAACGTCCCACTGATCCAGAGGCCGGTTGAACTTATCGCATCCGAAGAACATATAGGCCATGTTTGTGACATGGGATACGTCCCAGCGGCTTACGTCCCCGTTGAAGTCCCTGCCGAAGCCCAGAAAGGACATATCGGTGATAAGCGAGGTGTCGATGAAGCCGAGGTCGCAGTCGTTACCCTGCTCCCTGACCGTGCGGGCGATGACAGCCTGCAGCTCTTCCTTAGAAGAAGGTTTTACCATTTCCATTTTGGATTTTCTCCTTAATTAAAAAATTGCCGGTCTCCGAAACGAAAACCGGCGGCTGAAAAACCCGCCTCCGATTAAGGGACGGGAACTAAAAAAACAATGGCTTGTCAGTCTGGCGAAAATACATCCGCTTCAAACGTGACAAATGGAAATTCCCCCTGTCCGGGCTCCGCCCAGAGAAGACTTACAGTGCCGGAAGAGTGGTATTCTTCCAGGTCGTCGGCGGTCTCCCCGGTACGGACGAAATCAAAAAAGCCCAGCTTCTTTAATTCGTCCATGAAGTTCTCCTGATCCAGGATAAACTCCCGGGGGTCAGGCTTCCGAGCAGAGACATCCCACTCGCCATACCAATTCTTTTCAGTAAGAAAGATCATGGTATAACTTACGCCTTCCCGCTCACCGAAAGTTACGGTATCAGGGTTTTTAATGGCAGGGTGGTCTTTGAGACGCTTAAAATCAGCGGTCTTCATAACCACATAAAGATCAGAAACGTAACCCATTTGGGTTCTCCTTTAAAAAATGCCGGTCTCCCCAAAGAAAAACCGGCGGCTGAAAAACCCGCCTCCGGAGAGGACGGGGGTTAAAAATAAAGCGGGAGCGGGTTAGTCCGGTTCAGGGAGGTCAAACACGCTTTCGTCATACGTCAGAATCGGCATAGGCTTATACTCGCCGTATGGCAAAACGTAATCCAGCCAGACAAGCCTGCCGGAGCCGGAAGAGTAGTGTTCTTCCGTGTCTTCGACAAGCTCCCCTTTGCGGACGAAATTGTAAAAGTCCAGCTTCTTCAATTCGTCAGCAAAGTCCTGCTGTTCAAGGACAAATCCAGGTTCAGCAAATTCCGTCTTGCGGCTTTCAGACTCCCACACGCCGTACCACTTTGCCTCATGGATAATGAGCATTCTGAATTTTAACGATTTTCTATGTAAAAAATAGTAAAGCCCCCTAAAAATATGAGAGTTTGGTAACATAATACGTAGAAACTATTTATAAACCTTGCAAAAGCAGCAAATAACTGGTAGAATGTATGTAAATGCTTTTGTGAGGTGGTTATGTCAAGAAAAGAGGATCCGAACACCCGATACAAGGTGTACATACATACTGACAGGAAGTACAGATATGCCGCTGTTCAGGTTAAATGGATTGATGAATCCGGCAAAGTTCGGTATAAGGTTCATCATCTGGGAACTGTAGACGGGGGACTTGTTTTTAAGCCTAATGCCACCTTCAGACTGAAGACTACTGATGAAATCAGGAAGTATATTTTTCCGGCAGACTGGGACATTTCCAGCATATCCGGATTGCTTGCGCCAATCGGACAAAAAGCGACAGCGTTTCAGGATTTACCCTCTCTGCCTCAACCTGATGCTCACACCAGCGGAGACCTGATGAATAAACCAAAGAATCAAGACTGTCCATCGACAGCAGAACCTGACGTAAAGCCTTGCTATTCGATTATTGATCAGTATAACAACAGGCTGTACGGGAGTTTTTGGCTTCTTGAGCAGATTGCCCGAAAGGAAGGTTTGTTTGAAGATCTGATGACAGTCTTTGATGACAATATCTTCAAAGTGAACGAAGTGTTATCGCTGGCTCTTTTCCCTTATTTATCCGGTAAGAATTACAGCAGGTTTGCGAAATGGCAGAATACCCATAAAACCCTTCTGGACTACCAGTTAACGTCTCCCGGAATTACCAGGCTTACGCAGAGCATTACCGACGATGACCGGATGAATTTAATTAAGCTCAGGCTTAAACGTCAGCCCAAAGATTCGTTTGTGGATTGCGACTCGACAACACGCTCGGCATGGGGGAAATGCCTGGCTGATATTCACTGGGGGCACAATAAAGATAACCCCAAACTTCAAAATACCGTGGAAACCGTAGTTTACGCATTATCCACGCATCAGCCGGTTTATTACAGAACCTTTCCGGGAAACACATCGGATATGTCTACGATTCGTACAGTAATAGCCGATTTGAAAGCTCTCGGTATTCCCGAAGTTACTTTTATTACAGACCGCGGGTATGCTTCTGAAGAAAACATAGCCGCCTTTGTCGCAACAAAAATACCTTTTCTGATGTGCGCAAAAACAAGCGCAGAGCCTGTACTGCCGCTGCTTTACGATATTGAATTCAATAAAAACGGGCTTCCGGTTAATATGGACTACGATGTTCAAAGAAAGCTTTACCACAAACAGGCGGAGGTGCCAGTGTACACTGGCAGGCTGTCCGATGGAACTGAGGTTGAAATAGCTTCTCTTAAGGCCAATATTTTTATAAACCCCATGAGGAGAAGCGAAGAACTTGCTGTGCTTCAGCAAAAGATTCTGGAAGAGAAGACAAGCCTTGATGCGGACATAGAAGCCGGCAAAATTCCTGACGATCTAAAACGGTATAACGCTCTCTACGATTATTTCAAGGTTACCGGAGTCAGTGATGAAAATGGAAATGTGACAGCAATCACCTATACGGAAAACACGAAAAAAATCGCCAAAGAGGAGGCCTTGTGCGGTGTATTCTCCTCTTTAATGTCCGGCCTGAATCTGTCAGCGATGGAAGCGTTAGAGCAATACAGGAAAAGGGATGAGCACGAGAAGAACTTCGATCAGTTTAAAAACGGAATGGGAATGTACTGTCAGAGAAATGCATCCGAGGATGGTAAAAACGGTCGCTCTTTCATATCGTTTGCCGGTCTTATAGCAGTTTCTCAATTAAGAAATGCCTGGCGGGAATCGATGTATGACAAGTATTCAAGCACTCTTGATATGCTTGACGAAATGGAACCTATCCGTTTCAGTGAATACGCTGACGGATCAAAGCACATTACCTCTTTTACATCTAAGCAGGTTGAAATCAGCCGAGCCTGCGGTATAGAACCTCCGTATGAATGCCTGCCACTTTCCTTACGACAGGAATATGACAGGAAACATCATCCCAAGAAAGCGAGGAAAACAAAGAAGAGTGCGGTCACTCAGTGATGTGCTGTAAGCGTTTTTTGGCTAATCAGATTTTACATAGAAATTTGTTAATTTTGGGATGAGCATGGCATAGCCAACGCCCTGGAAGGAGCCAAAAGTTACGAAGCCCGGGTTTTGAATGGCCGGGTGATTGCGAAGCCGCTCAAAGTCGGCGGTTTTCAGGACTACATATACATCAGATATGTATTTCATCTTTGATTACCTCAAAAAATGCCGATCTCCCCAAAGGAAAACCGGCGGTTGAAAATCCGCCTCCGGTTAAGGTGGCGGGACTAAAAAAATTAAGCTGCGTTCCGCTTCTTCTGAAGCTCGTAAAGTTCCTGAGAAGCCTCAAAAACGAAACGAGTATCAAAAAGATGCCTGTCAAAACCCTCGGCCAGCTCCGTTACGGAACGAGACGGGTCATAGCGGTTCTGGAACAGCATTTCAAAAGCCACCCAGAAAACCGGGTTATACTGAATGGCTTCAAAATGGAAATGATCCTTATCCAGCAGAGCATCCGGAAAAAACTCGTCCGAAAGCTCTCTGAAACAAAAACTTTCCATGCTTTCCTTAACCCAGAATCTAATATCTGATACAGCAGCAGAAATCAGATTAAGGGTTATATCCCCCGGGTGCTTCTTTTCCCACTCTGCGAAGAAAGAAGCCAGACTGTCGGCCAGCCACTTATCACAGCAAGAAGAAGCATTCCCGGAGAAACGCGGAGATTCAAGCCCGCTGATCTCTGCGGCGTCTTCAAAAATATGAAGCTCGGCAGCTTTCAGACCGCGGGCCCATTCGATCAGTTTTTCCTTGCTGAGATCAGCAGGAAGAGCAAAAAGATTTCCCCCGCACTTCCGGATTTCACGGAGAATAACGGGTTTAAAAATGTTGTTGGCGTTTGCCATTTTGATTTCCCCCGCCGTTGCCGGTCGGGGTCTCCAAATTAAGTAAAAGAAAAACCGCGCCGCCAAATGGCAGCACGGTTGACTTGCGGCATCATTGCGGAATGCCATGCGGAGCAGGGCTCCAAAAAAGGTTAAGCGGCGGCGGGAGCGGCTTCATCCTCGGCAGGGTTGATCTGAATCCCTCCTTTCCGGATCAGAAAGTTGACCGCTTTATCAGCCGCATTGAGAGCGACATCCAAAGCCTCTAACTTTTCATCTCTGGTAGAGAATTTCTTTAACCATGCCTTCAGATATGAAGTCTTCTCCTGCGGGGAAAACTCCACCTTCAGAAGCCGGGAAAGCTCCCATGCCCCCAGCTCGGCTACCAGCTCCTCCTGGGCGTACCCCAGTTCGGAACGGTTGAGCCGGTCTTTGCCGCCAGTCCAGTGAACCAGCTCGTGAAAGAGCGTAGTCCAAAAACTCCCTTCATCGTTAAACTGTCCGATGCGGGGGGTCTGGATCAGGTCGGTCTCCTTGATCCAGCAGGCTTTATTCCCGGCAAACGTAAGCTGAATGCCCGAGTTTGCCTTCAGGGTTTCAATGAAATTTTTGGCCTTGCTATGAGCCAGTTCTTTCATTGAAATTTCCGGGATTGCCTGCTCTTCCTTCGGCTTCGGCAGCTTTTCGGCATCCAGGTGATCCGCCATCGAAATGGGGAAGACCGTAAACTGGACGTTGATAAAGCCGTCAACCTCGTCCGTATCCTGTCCTGTTACCTCGTCCTTAACGAACTTCGGTTTAAAGAACTTGATACGGGTCGCTTTTGAACCCTTCTTCAGCCCCGCTTCAAGGTCTTTGGTAAGACCGTTGAAGGTGGCGAATCTGAACTCAATGGCGTCCAGGCGGGAAAAGCCGTGTTTGAATATTTCGGCAGTTTTGGCCTCGTCATTCTCCACATCGGCCATCACCAGACCGTTTTGCAGACAGTAATCAGCCTTAAAAGCTGAATACATGGTCGGCAAAATGTTAGATCCGTGGTACAGCCGATTCCGCCAGCTCCGCGGGGAGGTGGAATTGAACTCCACGCAGCTCCAGGGGCGAGACCAGGGTTCAACCTCGGCCTCAATGGCGTTGAGAAGCACCATTGCGGCAGCGGAGGGAGCGGCCTTGCCAGAGGCAGAGGAACGGGAAGAAGCAACCTTGCTAGAAGACTTACGATAATAAGCCATTTTTTTTATCTCCTAAAAGAAAGGGCGTGTCCCGCACGGCCGGACTTAAAGGAGTCGCGGGCGTACAGGCATACGCCCAAAAAAGATTGAAAACTAAAGAATTACACTGGCCCGATAAATCGGGGTTCTATTTCCGACCAGGCGGAAATACGAAAACCGGCTATGGAAACAGGCTTTCGTATTTCTGCGGGGAGAGTGGGAACCGGGGTTAACCGGCTCCCGCTGAATTACTTTCTGCCTGCCGGGAGCAGGATCCCCGGGAGCAGGACAAGATACAGCATAAACGCCAGGAGGAGGGGGCGGCCCGGCTCCGGCAGCAGGGAGATCTTCATGAAATAAAGCGTTCCGGCAGCCAGATACAGCAGGGCGGTCACGGACAGAAAGACAAACAGCCTGCGCTTCGCAAAACTGCATGAAAACATGGGATGCCCGCGGGTCAGAGGAAGCAGCAGGCGGCGGGAAAGCCGTTCTCGTAGGCGGTTTCCACCAGATGCCAGTCCTCGGGGGTGACGCCCCGGAAAAGGTGAGCGTAACGCTGATCGGCGGCCGGGTCTTCCCCCAGGATCACCAGATCCCCGCCGGAATAAACGGCCTGCTCGGCCAAAAACTGGGAATTGCCGAGAGGGATAAGCCCGGAGGCCGTCTCCCTGTCCGATTCAGACATTAATCTGCCGAAGATCTCCCGGCTCTTCCCCGGGGTGAGTTTTATTTCCGCTGCCATTTCCGGCCTCCGTTTTTCTGGGTGAAACACAACAACAAGGAAAATGCCAAAGACTTCTTGAAAAAAGGGCTTTAGCATTGTTCCCTGCCGGGAGGTTTTTTCTTGCGGCATGAATGAAAATTCCGCGGACGCGAAAACGCCGGGACGATCAGAAAAGACTTATTAAAAGGGGAAAGCGCGGCCGGAGCGGAACCCGCGGGCCTGAGAAAACTTTATGAGAACTCCCGGAGGAGCGGAAAACTATAAAAGGCGGAGTTTTTAACGATGTTACCTACACATCGCTCTTTATTGTAGCACGAATTTTCCGGGAGATGCCAGGCCGGATCAAAAAAAATGAGAAGCTAGGCCGGGGCGGAATCTATGAGATAAAGAGCGAACTTCGCGGCGATCTCGTCCAGAATTTCCTGCTCGGTGAGATCCGGAAGCTGCTGCCTTATCAGGCACATGAGGGGCCGGGGGATCTCCGGAGATGAAAACCGGGTGCATCCCGGGCAGGAAATATCCAGCCAGCAGCCTTCCTCCGCGTCCCAGCAGGCCGGAGCGGAAAAGCCGTGTTCGCTCACCGGGACGCTGTTTATCAGGATGTCAACGGAGAAAGACCGGGTAACGACTTTATCCAGGTCATGAAGATCGTCCAGGGAATAGGGCTCGCAGTCCGGAGCGGAAAAGTCGTTCACGGCGGTGACGGCCTCCCTTACCGTGATCCGATCCAGAGCTATCTCCCTTCTGGTATGAAATTCCGACACGGGGGCCGGTTCGGAACGGAAGGAGGGCTTCTCCGGCGCGTTCTTCCGGTTCCGCATCCTGATCTCCTCCCTTCTCCTCCGGGCTTCCGCCAGATCCGTCACATTGCTGATCATCGTTTGCTCTCCCTCTTTTTCTGCTGTTTCTTCTTCCGTTTCTTCTGCTGTTTTTTCTTTGCTTCTGAAATTCCGGAGATAAGCGGCCCCGGCGGGGAGCCAGAACTGATCTCCCGCCTCCGGAACCATGCCCTGATTTTCCGCGGCCGTCATGGAGACCAGAACGGATTCCAGGGTGATGTGAATGAGATGCCGGGAGTCCCGGAACTCAAAGGAATAATCCCCCCGGCAGCATTCCAGATCGCAGCGGTTCATGGAGTCCCCGGAGAGAACCGCATGATTTTCCGGGATCGCCCCGGGCTTTCCGGCTTTTTCCTTCCAGCTTTCCGGGATCGCCGGGACGGCCCCGGCCTTTTCCGCCAGCATGAGACACTTTATGAGATCCGCGATGCTGGCATTGAAGGGGCCGTAAACGTCCCGGAACATGAAATAATCGCCCTGTTCCATGAATTTTCGCGCTCCCGCTATCTGCCCTGCTGCTTCTGCCGCCGGATCTTGTCGTTTATCTGCTCCTGATCCATCATCCTGCCGATCACGCCCGCGATGTCAGACTCGGAGGGCGTTCCGGCGAAGCCGTGCCGCAGCATGGTTTTGGTATCCAGGATCACCACCCCGGGGGTGCCGGTGACCCCTAGCTTGTTGCCCTCGGCCATTCCGGTCATGATCCCTTCGGTGGCCTTTTCGGAGGAAAGGCAGGAGTTAAGCTCGGAAAGGGGGATCCCCAGCTTTTCGGAAGCCGTTTCCGCGTCAAAGTCCGCGTCAAAGGCGTAGTGAGCGGCGGCCCAGAACGCCTTATTGCCCCGGAGAATCCCGGAGCATTCGGTGACCAGGGCTTTTATCTGGGCGGACTTTCCGTGCATATCCAGCGGGAACTGGCGGAGGATCAGCTTCATGCCGCCCTGGGAATCCCGGACGTAGTTTTTGGCTTCCTTGAAGAATTTTTTGCAGTAGGGACAATCGAAATCCAGGTATTCGTAGATGACAAACCGGGCATCCTCGTTCCCGTAAACGTGGTCAATGGGGTTTTCGGTGTTTTCGGGGGCCAGCTCCGCCAGCTTCTTCCAGGAATCGTCACCCCGCGGGGAGGTCTCCCGGGCCGGAGCCGGAGAAGCGGCCTCCGCCGGAGCGGCAGGGGCGGCAGGAGAACCCGCGGCCCGGCCTTCCAGGAAGATCACCCGCTCCCGGAGGGAGTCCGTTTCCGCCCGCAGTTTTTCTATTTCCGCATTCTGCTTCGATATGAGCACGCTCTGGGCGTGTATCTTGACATCGATCTTTTTCTCCACGGCCTTGTCCCCGTCAGAGGCCAGTATATGCCCCCACCAGAAAGCTCCAATGATCGTGCAGACCACGGCAGTTTCCGGGTTCATCCATTTCGGCAGCTTTTCAGCAAACATCTCAATTTTGTCCTTCTCTTTCTCTCCGGCGGCCGCCGGAAAACTCATGATCGCATGGTATGACCCGGAACCCCGAAAAAAAACCTCAAAAAATGCGTTTTGTGTACTGATCGCGGGCTTTTCGGGGGAATCCGGGTGCTATCGTTATCTCATATGCAGAGCAACAGCGGATCAGGAGCGAAAATGGAGCTTTATCTTTGCGAAAAGCCTTCTCAGGCAAAGGATCTTTCCCAGGCTCTCGGGGCCTCGGTGAGCGGTGACGGACGGCGGTCAACCCCGGACGGAAGCGTGGTGGTGACATGGTGCGTGGGTCATCTTCTGGAACTTTACGAGCCCCAGCAGTATGACGAGAAATACCGGAAATGGAATTTCGGGGATCTCCCCATCATACCGGAGCATTACCGGCTGGAAGTGAAGGAGGGGGCCGGAGACCAGTACCGGGTGGTGACCGGGCTTATAAAGCAGGCGGACAGCATCGTGATCAGCACCGACTTTGACCGGGAGGGAGAGGCCATCGCCCGCTCCGTCATGGATCGCTGCCGTTATCAGGGGCGGATCCGGCGGCTCTGCCTCACGGCCCTGGATCAGAGGAGCATTAACATTGCCCTGAACAATATCCGGGACGGCTCCGAGACCATTAATATGTACTATGCGGCTCTGGCCCGGCAGCGGGCGGACTGGCTGGTGGGAATGAACTTATCCAGGCTCTACACCCTGATCCGGGACAGAAAGGAAAAGAAGCCCTTCGGTGACCGGAAAAAGTCATCTCCGCTGGCGGTGGGAAGGGTAATGACCCCCACGGTGATCCTGGTGGTGGAGCGGGACAGAAAGATCGCGAATTTCGTGTCGGAGCCCTTTTACGATCTCACCGCGGACGTCATGGGCGGCAATATTCAGTACCGGGTGAAATATATCCCCAAAGAGAACCTTCTGGACGAAAACGGCAGAGTGAAGGACAGAAACGCCCTGCAGGACGTGATGAACCGGGTTAAATACGAAAAGCCGGTGGTGCAGGAATTTACCACGAAGCTGGCAAAGCAGCGGCCGCCCCTGCCGTTTGACCTGAACACCCTGCAGCAGTTCTGCAATAAGAAGTTCGGCTACACGGCGGAAAAGACCCTTTCCATCGCCCAGAGCCTTTACGAAACCCGCAAGGCGACATCATACCCCCGTACCGACTGCCGGTATCTCCCGGAGGAACAGCTTGCGGACGCGTCCCGGATCCTGGAAGCCCTGAAAATGCAGGAAGGGCCGGAGACTCCGGAAGCGCAGGAAAAGTACATAAGATGCCAGATCCGGAAAGGGAAAGCCTATGACACCTCGAAGATCACCGCCCACCATGCCATAGTGCCGACCGGGGCGGACTTTGACATAGCGGCCCTGTCTCCGGACGAAAGGGCCGTTTACGAAGTGATAAAGCGGGCGTTTATCGCCCAGTTCTACCCGGACGCCATCTATGAGTGTTCTTCCATCACCCTGGAATGCTGCGGGGAGAAGTTTGCCGCAAGCTGCCGCTATCTCCGGGAGCCCGGCTGGCGGGTGCTGTACGGGGATGATGCCGCCCTGAACAACTACAAGGATCCGTCCCAGGAGGGAAACGCCGGGGAGGAAGATCCGGGACTTACGCAGCAGAAGCTCCCCAGATCCGTTCCCGGAAGCGTCCACACCTGGAAGGATTTCGGGATCCTTGACCGGAAAACCACGCCCCCGGCCCATTTCACCGAAGCCACTCTGCTGTACGCAATGGAACACGTCTCCCGCTACATCGAAAACGAAGAATACAAGAAAGTCCTTTCGGAAAATGCGGGGATCGGGACTCCGGCCACCCGGGCGGAGATCATTTCCTCGGCCAAAGGCCATGATTATCTGAAAGAAGAAGGGAAGTACCTGAGATCCACCCCCAAAGCCGAATCCCTGCTTGAATACATTCCGGAGGAGCTTTCGTCAGCGGGAATGACCGCCGCCTGGGAGCAAGGGCTGGAACAGATCTCCCGGGGCGGGCTGGGCCTTGACGATTTCATGAAAAGGATCGAGGGCTGGGTGACGAAGCTGGTGGAGGGCGGCATTCAGGGGTTGCCCCCGGAAGCGATAAAGGATCGGGAGACTCCCCGGGACAAATGCCCGGTGTGCGGGTGCGCCGCGGTTCTCCGGAAACGGAAGAAGGACGGGAAGCCGTTCTGGGTGTGCGAGAGCAAAAAGTGCGGCAAGTTCTTTGACGACAAAGACGGAAAGCCCGCTCTCCGGCCCGGGGACGAAGCCTCCGCCGGGAAAGATCCCGCCTCCTCTTCCTCTGGCGGGAAAGATCCGGCCGGTTCTCCGGCTCCCGCCGCCGGTTCCGGGATCGTCTGCCCGGACTGCGGGGCTCCCATGATCCTCCGGAACGGGAAGAAAGGGGAATTTTACGGCTGCTCCCGGTTTCCGAAGTGCCGCAAAATAATTGACAGGGAGAAGGCCGGGAAGTGAACGGGGTTTTTCCTTATGGTTCCATATTGCAACTAAAATCACAAAATAATTAAAATATTTCTTGCAATACAGCAACAGATCCAGTACAATATAACTGTTATCTGAAGGAAGCTGCCGCCGCTGATTCGGGTATCTGAACGGCGGCGGTTTTTTTACTTATAATAATTAAGAATTTAAAAGGGAAGTTGTATCATGAAAATCAATCTGAAAGGATTAAGGGAGAAAGCTCTGGACGCTCTCCGGGACTTTGAATCCGATGAAGGCATTGAACTCAACGCCGATGACTGCATTTCGGTCTGGGCCTATCTCAGAGAAGGACAGGACGGGGTTTACCGGGTGCATTCCGCGGAAGTCAGCACCGCCAACCATTCTCCGGAAGGGATCGACTGCGAAGCCGGGGATCTGGGAAATATCGAGGACTGGTACGAGGAAAGCTGGTGCTACGTCTTTGATTACAGAGAGAATGCCTGGGTTACGGTCTCTCAGTACATGAGCGATCATTCGGAAGCAGCGTAAATTTGTTTTAAGCCGCCGGAGGACAGAGAAAATGAGCGAAACGGCAGAAACCGAAAACGTCACCGGGGAATCCGGCAGCGTCATAAGACCGCAGCGGATCGCCTCCTGGCTGATCTCAAAGGGGTGCGGGGCCTGGAAGCACCCGAAAACCGGGGAGATCCGGATCTACCTGAACTCTTTCGGCAAAGATCTTCTGGAAATCGAATGCGAATACCACAAGACCGGGAGCCTGGCTTCCTTTTCCATGTTCGGCGCGGCGAGATCCAACAGCTATGGCTACAAGATTCTGCGGGCTCTCAGCAAATGCTATTACAGCCCCGAATCCGGCTGCTTTGTCTGCAACGGCAGAAAAGACGATGCGGAGGAGGCCGGGGAAATGCTTCTGGAAGCCGCGGAGGAGAAGATCCGGGCCGAGGGATACGGCGGAGGCTCGGAGGAAGAGCATAAGGGAATGGTGATAAAGGCGATTATCGCCCGGGCGGAGGAGAAGAAGCCGATCCCCGGGATCGGGACAGTCTGGCCCGGCGTTCTGGCAAAGAAGGTTCTGGGGTTTTAGCCCGGGAGGGCTGCCGGGGCGGATGCCCCGTCCGGGAGCCGGATTTTTCCGGCGTATTTGAAAAAGGAAAAGGAAATGAAATTAAAGTTTGCGCTTTTTGAAAACAGGGAAGATTACGAGAAGGCTCTGCGGGAGGGCGGAGATCCGGAATGGAACCGCATTGACGCTGATGAATGCCGGGCGGACGAACTTGCCGGATTTCTGGATATGTTTGCCGCTGCAGAGGGGAATACGCTCAGTCCGGGCCAGACTGATGTCTTTGTAATTGACCGGGACGGCGAATCCTCGGACGATCTCCGGGATCACAGGCCCCTGGAAGGCAGGCATTACGATCAGATCTTCGCGGAGATCCTGGAATATTTTGCCGAAACGAGAATGAAGGATTTTCCGGATCTTATATGTCATGCCCTGCATGAAGGCTATGACGATCTGACGGCTCGGCTGTTCGTCTTTCTGCTTTATCAGACCGGGTTTTCCCTTAAAAAGACCTTCGGGGACTGGCTGGAAGATTTTCTTCAGAAAGACGCGGAAAGAATTGCCGCGGAAGCCCGGCGATGCGAGGAGGCTTTCAATATCGAAGGCATGGTGTACCGAATCAAAGCGGAAAGACGCATCCGGTTTCTTAAAAAAGCGGTATCCGCCAGAATGCAGGCGGAAGAAAGCGGCGTTCTGAACATTAACGGGGAGAAAAAATAAATGATGAAGCTGAAATACATGATTTTTGCCAGCAGGGAGGACTACAAAAAAGCCCTTCAGGAAGGAAGCCCGGCTCCCGGGTGGAGCAGGGTGGAGCAGGCTGGACGCGGACAGATGCAACCCTGTCGATCTGGCCGATTTTCTGGGGGATTTCGCCGGAACTGATTTTGACGCTCTCGGCTGGAAGAATGTTCGCATTTTCGTCATTGACCGGGAGGGAAATTCCTCGGATGACTTCCGGGATCACCGGCCGCTTCAGGGGCTTCGCAACGAAGGGATCATCACGGAGATCCTGGAATACTTTGCCGAAACGAGAATGAGCGATTTCACGGACTTTGCCAGACGCGTTTTCAGCGAAGGCTATGAAAGACTGGAAGAACAGCTGATCCGTTTTCTGGCGTTCCAGACCGTGTTTTCCCTGAAATCCGATTTCGGGGACTGGCTTGCGGAATTTCTGGAAGATGAAGGGTACAGGTTTGCCTTTGATGCCGAAAGCATGGAAGAGGAGAGAGATTATACGAACATGGGAAACGCAAAGCAGGACGCAGCCCGTTACCGTTTTTTTAAAAGCCTGCTGGACGCCAGGATCAGGGCGGAGGAAAAGGGCGTGTTTCCCGGAGGCCCGGAGAAACCGGAGGAAGCGGCATGATCTTTGCGAAAAAATACGTTCCCTTTTACGAGATCCCGGACACCGCCTGCCAGTGCGATTTCTGCGATCTCCCCTGCCTGAAGGTTCCGGGTCTGGCCGCAGGGGAGAATGACGGAGCGGAGGCCGTTGATCTGTATTTTCCGATCCCTGATGACACCGGCGTTTACGGGGTCAGTCTGGCCCGGGCGATTGCCGTTTGCAGAACTCCGGACAGGACGTATGCCGCGGACGTGGAAATAGCCGCTTCCGATGAACTCCGGCCCGATGCGGGGGACGTTTCCTTTGCCAGCTATTGCGAAAGGGCGATGTTCGAGATCTCGGACGGAAACGGGGATTTTCCGGCCCGGAACGCGGAAAAGGGCTGGACGCGGGAGCAGGCGGACATGGCCTATGCGTTTTTTGAGGAGATCGCAGACCGGGGAGAAATGCTTTTTAAGAAAAAGAACTGAAAAGAACCGGGATCCGGAGGGAGGCGGGTCAAAGCCTCCCTTTTTTTGCGCTAAAAAATTCCGGATTTTGTAAATAATCGTTGCAAAGTAATATAATCATTTACAATAGGAGACAGAAATTCAGCGAGGAGGAGCAGAAAAATGAAGCTGAAATTTGCGTCTTTCGAGAACCGCGAAAAGTACGAGGAAGCGGTTAAAAGCGGAAAGCCCGCGGACTGGAAAAAGGCGGATGCGGATGCCGGTTCTCCGGAGGAGCTTCTTGATTTTCTGGAAGAAGCCGCCGCCCGGGACACGTCAATGGATTACTGCGAGGAAATTCATTTTTTTGTCATAGACAGGGGGGGAGAATCCTCCGATGACCTCCGGGATCACGAACCGCTGGCCGGACAGTATCACTGGGGGATTTTCGAGGAGATCCTGAATTACTTAACTGATAAGAGACCGGAGACCATGAAGGAGCTTTCCTTCCTGGCAATGAAAAAACGGGGCTATGTTCTCAAATTTCTGGCCGGAATTTTCCATGTTTACGAGCATTACGAGGCCGACATTCCCGGCGATCCCGGATACGAAGAAGCCGTAAACGCCGCGTTTTACTCCCCCCGGGGGATAGCTGACGCGGTATGCGCGAGAGAGGAGCTTCCGGAAAGCGAAATTCTGAAATTAAGGAAATTCCGGGACGAAAACGGAAACGAGATGACCCATGCGGATTACTATAACCAGCTTTTCGGCTGGTGCGTTTGAGGAAAAAAAGAAATGGATTTTTACTACTGCAGCTTTATTAAAAACGATCTCAGACAGGCTTTTGACCTGGACGGATGCGATGACATCGAGACTGTTCTCAGGGAGATCTATGACAGCGACCGAGACCCCCTGACCGTCTCGGAAAAATACCCGCTGGAAAACTCCGCCCGGGTGATTGCCGAAATTCTGAAGAACGCGGAGAGAGACCCCGCTGATTATATGGAATTTTACATTGACGGCGAGTTCGGGAATTTTCATGTGATTGAGAATGACGGAGACAGAACTGACGCCGTTTTCAGCGTTCTTGAAATGCAGGAAAACACGGAAGCGGCAGAAACCGTAATCGGGCAGCTTATTTTCAAGCACGGAATTTCCCCGGATCTGGTCAGTAAGTTCTGCCCGGATTACTACTCTCCCGAAACCGATTATGAAAAGGCTTATCTGCTGGGGAAGGAGCTTTTCTGCACTCTGCGTCTCGGCTTCTGCGATGACGCGGGCAGGGGCCGCGATCATTGCCGCTTTCTGAAGCGGGACGAGCCCGGGGTGGCCGTGACCGACATTGACGAAGATCCCGCCTTTAAGGTGCTGGATTTCCTGACAAGTCTGGCTTCCGCCCAGGGCAGGGCCGTCCGGGGCGAAGGCGGGAACGGCGTTGTTATCATCGACCGGAATGCGGGGGCCTCCGATTCTCCGGGAACCGACCTTCTGGAACTCGGGAGCGTCACGGCAGGGGGCCGGGTGCTTAAAAACCTTCTGGAATACCTGGCGGATTACCGGCCGGGAGTCGTGAAGGAAATGGCCCGGCTGGCCCGCGCCAGAGGCGGGGATCGGCCGGTTGATCCGTTCCTGGCGGACGTGTGCCACGCCTACTCGGCGCAAATGAGATAAGGAGAAGGGGAAAGTCTGACACTGAGCATAAAAGGCGAAACAATTGAATTTTTGTGCGGAGGGAGGAATATATGAAACTGAAATATGCGAGCTTTGAAAATCAGGAAGAATACGAAAAGGCTTTGGAGAGCGGGGAACGGCCGTCCTGGAAAAGAACGGATCTGGATAAGGACAGCGCTGAGGACGTTTTTGACTTTCTGGAAACCTTTGCCTCCGAGGACGGCAGCATTCAGTGTATCGGGGAAGTTCATGTCCTGGTCATTGACAGAGACGGGGAATCTTCGGACGAACTCCGGGATCACGAACCTCTGAAGGATCAGCATAATGACCGGATCCTAAAGGAGATCACGGAATATTTCCGGAATAAGAGGCCGGATGATATGCAGCGTCTTGTCACTCTGGCGTGGCAGGCGGATTTCAGCTATTTAGATTACTGGCTCTGCGGCTCTTATTTCATTTACGAGCATTATTCCGCGGATGTTCCCGGCGAGGTCAGCGATCAGGAGGCGGAGGAAGCCGCGTTAAATTCTCCGAATGGCGTTCTGGACGTGGTTTGCAGCAAGTATATAAAGCCTGAAAGCGAACTTCTCAAAGTCAGAAGGTTCAGGGATAAGGACGGACAGATGATGACTCATGCGGACTGTTACAGACGCAAGGTGCTATGATTAAGAAGGCCGCCGGGCTTTTCCGGCTTTTGAACGTGATTTTCGGGGGCAACCGGATATGAAACTGAAATATATGTGCTTTGACAGCCGGGAGGAGGAGGATAATGTTCTTTTCTGCGATGCGTGGCCTGGCTGGAAGAAGCTGGATCTGGAAAAGGATTCTCCGGAGAAGGTTTTTAATTTTCTGGAAGCAATGGCCGCAGACGCCAGAAGAAATGCGGGTTCCGAACAGGTCTGCTACCTTGTGATAGACAGCGAAGGCGAATCCTCCGATAATCCCCGGGATCACAGACCCGGTATAGACAGGGATCACTTTTATTTCAGGTGCGGTTTTTCTTGTATTAAAAATTATTACTTTGACAAGGATCGCGAGTATGTTCTGGAAAGGATTGCAGAAATAGCATGGAAGAAAGGCGGCTGCTTTTTTGACTTTCTTTGCAGCGAGGGCTTCATTTACGGGTGTTTTTTGGCGAATGTCCCCGGCGATGTCAGCGATCAGGAAGCGGAGGAAGCCGCGTTAAGCGCCGGAGTCCGGTATGTCTGTCCGGCATTTGCGTTGCCGTATGAGGAACGCTCCATAAGGAGATTCAGGAACAGAGCCGGACGGCTTATTACCAGCGCGGAAATCTGGAAAAAACTGAGCAGGGAAAACCCCGGATTTCCGGCGTAAAGGGAGAACATTATGAAAAAAGCTGATTACGTCAACGCTCTGGCCGCCGTTGAGGCCGCCGGAAAAAACGGCTACACGGCCTTCTTTTCGGAAGATCCGGATCTTTACTGCATCTTTCTCCATGCCGGGCCGACCGGCGAAGCTCCCCAGGCGGGCGGCATTATGTGGCGGGTTCAGGATCGCTACTTCAAATTCACCGAAAACGATGATCCCCGGCTCCGGAGAACCGGCGATCTGTATAAGATCCTGGACGCTCTCCGGAAGGATCTCTACATGGACGATTATTTCAGAGTCTATGCCCTGCAGCAGGAGGGGGAATGGCTTGACCAGTACGAAGGCGTGTTTGCCGTTCTCGAGGTCGAGGGAGGCGTGCCGAAGCTGACCGGAATGTGTCACATGAAGAATGAAATCATAAGACGGTACAGCGATGCCGCCGGGTGCATAGTGTTTGACCATGCGGAAAAAACAGACTTGCCTATCACCGAGGAACACTTTTTCCGGCTTTATGACGAGATCCGCTCAAAGGAGAGCGCAATTACCCGGAAGGAGGTTCTCGGGGACAAGGCTCTTGAAGCCTACCGCAATAAGAAGTTCAATCTGAAGGATTTTTACTCGCCTATGGGGCCGCGTCCGAAACTCGGCAAAACCTTCCGGGATCACGGAGGACACTGGGATGAAGTTACTGTTATTACCGATGACGGCACATGGGAGGTGAGTGACGATCAGATCCGGATTCGGGATTACCAGGTAAATGACTTCCAGCGGCTAAGTTACCTGAAGGAGCATCCGGAGATTCCGCTTGACCTGGCCAACCCCGTCTGGGTAATCGTCAATGATATGTACGGTGTCCGCCGCCGGAAACTGGATATAACGGGTTAGCCGCTCCCGCTGTCCTGAAAAAGAGAAGCCGTCCCTTCGGGGGCGGTTTTTTTTTATCCCTGCCGGACAGATCGGAAAAGCCCGGGAAAGCCCCGCCTGCATGGCTTCGCGGGGGCGCGACTCTGTTTCACGGCGTTTTATCTTGTTTCGGTATTGCAACTTTTTTCACAAAATTTTAATAAATTCACTTGCAATATGGAAACGACCTGTTATATAATGGAAATGTTTTCAAAGGAGGCTGTCAGTGAAGTTTGAGTTTTTAAAGGAGGCAGTCTCCTGTTATTAGACAGGAGAATAAAATGTTTAAGATTAAAAAGGAGTTCGTAGCTCCTATGGTATCGGCTGTTCGGGAACTTGCGGACAAAAATCAGTATGACCTGGTTCCCCGGGTAAAGAATTTAATTTCCATGAAGCGGCACAGGCTTCACTATCCGGACATCAAAAAGGCTCTGCAAAGCCTCGTTCCGGAGGATCTTTACAAGGAGCCGGTGCGGGATACTATGGGCGGGGCCTTCTGGGTATTCAAAAAGGTAATTGACAGCACCCCCTTTTACATAAAGCTCAAAATCGTGGATAAGGAGTATGAGAAGTATGTGAAGCTTATGTCATTCCACGAGGACGAGTTCATGAATGCCAGACGGATCAGGCTGGTTTAAGGAGAGAAAAATGCAGTACGGCTGGGTAAACAGCGAAATTCTGAATGACGAAGAATTTCAGGGCATGGAGATCTTTGCAAAGGCGCGGGAATTTGCCCGCCGGGGTTATAACGCTCATTGCGTCAGCAGGGAAGATCCGCTGGAAAACGCCGACCATGTTATTGCCAGGATTCTTCTTAACAGCGACAAGACCGGCATCACCGAGTTTTACGCTGATGATGACGGCGTTATCACCATCATCATGGATGACGGCTTCAGGAAAAAGGCCGTTCAGGA
>Ga0310695_10005093_pt1 | contig 23259 bp, 41 predicted proteins | sample RumenRJG_04DNA_FD_203882 | JGI IMG/M metagenome (GOLD analysis project Ga0310695, IMG submission 203882) | Bovine rumen microbial communities from Lethbridge, Alberta, Canada - RJG_04 (v2) (version 2) | ecosystem: Host-associated > Mammals > Digestive system > Stomach > Rumen | place: Canada...
GATTTTCGATTAACAAATGATGGTATGAGTTCTCATTTTGACCTTGAAGTTATGAGAACTGTTCGTCCTAGAGGTAAGCCTGAACGAGAAGAATGGAGTGATCCGTTATATGGCATGCCTCTAGAACGTGCCATTAAGATAATTATTAATTATCGTTTAGATAAAAAGAAAGATACTTATACTCTACGGGAGTATTTGGAATCGTACAAAGATCAATTAAATTTATTAAAAGAAACATTAAAGAATTATGGCATCGAAGAAAAAACTGACGCTGACGATTGAACGTAAGTGTCCAAAGTGTGGAAAAGTTACTACTTGGAGTCTTATTAACAGTAAGGCCATTCGTTTAGCAGAAAAGAAAGAAGAAGAAATTCCAGCAAAGATCTATCGTTGTAATGTATGTGGTAATCAGATTACAAAATGAGAATAATTTCTAATGAACAACCGGAAAAAACTCCAGAGAAAGAGGAAGTACAGAAGCCTGTTCAAGTGGAAAAGACTTTCAACAATGAATTGGTACAACAAATCGGTTGCGAACTTTTCGGAGTTAATTTCTACACATCCATCGGAATCTACTTTAAGACTCACGGTTTATGTGGATTAGCTGAGTTCTATTGGAAATTAGCTGAGAAAACTATGTGTATTAAAGGTAAAATTAAGGAGTATTTGTTATTTGATGAGTATTGTTTTACTATTCCTGCAATAGACAAAGTTCCTGAAGTTTCAGATTGTTTTCAATGTCCAGTAGACTATGAAACAAAAAGAATTGAAGAACTTTATAAACTTATGGAACAAGCTCCTTGTGAAGTAACTAAAGGTTTTATTGCTAAACTTATTAAAAAGCATTGTAAACTTAAACATATTGTAACAATTGCAGCTAATATTAGTGCTAATAGTAAAGATATGTTATTAATCCAACAAGAAATTTCTAAATTGATATGAACAAGAACATTAAAACCGAATTTAAAATTGACAAATTTGTGGATTATGCTGGTATCGAGCGTGAATTTATTCTTGCCGCGGTAAGTGTACCTCTGCCCCTTAAAGCTGATGTATATGTACCAGATCCTGAGAGTTATGTTAAATATGGTGATAACTTTGCTTACTTTGATGATTATGCAGTACCAACAGAAAAGTATCTTCTTATCGGAATATCTGTACGTAATGTAGAGGATAAATATGATGAAGAAATTGGTAAACGTATTGCTGTAGGTAAAGCGCTTAAAGGTAAAGGAAAGCAGATTTATGCTTCACATGCAGGACTTATAAATACTAAAATGGTTCAAGCTCTATTGGAACAGGAAGCTGAATACTTTAAGCGCGATCCTCAATCTTATATTGCAGGTTATCGTAATGCCGAAAAGCGATGGAAAGAAAAACGTGGACAGTTATTGGATGCTTAATTTTAATTATAGCAACTATAACTATATTCACTTGTACTAGAAAACCAATAGAACCTACTAAAACTGAAATAGATTCAATTAAAAGTGTTAATGACTCTTTACAGTTGAAAGTAGATTCTATTGACTCTAAATTAGATAGTATTAATAATTGGTATGAAAAGAATTGTAGTATTATTATTAATCAATCTGTCGATAGTGATATGTGGTTTTTCTCAGAATACTTATCCAAGAGCTTTAACGGATTCAACAGTCGAAATAACTAATGAACAGTTAAAGCAAACAAATTTAGTATTCTTAGAACATCATAAATTAACTCTTGAGAATAAAGATCTCAAAAGTAAAATAAATCTATTAGACAGCATTATTGCTAATAATAGCAAAATAGATTCTTTAAGAGTTATTGATTATACTAACTTACAAACTGATTATGAAAGCTTGAGAAAGAAATGTAAAGTCAGCCGAACTAAAAGTTTCTTAACTGGTTCATTAATTGGTGTAGCAATAACTAGTATTATAGCTATATTAATAAAATGAAAAAGAAGAAGATTGACATACTAAAAGATTCAGAAGGAATCAAGTATAAATATCCTGAACGCAGTTGTAAAGATTGTGCTAAGTTTATGTGCTTTGAAGGTATGGAGAACATGGTTTGTGACTTTGCAAAATATGGATGTAGGAAATACGAATGTATTTCACGGTGAATTAATAACTTTAAAGGAAGATCAAGGATATACCACATACGTTTTTCGTAATTTAGACGAATGTGATGTATTGCATAAATACCTTATGTGTGTTAGATTTCCAAGATGGGAAACTGATATTTTACATATAGGAGATAGAGGATACGTGAAATATAGGGAGGTAATTGGAGGTATAGATAAATGGTATGATGGTAATACTTTTATACCATATAAGTATACTGATATTCACTTTATAAATTTCGTATTTGAGAAGAAGGAACAACAAAATATAGTTTTGTAATTATGTTGATGGAAACCAGATTAAAAGAAGCTTTCTCTAAGAAGCAGAATGATATAAATAATTATATCTGGAAAGGTCCAAAGGTAAAAGTTGGTGATGAATTTAAACAAGAAACAATTAAACTTGTTGATTGTTCAATTGATCAACTTAAAGAGTATTATAACTATTGTGACAAAATGATTAATAATTCTAGTAAGAAAACTCCTGGTAGGAAAATGATGCTAGAAATTATACAAGATCAACGCAATAGATGTAATACTGAACTGTTTCTTAGATGGCTTAATAAAGAAAACCAGATAAGTCGTTTTAGTTTTATGAATGTCATAATGACATTCTTTAAAAATAATCCAAACTTAGATAAAAATAGTTTAATATTAGATAATATTATTGGTCAATGTCCTTATGAATTTAAGAACTTACCAGTTACAATGGTATTGGATGGTTGTATGGATACTTTAGGATTATTCCTTAAGAAGTATATTACTGTCTCTTTCATTCTTAGACAAGGTGTTTGGCCAAGTGAATCTGAACGCAAAGAATTACCTAAACAAAAATTAACTCCAGAGTTTATTCTTAATTATTTAGGAGTTAATCCTAAACATAAAGTAAGATTGAATAGTAAAGGATTATCTTTAGAGCAAATGAAAGCTATGGTAAGTCTAAGAAATAAAAAGTATTCAGAAATGTCTACTTTACAATTAGAAACTTTACGAAATAGAATTTTATATGCTCTAGAATCTGAGATTACTTTTCATATTCGTCAATGGGAAAATAGAAAAAAGCAAATTCAGCGCGTTCTTGAAAGTAAAGGCGTGAATGAATTTATTTGATTCTAATTACGAAAGAACATTACGTCAAGAAGAACTAGTAGAAGAATGGGTTAAACATAAGTGTGTTGGTACTCTTCTTTGTCCCACGGGTTTTGGAAAGACTAGAAGTGCTTTAATTGCTATTAGAAGGTTTCAAACTAAGCATCCTGAACATAAAGTGATGGTTGTAGTACCTTCTGATGCAATTAGAGTTCAGTGGGAAAAAGAGTTAGCTGATAACAATTTAAACGCAGAAGTTCATACTTATTTTGATGCAAGTAGACACGAATATGAGTGTACAATGCTCGTACTCGATAAATAAAATTGTCGAGTTTAAACTCCTCTAATTGCTGGAAACTCCTTAGAGCTATCTAAACTACAACGTAACTAGTAATAGTAAGCGTGATAGTTTGAAAATTAGATAGATTGGACAATCAGCATCCAAGCACCTTATGATACATAAGGTGAAGGTTCACAGACTATCCATAAATTGGAGTACAAATAGTTTTATATCAATTTGATGTATTTATTTGGAAATGGGGAGAACTTTTATTATTATTGCATAGTTTAAGATACATAATATCAACTATTAAAAATTTTAATTATGCAAGAAAAAATTTATAGAATTTATGTTTTAAGTGCAAGTGATGCTCCTAATGAAATTCGATATGTTGGAGTAACCGTAAAAAAAGTTAGTGAACGTTTCTCATAGCATAAATATTGCGCTATGCATCCAGAAAAACGTGGACTTCCTGTTCATAAGTGGATGTGGTCGAAATATGAGAAAGGTATAGATATTCTTTATAAGGAAATTGATTCTTGTTCCGAAGATAAATGGGAAGAATTAGAACAATTTTATATTAAAAAATATAATGAAGGTGGTAAATTAATGAATCTAGATAAAGGCGGTAAAGGTATTATTACTAAAGAAAAACGAAGTAAATCTTCTATAGAGCGAAGTAGAGAAGGACATTTTAAACCTATAACTTTATTTGATAAAGATGGAAATCTTGTAGAAAATTGTCCATCCTGTGTTTATGTGGAAGAAAAATATGGAATAAAACGTACAGCTATTAATAACACGTTAAATAAAAGATCGAAAACTAGTAAAGGTTTCTATATTTTTTATACTTCTGATGTAGAAAATCCTAATTTTAATATTCACGATGAAATTGCTAAGAAAAATAATAATGCAAAATCAATGAAGCAAGTTCATCAATTCGATTTATCTGGAAATTTAATTGAAACTTTTACACACTAGCAAGAAATTGTTAAAAAATACGGTTATGATAAAGGTTGCATTCATAGAGCAATAAAGAATAAAAAGATATATAAGAATTCATATTGGTCTAATGAAAAAACAATAAACATTGACGAATATGAAAAATTATATAAATTTAAATATAACGATAAGTTATACAAATCTTTAGCTGAATTAGCAAAAGACGTAAATTTAGCTGCATGTACAGTAAGTGATTATTGGAGAAAAAGAAAACCTTTAAAAGGTTACTGTATATTTGGCACATAATAAAAGTTAAGATATAGTCGGACTTATATTGAAAGATATAAGAGTCATCGGAAATTCAAAGGACAGGAGCTGAAACTCTATTTTCTACATTCTCTAACATCAAATACAAATTAATTCTAGGATTAACTGCTACTTTCGAAAGATTAGATGGTCGTGATCAACTTATTTCTAAGTATTGTCCAGTAGTAGCTGAAGTAACTATATCCGAAGCAATTGCTAAAGGTTGGTTATCAAGTTATACTGAGTATCTAGTTCTTATAGAGCCAGATGATATAGATGTATATAATGATTGGAATAGGAAGTTTAACGATCATTTTAGTTACTTTAACTATGATTTTGCTTTAGCAATGAGTTTACATACTGATTGGAAAGCAAGGTTAAGTTATAAGAAGCAACATAATCTTACATCTGAAGAATTCGGAATTCTAATGGGACATGCTCAAGGATTCGGAAAAGCTATGCAAGAGAGGAAGAAGTATATAAATAATCATCCTCGGAAGATTGAACTTACTAATCTTATACTTGAACATAGACAGGATAAAAAATGTATAACTTTCAGTAATACTATTAGTATGGCTGAAAAGATTAAATACGGACAAGTCTATTCAGGTAAAGATAGTAAAGTAAAAGGACGTGCAAAGCTTGAAGAATTCTTAACGCAGACTACCGGAGTAATAAATAGTATACGTCGACTGAATGAAGGATTTAATGATCCTAGTATATCTGTAGCAGTAGTTCTTGGATTTGATAGTAGTAAAACTCGTAAAACTCAATCTGTTGGTAGAGTAATACGAGCAGCTGAAGGTAAAACAGCTGAAGTCTTTAATCTTGTACTTAAGGGAACAGTTGAACAAACGTGGTTTTTATTTTTTAACACGGTTATTTGGAACTTATAAATATATTTCATATCTTTGTATATTAACAAATAAATACAAAAATATGAAAATTAATAAAAATTTAAATGGCAAAATTGGAGTTTACATTATCACTAATGTGATAAATGGTAAAAGATATGTAGGATCATCAAAAGATTTAGGATGTAGATTAAGAAGACATTTTTGGGATTTGTCTAGAAATGAACATTCATGCCAACATTTACAAAATTCATACAATAAATATGGAGAAAATGCTTTTTGTTATGGGATTCTCGAGTTCTGTCAACTTGAAGAACAATGGAACAAGGAACAATATTATATAGACTTGATCCATCCTGAATTTAATATACAAAAAGATGTTGTAGTAAAAACACATTCTGAAAAAACTAAAGAAAAAATACGAAGAAGTATTATAAAAAAATATTCAGAGGGTTTTACTACAGTTAAAAACTTATTTAAAGTATATGTTTATAATATTGAAAATTGGACGTTGGCTGGAATATTTGATAAACCGGCAGATGCAGCTAAAAAATTAACTAAGAGTAGAGCATTCGGTTTAGAAAAAATTAATGCTACTGTATTTAAACGAAAATATGTTGTTTTAGATAGAGAATATGAATATATTTCAGATTTGAAAAATTTCGTATTTCAAAATATAATGCATTATAAAAGTAATTCTGGTTCTTTAGACTATCTAATTGTGGATGATGGAAATATATATAATTATTTTCGTACATGTCCAGAAGCAGTTAAATTCATGAATGCCTCTAGTCAATCTACTCTTAAAAAATATAATCATGCTACTATAGATAACCCATATATTGTTCCAAATACTAATTACAAAGTTTTTCACAGCTCTGTATATATCCCATTAAAAAAGGAAGCCGTTTTAGTAGAGAAATCACTAGAATTACAAATGGACAAAATCGAAGAAACTCCTTTTATAATAAAGGACAACATCGAGGTAATTTCAGAAACTAAAGAGTCTGAAACACCGTAGAGCGTAGAGATTGAACCTTCAATAGAAGAATAAAATATCTCCAAGAGTGTCCATCATCTTAACAAGTAAAGTTGAAGATGAAAATGTACGCCGAACTATATGGTAACATATAGAACTATAGGATAAAAAGCCTATAGGATAACATATTTGTTCAAAACAGCAACACGAATAAAGACTATATAACTATTGATGAGGAGAACTTGATTAATGTTCTTGAAGGTAAACCGTTTACTAAAAAGAAAAATAAACAAATAAAAAGTAAGATGAGATTTTGATATGGTTGAAGTAATATCAGTTATTGGTACTAATAGTGCATATTCAGATTGTATGAGTATGGATGATGTACTACAAATGATTCTTAATTATAAAGAAGGGAATATTGATGAATTACAAATCATTATCAATGGTAAAGAAATAAACATTGATGATTTAATTACTGTATTGAAATGATAAGTGAAAAGATGTTAGAACTTTTATGTATTTATGCTGTATTAAAGGATAATCCGTCTATGGATATTACTAATAACACATATATGGCATTAACGGTAAGACGTGACGAATTAGAGTCTGAATTTATAAAATACATAGAAGATAAGTTTAATTACAAACGAAAGGGTTAACACTTTGAGAAAAGACTAAGCCCGCTTCAATTAGAGATACTTGTAGTTTAATCTTAATGTAAATCTAATTGAAAGAATTATCTATTGAAAATCAATTGGGACTAATGGAGAAATATAGATTAACAGCAGAGGAAATGTATATTGTTGATTTATTATTTCTTAGTAGTCCAGAAGAAGGACATAGCGAGTTTCTAAGGTCTTATCTTAGTTTTAGTGATATTGATTTACGACAAGTACTTGTAAACCTACAAAATAAACAAGTAATTCTGAAATCTTATAAAATTCCAAAGAAAGGAGAATCTTTTGATCCCGAAACAGTGGAATTTAATAAGAATTTTTTAAATAGTTATCGAAAGTATAGTGGTGAACTTGGATATGAGTTCTTTATGGAATATCCGAGTTACGGTTTAATAAATGGTAGTGAAGTTCCGTTAAGAAACTTTGCTAAAAAATTCAATAGTGAAGATGATTTTTTCTTTGCGTATGGTCGAGCAGTAAGCTGGAATAAAGAAAAGCATGAACATGTTTTAGAATTAATACGTTGGGCTAAAGAAAACCAATGTAGATTGTTGAACATGAATATTGCTGACTTTGTTATCAGTAAAACCTGGCTTAGTATAGAAGATATTAAGAATGGTAATGGTGCTATGGCCTTTGATATTATGACTGAGTTATGATGTCAGGAAAAGAAAAGTTATTCGAACTTATTGATAAAGGTAGAATGGGTAAGAATATAGGATTACCTATAGGATTACCTAAAATGGAGAATTGTATGGATGGATTTTTACCTGGAACTTCTTATTTGATTGCAGCTCAATCTGGAGTAGGTAAATCCACTATGATGCTCTATTCATTTATATATCAACCGTTAAAAGCATACATGAATGATCCTCTTTATGCAAATAGAGATCCTTATTGGATATTCTTTAGTCTAGAGATGACTCAAGCTCAGATTTATGCTAAACTTCTCAGTATGTATATATTTGAACATTATGGAGAAGAAATTAGTTATAAGGAATTATTCTCAAGAGGTAGAGACACTCATTTGTCTGATGAAAGATATGAACTTGTTAAGCAAGCAAATGATTTCTTAGACATTCTAGACAAAAGAATCATATTTCATGAAGGTACTCTTAATGCTGAAAAGTATGAAAAGTTCGTATTACAAGATTTAGAAAGATTTGGAAAATTCACATCTGACGGAAGTTATAATAAATATAACTCTGAACAAATAGTTGCAGTTCTGATAGATCATATGAGCTTAATTCGTGCTTCAACTGGACGTTCAAAGAAAGATGAAATGGATTTAATATCTTCTAAGTCTGTAACGATGCGTAATAGATACGATATATCTCCAATTCATGTTATGCAATTTAATAGAAATGCAAATAATGCTGAACGTCTTAGACAAGGACAGCAGGAACCCGATATGTCGGATTTTAAGGATTCAGCTGCTATGTATGAAGATAGTCAAGTAGTATTTGCATTACATGCTCCAATTAAGTTTAAATTATCTAGTTATCGAGGATATAATATTAAAGAAATAGGTCATAATTTCTTGGCTTGTATCTTATTAAAATCTCGATTTGGAACATCCGATATAATGGATGCTGTGAACTTTTTCGGAAGTGTAGGTATATTTAAAGAACTACCTAAACCAGATGAAATAGCCGACTATACAAGATATAAAACACCCTATTGGTGTTTAGAAGATACCGATTTAGAAATACCAGAAACTAAATCTAATAATAACATTAAAATTACACTATAATGGCAGCAGAAACTATGCTTATTTTAGGCGAATCAGGGTGTGGTAAGACTACATCTCTTCGTAATCTGAATCCAGAAGAAACTTTTATTATTACTACTACTTCTAAGCCTCTTCCTTGGAGAGGTTGGAAACGTCAATACACTAAATTTGATACTAAAGAACATCTTACTGGTAATTGGTATCAAACTGCTAATTCTACACAGATAGGCAAAATTATTAAGTATGTAAATGCTAAAAGACCGGAAATCAAGAATATTGTAGTTGATGATCTTCAATATACTATGAGTTTTGCTTATATGGATAGAAGAAGTGAAACAGGTTTCCAGAAATTTAGTGATATTGGTGGAGATTTTACCGACCTTTTGCGATTAGCAGATTTTCTACGTGATGATCTTAAATTAATTTTTACTTCTCATAGTGAGAATACTGGTGATTCGATGAATCCTCATTATTCGCTTAAAACGGTGGGAAAAATGGTTAATGAAAAGATTACTCCAGAAGGATTGTTCACCTATGTGTTCTATGCTCTTCCTCAGAGTGGTGATGGTGAACATATGGAATATAAATTCCTTACAAATACAGATGGAGAACATGTAGCAAAGACTCCAATGGGAATGTTTGAAGATTTGCTAATTGATAATGATGTAGCAGAGATAATTAAAGTAATTGATAATTATAATAATGGAGAATGATAGTAAAAGTCCTTTTAACATTTGATTTTGACCCTATGACAAACACCTACAAGGAACTAAAATCCGAAGTAGTAAAAGATGAGATTAAGGTAGATCCTAATGAGAAACCACAATTAGAGTTGTTTGAGAATAAGTATCATCTTAATAATGCAGCAATGAGTGTACTGCACGTAACTGCTGGTGATAGAGTAGATATACGCTATAAGATAATAAATGGTATTGAAGTTCCTCTTATCGGAAATAATGAAGCTTGGGGAGATAAGAATGGTAATAAAATTACTAAATCCCAAACGGTTAGTTTCCGAGGTTCTAATAATGAACAACTATCTAAATACGGTTCAGTATTTACCTTAATTGATAATGGAAATGGCTTGTTTAAACTTGATGGAGGTATTATTCCAGAAAGTTCACAAGTTGTAGAAGATGAGAATATAGAAATCCCAACTGACGATTCTTTGGTAGAAGATATTATCGAAGAAGCTGATTTTGAGGAAGATATTAAGGACGATTCTAAGTACGAATTGTCAGATGTTGATTTTAATTTTTAAAATTTATTAAATTATGAAATTTGGTTTAACAGAAGCAAAAGTATCGGTTCCACGTTTGAAGCCTTGGACTATTAATGAAGTAACATTTAAGGGTGTTGAGTATAAGAATGGAACATCTCAGAATGGTAACAATTGGGCAGCAATGCAGTTTAATTTCGAAGGAGAGAATGGTACATATTCTAAGATGTTCTTCTGTCCTAATCAGAACGGATTCGAGCGTAGAAGTGGTGAGTCTTCTAGTGGTAAGTGGGTACTGCCTGCTGATGCAGAGGTTCTGATGGAGCAACTGAAGTACATTTGTACTACTCTTGCCAAGGATGCTTATGCTAAAGTTGCTGGTAAGATTGTAGTTGACCTTCCAGATGAATTTGATAAGCTTTATGAATATATCGCTAAGATTCTTAAGGGAGCAGTCGGTACTAAGACCAATATTAAGCTTGTAGCTGATAGCCGTGGCTATGCAGATATTCCTCGCAATGCTGTTCGTATTAGTAGCAGCGATGATTCTGTATATATCAGCAATCGTTGGCTCGGCGATAATCTGAGTTTCTCTGCATATGAGCTTAAGACAAAGGATGCTGCTAAGGCAGAGACACCTAGTAAAGTTGATGACTTAACTACAGATGATTCTTTGGATAATGTAGATGATCTTTTGGATATTTAAAAATAAGTGATTAACTTTAGGTTCTAAATGTTAATGCTTATGAAATTTGAATTAGAACCTATAATTAATAAAGAATATTTACTGAGTAAGAATACTCAAGAAACATATTTATCCTATTATCTAAATCTACCTGTAAAAAAAGGTTTATTTAAAAGTCCACTGAGAAGTGATTCTAAACCTACTTGTTCATTTTACAAGAACGCTAAAGGTGATGTAATCTTTAAAGATTTTGGCACTGACTTTTCTGGTAACTTTATATCAGTTGTAATGTGTAAATATAACTGTTCGTATCAGAAAGCCCTACGAATCATTGCGAATGATTTTGGATATATAAATGCCAAGAACTTAGAAAAGAATACAAAACCGATAGAAATAATTAATAAACCTTTTGAAGAATCTAAGGATTGTATTATACAAGTAAAGATTCAAGATTTTACTAAGGAAGATTTAGAATATTGGGAACAATACGGTATAACAGAGAAGACCTTGAAGAAATTTAAGGTCTTCTCTTGTGCTACCGTTTGGATTAATGGATACATTTTTACAAGATCTGATAAGAAACATCCTATATTTGGATATTATCGAGGAAAGAATAGTAACGGTATTGAACTTTGGAGAATTTATATGCCTAATCATAGAAGTAAAGAACCTAAATTTGTAAGTAATTGGAAAGCATCTATGATACAAGGTGCTAAACAATTACCAAAAGAAGGAGACCTTATAGTAGTTACAAAAGCTATGAAAGATGTAATGTCTCTTTATGAATTAGGTATACCAGCTATAGCTCCGAATTCTGAAAACTTATTCTTATCAGAAGCTCAGTATAAAAAAATTAAAGAACGATTTAAAAAGATTGTTATATTTTATGATAATGATTTAGCAGGGCTTCACAATATGAATAAATTTAGGAAACAATTTCCTGATATAATCCCATTTTGGATTCCTTTAAAGTATCATTGTAAAGATGTAAGTGATTTTATAAAGAAATACGGAATAGAAGAAGCTATAAATCTGTATTATGAAATTATACGGAAAAATAGGTGAAGATGCGGATTACAACGAAGTAATAGACGAAATCGCATTAACTCCCGAAGCATTAAACTTCAAACCTGATGAACAAGTTCTTTATATCGACATACCAGAAAATAAGTCAATTTCAATATGGTTAGATTTTGAAGAAGGTTGGAAACCATATTCAGGAATATTTAAAGATTATGCGCGTTATGAGGATGAAGGATTAATAATTATAGAAAACTTCAAAGGAGGAAAAGCAGTTTTTAAGAAAATCGTGAAGTAATATAATATTAGAAAAAGTTAGAAATTTGTATAATAAATATGGCAGAAATAATGGACATTAAATCGTCTGAAATTGGATTTAAGACAGTAGAAAAATTCTTAGATAATATTGTTAATAATGATGAATACGTTGTAAAAAATAAATATTTTGACGATTACTATATTAAAAATTTAGAAATCGATTTTGTTATAAGCTGTGGAGATTTTGAGGACAATCGAGTGCTTACAATATCAAGACCAGGACATATAAAATTTAGGATTCGTTTATCAAAAGAAGAATATAATATAATAAAAGTATACTTCGATAAAATTAATCATAAATTAAGAGAGTATACAAAAGATTATTATTTAAACGAAATTATAAATGTCTAAAAAAGCTTGAACTTAAGTATATAAATAATATGAAGCTCTTAAAAGAATATAAACCAGTATTTCAAGAAGTAGATCTAGAACAATTCCTAAATCAGTATTTAAAAGACTTTGATTTTGGTGATATAATTGATTGTGATAATATAGTAGAAGCGTTTGCAGAGCAAATTGATGATCCAGAGAATAAGAAAACAATTCTTAATAATTCAGAATTAGTTGAGATTATCATTAAAACAAAGATTAAAGAAAGTGATGATGAGAACTTTGACAATTATGTAACCGAAATTATTAGAAACGTAGAGTCACTTATAGATGATCAGTATACTTTAGACCCTTGGATATATAATCCAGAGGTTAGAAAGAAAGCTTTAGTTACAGCTATTCAAAAATTATACAATAAATATGGAACTTATAAATATTGAAAAACAGTTATTAACATTTGATCAAATTCAAGATATGTTAAACAAAGTTCTTCAAGATGATACTACATTTAAAGTAACTCGAATATGGGGTAAATATAAAACTATAGAAAAATATGTAGCAATAAAGAATTGCTTTACAAAAGAAGAATTTAGATGCAGTCTTGAAAGGAATCAAACACATTATTATCTTCGTATATATTTACCTGATTATTGGGATGCGATAGAAATGTCACTTACAGAAGAAGAATATTGTAGTTTGATACCTATATTTAATAAATTATACGATAAACATGAAAAAGATTTAGTAGAAAAGTTTAATGAATGCTTTCGTGTAGCTACAGTTGATAATATGTTTTAATGGGTAAAAAGAAAGACTTAAATTTAAGTGTAGAAATAACATTTAAAGATGGGCATATAGAAATCTTTGATAATCCACAATTAGCTGCTGAAGCTACTGGACTATCGGAAGCTTCTATAAAATCACGCTGTAGTAGAGAAGGAACAGGTAAAAAAGATGGTATTTATTGTCGTTGGGCTGATGAAAAAACTAGACGTAGTAAGTTAGCTAAGAAAAACAAGTCTAAGGGAAACAATTGGGAATTAGAAATTATAAATAAACTTAAAGAAATTGGATATGATGGTTGTGTCAGTTCAAGATCTCAGAGTAAAAATATTGATAATGCTAAAGTAGATATTATTGACGTTAATAACAAACTTCCTATTTATATTCAAGCTAAATATCTACAAAATAGTCCCAATTATTTTACTATTCGTGATGAGTGTCCTTTAAAAGATAAACCATTTGTTATTTGTTGGAAAAAAACTGGAGCCGATGGTTCCCCAAGTCCAGGTTCAATAGCAATGGTAGATATAGATTTCTTTTATGAATTATTAAAAATTTATAAGAATGATTGATAGATTAGTTTTAGATTGGGAAGGTGATAAGTATATAAGAGTTACTGCTGACAGTGAGAAAGAGTATATAAATAAGGTGACTAAGTATTTTACTGAGCATTATCCAGAAGCAGTGTTTGATACTATTAAAACTACTTTTGATTTATCCGAAGTTGATTTTACTCAAATTGAAACAATATGAAAACTTTTATTTTAACAGACGATTGTATTAGTGAGCCTATTGTAATTAAAGCCAACACTTATGAAGAAGCTGAAAAGAAGGCTAAGAATTACTATGGTTTGCAACTAAATCCATTAGAAGTAGCTCGTGATTTTTATAATGCCCAAATTATTGAGCTTTCAGAATTAACGAATATTGACGAATATGAATAAATATTTGTTACCTATATGTAGCATAGATGATATCTGGATTGAGTCAGTATCAGCTAAGAATTTCAACGATGCTAAAGATAAGTTCATAAAGTCTTTAGGAGAGACATATGACTGGGTTTCTGTTGATGATTGGGATAAATTCTTAGAAGAATGTGCTGACCATGAGCTATTTATAGGTGATATCTATGATTTAGAAGAATTCTGAATGAAGAAATTGCGAATCGGACTGGATATAGATCAAGTACTTGCCGATTTTAATGGTGGCTACATTAAAAGGTTTAAGAAATGGCCAAAATGTGAGTGGGCAATTACTAGAAATGTTGAAAACATCTTGATACATGAGCGAAATTTTTGGTTAAATCTAGAAGTTATAAACTATCCAGATTTTAAACCTAGATTGTATTGTTCTTCAAGAGTTAATAGTAAAAATTGGACCAGAGAATTTTTAAGACGAAACAAATTTCCTAGTTGTCCATTGTATCAAATTCCTGGATATAAAATTAGTAAAGCTGAAACAATCAGAGGTAAAGTAGATGTATTTATTGACGATTCGATTCACAATTTTATTGATTTAAATTCTAAAGGAATTCCTTGTCTACTTATGAACTCCGAGTTTAATAAGGATTGGAAGTTTGGAGGTAGAATATACTCACTTAAATATGAAGATATTGTAAAAGAGTATAATGACTTTATGTTAAACATATTTCCTAATTTTAAAGATTATATAAATGATTAAGTTACAACCGATTTATGAAACTCTAGCATTTAAAGATATAAGTGATGAAACTTATTTTAGCTCAGAGTATTGTGAATATGTAAGTAATAGTAAATTGAGTTTAATCAATCCTGATCAAGGAGGTAGCGTAGAAAAATTTAAAGAGGGATTCAAAGCAAGTTCAGATTCTTTAATCCTAGGATCAGCGGTTCATGAACTTATCTTGCAGCCAGAAGAGTTTGAGCTTAATGAACAAGTCGATAGACCTACAGCTAAGTTAGGAATGATGGCTGATAAACTGTTTCCTGTATTTAAAGCTAAGAAAGATGTAACATACGATGATGTTATTAGAGCTAGTGATGAAGTCAACTATTATAAAGGTAAAATGACTCAAGAAAAAGTTGAGAATGTTATCAATAGTTGTACAGATTATTGGCAATATCGGGTATTACACGATATTAAAGTTCCTGAAGGTAGGAAAGAACAAATTTATCTTGATCCGAAAAGTCGAGAGAAATGTAAAGCTTGTGTTCAATCTTTAATGGACAATAAGGATGTTCAAAATTTATTGCATCCTACTGGGATATTTGAAGATCCTATTTCTATGAATGAAGCAGCTTTATTTATTGACTTCAAGGCAGTAGATACAGAAAGTGGAAAAAGTACCATTATTAAATTCAAGGCAAAGTTAGATAATTTTACAGTTGATCTTGAGAATAATGCATTAGTTCTTAATGATCTAAAGACTACTGGTCATTATTTACCTAAGTTTAGAGATAGTATGGATACTTACCATTATTGGAGACAGATGGGTGCTTATAGTTGGTTAATGAAAGCTTGGTGTATGAAAAACTATAATATGAAATCTGTTGATAGTCTTCAAGCAAATATGTTAGTAGTAAGTACTATTCCCGAGTTTAAATCTGGTGTATTTAGAGTAGATAAAGAAAAACTAGTTGAAGGTTGGAGAGAATATGTAAGACTGATGAAATTAGTTGCAGAATTATATATTTCCGAAAATAATACTGGTTATGTCTTATGAAGAGTTAAAAGATCTGTATGATAAGACTTTTGCTTTAAGTTATCTAAATACGTCTATCGAAGAAAGACTTGCTGTAGTTGGATTGATATGCAACGTTACTCATCAGCTTCAAATGAAGAAGCCAGGAGTAACTTGCTATCAAGTAATCATGAAAATTATGGAAAAATGTGATATGGTAGATTCCATGCGGGAATTTTTAACCGCATTATCTATTATGTGTGAAGATACCATGCGTAATTGTTCCGAATTTTCAGATTTTGGTATTAAAGAAGGTAAAAAACAAGTAGCAAAAATTAAGGAAATTTTATCTACTTGGCTACCTTTTTAACAAATTTTAAGTGTTTTATATTTGGCTAGTCTCAAAATTTATATTATATTTGTAATACAAACAATGAGACAAAAGTCTTATATAAATTTGAGAAGAAATAGTGTAGAGTTTTATCTCTACATAAAGTATTATTAATTTTTTAAAATGTTAATGTTTTATGACAATGACTAATTTCAAACAAGTAGAGGCTAAGGCCTACAACAAAGAGGAAGCTTTTGAGCAGTTCCCATTTAATGTTCAACTTCAAGGTGCTGATTGCACACAGGCGTGGAAGAATGCTGGTAAGCCAATGACTGGTACGGCATTGAAGGAGTTTATGGCTGAGCAACTCCAGAAGAAGACTCGGTTCAGCGCAGGTAACGGTTGCTATATCGTAGTTGAGAGTGGTGTAGCTGATACTCGTGAACGTCCTTATACCTTTGAGAATGTTAAGACTGAGGGTAAGCGTAAACCTGGCAAGGTGATTGAGTTTATTGATCCTGAGACTAATCGAATTCTTGGTAAGAGTTATGGTACTAAGGATGAGGCTGCAAAGGCTGCAAAGGCTTTGTATACCGAGAAGGGTTATAAGGGTGACATCAATGGTGTTATTAAGTACGATATCATCGAGGGTGAACCTCTAGCATTCAAGATTACTCATACTCCTAGTAAGAATGCTAAGCTTGGTACTTACATCGGCTTTGGTGTTGAGGCATAATTAACCCAAGGTTTTTATTTAGAGAGTCAGATTTGAGATAAATCTGGCTCTCTTTTTATTTATTAACCGCAGAAATGTGTAATCTTAAAAACAGAAATGATATATCTAATATCTAACGGAAATGATAAAATTAAAATTGGATATTGTGCAGATATGTTTAGATGGAAATCTCAACGCATTCCTAAATATATAACACATAATCCTGATACAATATTCTTAGATACAAATGAATCAGCTACTAAGCAAGATGAATACGAGATTCACAGAATTTTAAAGCCTTATAAGATTAAACCAAATGCTGAATGGTATTATAATTCAGATAAAGTACATCAGGTTTGGAATGATTTTAAAAATAAATATAAAGATAATACGGATTCTTTAGAATCTTAATTAATCATCTAATAAATTTTTATAAATGGATATTGAAATGAACGCCTTGCTTCAAGGCAAACCTACAATCATTAAAAACAAGAATTATTTTGCAACCGCTCAGTATGTTAATCCTTTCTTTGATAGATTAAGCAAGTATACTGATGATTTTAGAATTCATGTACAAACTCCAGACCAGATTACTCTTACTACTGATGGAGAGCAAAATCTTGAAGATTTAACTTATAATCGTGTCTATATTGAAGCGGTAATGCCGGATTCAATGTGTTATAATAATCACGATCGTGTAATTGGTATGATTATTGGTCTTGATGTTCGTAAGCCAGTTGCTAAATTTTATAACGGTGCAATGAATTCTGCTTGTACAAATCTTTGTGTATTTAATCCTGCATATTTGGATTGTCAAGCAATAGAGCCTGAAACTCCAATTGATTTTAAGCCACTTGATAGATTATTGCAATTGCAAGATGACACTCGTGAAACGCTTGAAATCCTTCATAATACAAATTTTGAAAATAGTGTGTTTGAGCAAGAAAACCATCTTGGTAAATGGATTAGAAATTCTATGTCTAGTTCATATAATAGCGGATTCCAAGAGGCTAAACTTAGTGCCGACAATGTGATAAGAGCTTATAAGCAACTCTTCAATGAAGAAGATTCTCCTTATTATCAGACAATGAATACTGTAAATATGTTTGATGTATATAATGCCTTTACTCAGCAGATAACAAATGCCCGTGATAAGGGAAAAGATCTTATCAATATGGCAGAAAAAACTTTGTTACTTCGTCAAATCCTAGAGTTCTAATATGACAGTAAACGAATGGTTAAATGATAATCAATTAAGTATCGATATCTGGAACAACAAATATCGATACAAAGATGAAACTCTAGACCAATGGTTTAAACGTGTTAGTGGTGGAGACGAAAATATTGAAAGATTAATTCGAGAAAAGAAATTCTTATTTGGAGGTCGAACTCTATCTAATAGAGGAACCGATAAAGAAGGATCTTTCTCAAATTGTTATTCTCACGGTTTTGTAAACGATTCCTTAGAGGATATAATGGACACTGCTCATAATATCGCTATGACTTTTAAGGCGCAAGGAGGACAAGGATTATCATTATCTAAAATTCGTCCAAAAGGTGCTTTAATTCATGGACAATTTAAATCAGATGGTATTATTCCATTTATGGAAATCTTTAATAGAGTGACTGAATCAATCAGTCAGGGCGGGAGTCGTAAAGGTGCTCTTCTCATGTCACTTGATATATGGCATCCTGAAGCTAAAGACTTTATTACTATTAAATCTGATTTAAATAAAATTAATAAAGCTAATTTATCTCTTGAGATAGACGATGCTTTTATGGAGGCAGTTAAAAATGGAGTTACCGAGAAAGAATGTACCTTCTATTATAAAGATAAAGTATTCGGCTATACTGTAAACCCTGTAGAACTATTTGATCTTCTCTGTACCTATGCTTGTAAATATGCAGAACCTGGTGTAATCTTTACAGATAGATTTAGGAATTACAACCTAATGGAATTTGTACCAGAATATCAAATAGAAACCTGTAATCCATGTGGTGAATGATTCGCCTCATTAAAATCGGGCAAAAACGGTGAACCCTAACCAAATATTTTAAAATGTTATATAACATTTTGCACTATTAGAAGATTGTGTTATATTTGTATTGGGAATACCGTGATAAATAATCAGATTGCGAAAGGCTGATTATCATTGTAGAGCATAGGTAGTGAATAAATATAATCTACCCACGAGTGTCCGATATTAATTTAAATTTTTAAAATTATGGTTATTTACAAAGTTACAAACAAAATTAACGGAAAAGTCTATGTAGGATAGACAATTCATTCTTTAGAACATCGAAAAAGTGGTCATGAACGAGACGCACGTTGCCAAAAGAAAACAACAGTTAAATTTCATAATGCATTATTAAAATACGGATTTGAAAATTTTGACTGGGAAGTTTTAAAAGAATGTGCATCACAAGAAGAACTAGATTATTGGGAAGATTATTATATAAAAGAGTTTGATTGCTTAAATGGAGATAAAGGCTATAATCTTAAATCTGGTGGAAAAGTTGGTAATGTTTATACTGACGAACTCCGAGAAAAAATCGGAGAAACTACAAAAGAGAAATGGAAAAATCCAGAATTAGCAGAAAGAATGTTAGAAGGTTTAAGAAAAGGAACTGAAACTGCAAAAAGGAAAGCAGAAAACTTTTATATAGATTTTGAATGTCCACATTGTCATAAGGTTATAAAAATGAAACCGTGGCAAGCAAAAAATAGAAAATACTGTTCACAAGAATGTGCAAATGAAGCTAAACTAAAAGATAACATTAAACATTTAGAATTAGCCACAGAAATCAATAAAGAAAACTATGAAAAAGTTAAAGATGAAAGATACACTTTAATTTTAGAATGGCTTAATAAAAATAAAGATTTGGTGATTAATTGTAAAATGAATAAGTTAACTTTTCTAAATGATTTAGCGTCGTTTATCAACGTTAAAGATACTAGAACTGTAGGAAAAGTTCTAGGTGTATCTGGTAAAAAAGATATAATTTTAAAATTAAAAGAATTAATAAAAATGTATGCCGTACCGTCTGATGATTAAATCAGAATATAATAAGGGAGAAATCCCCGGAAGTAAGAGATAAAAAGCTCTTATGATAACATTTAGGAACAGCCCTTACCTAGGCATGGAGCCTGTAACTTATCTTCTATTAATGTTTCTGAATATGTAGTCAATCCATATACAAAAGAAGCATATATAGATGTTGATTCTATAAAGGAAGATATGTCTTATATCATTCAAGCAATGGATGATGTGCTTGAAGAGAATATTGAAAACCATGCACTTGAACAACAGCGGGAGATGGCTTGGAAATATCGTAATATTGGTATTGGTATTATGGGTTTAGCTGATGCTTTAATAAAAGTTGGAATTAAATACGGTTCTAAAGAAGCAATTGCTACTACTAGCTCTTTGATGAGACATATTTTTAGATCTGCTGTTATTGAGAGTATAAATTTAGCTAAAATTAGAGGTAATTTCCCAGGATATGATCCTAAAGTTTGGGATTCAACTATAATTCAAAATGCGTTTAGTCAAGACGAAGTAACTGCGTTTAAGAAGATTAACCATCTGAGAAATTGCTCACTACTTAGTATTGCTCCAACGGGATCGATAGGTACAATGTTGAATATAAGCACTGGTTGTGAACCCGAATTCATGCTTTCGTATAAACGTAGAACCGAATCTTTGAACGGTAAAGAAACTTGGTATGACGTAGAAATCCCAGTTGTTAAAGAGTATAAAGAAGTTACTGGGGATGTTAAACTTCCGAATTATTTCGTAACTGCTGAACAGATTAGTTGGGAAAACAGGGTTGCTATGCAAGCCGCTTTACAAGAATTTGTAGACACAGCTATAAGTTCAACAGTTAATCTTCCTGCTAACACTACACCAAAAGACATTAAAGGTATTTATATTAAAGCTTGGGAACAAGGACTTAAAGGAATTACCGTTTATGTAGATGGAAGTCGTGATGCTATTCTTAGTGCAAATGGTAATAAGAAAGAAGTCAAAACCACAGTAGCTAAGAAGAGACCTAAAGAACTTGAAGCCGATTTTCATTTAGTTAAAGCTAATGGAGAACAGTTTATAGTTCTTGTAGGACTGCTTGATAATAAACCTTATGAAGTATTTGCATTTAAACCGAATCTTCAAGTAAATCTACCTAATCATAAAGGTATAATTACTAAAGAGAGTAAAATGCATTATAGGTTTGCTTCTGACAATGTTGTAATTCCAGAACTTGAGCTTGCAAATATTAACGTTGAAGAAAGAGCAACTACTTTATATGCTTCTATGTTACTTAGACATAATGTAGATATTAAGTACATTATTAAAACAGCAAAGAAGGTAAATAGTAATATTACTTCATTTACTTCTGCAGTTTGTAGAGTACTTAGTAAGTATATGGCTAAAGAGATTACTGGTGAGAAATGTCCGGAATGTGGTGCAGACATCATTAAAGAGGGAGGTTGCGAACACTGTAGTCAATGTGAATGGTCAAAATGTGAATGAAAAATGGAAACTAATAATATTTGTTTAGTATTAAATCTACAAGACGATGAACCGTTCGTTGTAAATATATGTACAACATACCGTAAAGCTGAAGAATTACTTGAACAGTATCGTAATAATGCAAAAAAGGCAGGTTCCAATATGCGCTTTGAAATAGAAGTAATAGATTTATACAAAGAAGTAGCTTGGGATTGTTATAACAACGAATATTACCATGAATAAATTCGGAAGAATAAAACATTTATATTATGACTAAGAAAGAAAAAGAACTTTATATAGATGTTGTCCGAACTGTTAGGTCAGCAAGATCAAGTTTAGCTGCTGATATGGCTGATTATGATTGTACTTGGCCTAAACCTATTATAGCAAAACTAGATGAAGCGATTAGATATTTAGTGTCAATGAAACCTAAATCGTGATAACTGTTAAATGTACTTGCAATAATCCTGAGTTTTGTAGTCAAATAGTAGACTTAAAAGATCAATTTAATATTGAAGTTGAAGTTTATGATACTAGGTATTTTGATACTAAAAAGAAGGGTTATTTAAAATGTAAAAGTGCATTTTCAGCAAGATTAGATCCTTTTGTGGGTATATGGAAAAATAATATACCCATAAAAGGGTTTTATACAGAAGCTGATGAATGTACTATAGATAATATTGTAAACTATTTAAATAGATTAAATGAAGAAGATTTTTCGGAAGATAATTCCAATGATTGACAGAAATGTAGAGATTTTATTAAAAGCAAGGATTAATAATAACTTATCGGAAGAACTTAATAATGCTCTACAAAATTCTAAATGCGGAATAATTCATGTCAAACATGCTGTTACTGATAAAACTCATTATGGAATTACAGCTGCATTTGGAGAAGGTATCGGTTGTTATATGAGTAACAAAGACGAATGGTTTACTACGTCAACGATTAAAAAGATAAATTGGAAAGAGGGATATTTTGAAACATTAAATTCTAAATATTTCTTTGACTTTGAAAAATTAAATTTTCGAAAATTATATAACGCAGTGTTTGGATATGAATAATATAACTGTAAAAGTAAAGAAACTTGATGAGAATGCTGTAATTCCTAAATATATGAGTACAGGTGCTGCCTGTGTAGATATTACAGCAACTAGTGTAGAGTATGATTCTAAGATAAATCGTTTTATTTATCATACTGGATTGGCATTTGAAGTACCTGAAGGATATTATATGGATATCCGTCCTAGAAGTAATATGACTAAGAAGCGTTGTGCTATTGTTAATGCTAATGGTACTTTGGATAGTGATTATCGTGGTGAATTAATGATTGTCATTACTAATTTAGATGTTGATAATCACGTTCAACCTTACGATGTAGGTGATAGAATTTGTCAAATAATGGTTCTTCCTTATCCAAAGATTGAATTTGTAGAAGTTGATGAACTCAGTAATACTGCTCGTGGAGAAGGAGGATTTGGAAGTACTAATAAGTAATATTTTTTAATTAACAATGGGCCTAGACATTTATTTTAACAAAACGCGTAAAGAAGAAGTCGGTTATTTTCGTAAAGTAAACTTCTTAGTAGGATTTTTTAGTAATATTACAGGAGAAGAAGTACAAAATTTATCTCCAATTGAAATTACTAAAGAAGATTGTATGGAATTGTTAGGAAGATGTAATGCTGTACTAGAACATAGAACTACAGAAACATCTGAAGA
>Ga0310695_10005094_pt1 | contig 23256 bp, 23 predicted proteins | sample RumenRJG_04DNA_FD_203882 | JGI IMG/M metagenome (GOLD analysis project Ga0310695, IMG submission 203882) | Bovine rumen microbial communities from Lethbridge, Alberta, Canada - RJG_04 (v2) (version 2) | ecosystem: Host-associated > Mammals > Digestive system > Stomach > Rumen | place: Canada...
AATGAGGCGTGACATCATCATTTTCGACGAGCCATACGCAAACCTCGATTACCCTGCCGTGGTTGATGTTAACAATTTACTCGCACAACTTCATTCAGAAGGCAAAACTGTGATTCTTCTAACGCACGAGCTTGAAAAATGCCTCGCCCTAGCGGATCATTTCCTGATTCTCCAGAAAGGAAAGCTCGTCTATGACGGAACTCCAGAAGAAGCCGTAAAGATTCCGCTTGAGCAATGGTCAATCCGAAATCCGCTTGCGAAGTACGAAAGCGTTAAGGATTTGGTTTGGAGATAAAAATGGAAAACGCAGAATTTTTTCATTACAAGACACAAAAAACTTTTCTCCACAAATTGCCGCCCGCACTCAAAATTCTTCTGATTCTTGTGCTTGCGATAGCAGCTTTTTATCTTCCGGTCAAAATTTGCCTTGTTCTTTATCCGGTTCTAATTATTCTTTCCGCGATTTTCTTGAAATTTCGACCTGAAGAGATTTTTTCCGACCAAAAGCCTATTCTTGCATACATCTTTCTTCTATATTTTGCAGGACTGATTCTAAATCTTTCCGTCCACTTTTCAAATTTATCATTTCCAGTCAAAAAATGGGAAGAAGTTTTCACCGATTTTCACAAAATCTTTCTTCCGAACCTGACATATCTTCCGCTTATTGCACATCTCGCACTTTCGCTTGAAATCACGTCAATTTTTTACAGGACGACAAGCCGCGGTCAGTTCAAGGATGGATTCTCTTCAATTGAAATGTTTATCACCCGGAAAGATACAGCCCCGCTTTCGGACACTCCCGCACTTGCACTCAGTTTTATTCCGCACATTTCAACTTTCTGGAACAGGCTTGAACTTGCATGGCAGTCACGAGGTGGCAAATCTTCCCCCAAAAAAGCAATTTTTCTTTTCCCAAAACTTTTTCATGCTGCGATGCGTGAGGGGTATGAAAAATCTCTTGCAATTCAGAATAGAAGTTTGTAGAATTTCAAGCATTGCAAGGAGAACGAAATGCGATGTCCATATTGCGGAAGCCTTGACGACAAGGTGCTTGAATCAAGAACAATGGCAAACGGTGAGTCAATCCGTCGCCGCCGTGAATGTGTTAGCTGCGGATTTAGGTTCACAAGCTACGAAAGAATCGAAGAAAAGCCTTTTATGGTCGTAAAGCGCGATGGCCGCCGCCAGCCTTATGACCGAACAAAGCTAGAAAAAGGAATCGAGCGCGCACTGGAAAAACGACCGGTCTCTTACGACACGAAAGAAAACATTCTCAACGACATAGAAGACCAGGCTATTATGAAAGGCCGCACAAACCGCGAAATCACCACATCGGAGCTTGGCGAAATCGTGCTCGAACGTCTATATGAGACAGACAAAGTAGCATACATTCGCTTCGCCTCAGTTTACCGCCATTTCGAGGATTTGGACGAGTTCATAAAAGAGGCAAGAAAAATCAAGCGGAGCAAACCAACAGAACAGCCTAAAATCGAAAAACAAGAACAAAAAAATTGATTTTTTTGCTTTTTTCGTCATTTACCTATTGACACTTTATCTAATTCTGCATAGAATAGATACATCTTTTGGGGGCATAGTCCAGCTGGTAGAACACCGGACTCATATTCCGTATGTCATAGGTTCAAGTCCTATTGCCCCTACTCCTTTAAGCCCATGATATTTTATATCATGGGTCTTTTTTTTTACATCTTCGAGCTTTTAAAAGCTGAATAAAAATTGAAATTTCAAGTGAAATTTCAGTTGTAAAAAACGTTGATTGCATTTATACTGATGTATGGGTCATAGGTCAAACTTACCGCAGATGTGTTCGAAAGACCTGCAAACAAGGTGCGAGGCCAGCCGAACCGTGGGCATATTATCAAGGCTATTATGCTCGCGCACATCTAGATGACCCAGGCAAAACGACTGCCACCAAAGTCAAAGGAGATTTACTATGAAGAAGTTGTTCATTTTGTCAGCATTGCTCTGTGTCGGAGTATTGTTCTCTGCTGCTGCTAAAGAAAAGGCAGACTACAAATACGAGTATCAGGAATCAACAGTAACCTACCACAATGTTCAGGTCTACAAGGTTCTTGATCACAAAGATGCTTTCATCGTTATGTACGCAAAAGGTCATCGTGATGTAGGCACTGTAACGCTTCCAAAAAAATGGTATTCAAGTGCCGCACGCACAGACACAAAGCTCAGCTTCCGTGCACTTCCAAAAGGAATGAACTCATACATGACAGTTATCAGCCGTGACGGTTCATTCGAGCGTGTCCTTCTTACATTACCAGTTTCAAGAGCAGCACCTGTTTGGGGCGTCGCTGACAGCACTCAAAAAGTTGATGACGCAGACAAAGATACTCTTGAAATCAAATACTAATTTCTGATTCATAAATTAAAAAGGGCTGCTCATTGAAGCTTTTCTTCATAATGGCAGCCCTTATTTTTTTAAATTTTCTCAAACTATGGAGACAAAAATGCAGATAATATCTGATGAAAAAATCGCGGAGTTTAAGAACTTCCTTGAATCCCACGATTTTTTTTACGTAATCGCTCACAAAGATCCTGACGGAGACGCTATTTTCAGTTCTCTTGGCATGAAGAACATCCTTGAAGCAAAGGAACTTGATTATCAGCTTCTCTCAGCAGGTCCATTCAAACGTCCAGAAATCCGAAACAAGGCAAAATTTTTCTCAAATCAGATGATTTTTCTTTCTGAACCGGAGCGAAAAAAGGCTGGTCTTATAATCCTTGACTGCTCCGAAACCGAAAGGCTTGGTGAAATTGACGGTGATCTCAAGAACCTCGATACTTTCATTATTGACCATCACAAAACTGCGACTGTAACTGAGAACTGCATAATCGATCCAACTTCTCCTGCAACCGCTGCTCTTGTTCAGCAGATTTACGAAAAAATACTCGGCCCTCTTCCAAAGCAGACAGCTGAATACCTTTTCTTCGGGCTTTCTACTGACACGGGCTATTTCCGATTCCTCAACAGTGACTCAGCCGAAGTTTTCAGACAGGCAGCTCGCCTTGTAGAAGCAGGAGCAGATCCGCGCCGCACCTATGACGAAATGACTGGCGGAAAACCCTACTCCACCAGAAAGCTTCTCGGAATCATGCTCGACCGTGTTGAGAGGCGATACAACAATAAGCTTGCCGTCACTTATGAGACTATGGACGACACAAAAAAATGGGGGCAAGAAGGCAGGGATTCGGACGCGCTTTACTCGCTGCTCCTTTCCGTTGATGGAGTTGAGGCTGTTCTTTTCGTCCGTCAGGACACGGAACTCACCTGTACATGTGGCTTCCGCTCGCGTGACAAAATCGACGTAAGCGCAATCGCGGCGAAATTTGGTGGTGGCGGTCACAAGAATGCGGCAGGATTGAGCATCGACGGGAAAATCCCAGACGTGCTAGAAAAAATCTGTGCCGAATTCAAGAAAGTAATGTAATCTATTACTGCAAAGCGTGGCTGGCTCCTCAGTCACGTTTTTTTTATCCTCACGCTGTTGTTTTTCGGATATCTGTTGGATTCTGTTGTTTTTTGTTGGATTTATCTTATCTGCTTGTTGGATTCTGTTGTTTTCTGTTGATTTCTAGTAATTTTTAGCGAATTTTAATTTTGGCACACATATTGCTTAAAGGAAATCGGAGGCAATATGCAGATAACAAGTTTAGAAGATTTACCTTTGGCTGTCAAAAACAACGCTATGACAAAAGAAGAAGCGGCAAAAATCATCTGGGAGGAAGTTTACACAAATCCAAGGCGATATGGTCTCAAATTCTTTAGCGAAGATCAAAAAAGCGAGCTTTTACTAAATATTCACAAAGAGTTTGAAAAGATTTTCGATAAATTTATTCCCGGAACAGGGAGTTTCAGAACTTTTCTTATTGGCTGTATAGCAAAGCATAAGAAGCATTTCTTGAAAGTACAACTGGACCGCAGTCTAGAAGCAAAATCTCTTGCGACCTACCTTCAGTTCAAGAGCGAAGAAGAGCATCAAAAATATATTGTCAACCTTTCCGAATCACAAAACAAGCCTCAAAAACGAAACGATAAAATCTTTTCCGACATAACGAAACAGGAAGTCCAGAATTTTGAGCAAAAATACAAGCGGATTGCGGAAATTACGACTTTAGTTCTTCTGCTTAAAGCATGCAAAGATATTGATGACGAATTCATTGATTCAGTTTGCGATTTCACAGGGATAGACAAAGGCTTATTGTATGAGAAAATACAGGAACTGAAAGAATCAGTGAACAGGAAAGACGAACTTCAGCAGGGACTAATTGAGAGGCGAAACAATTCCTATTTTTATCACAGAAAATATCTCCAGGAAATGCTCTCATCAACTTCCTCTGAAAACGAACTTTTTATTCTGCAGAAAAAATACGAAAAAAGAACAAAAAGATGGAAAGCGCAGAACAAAAATCTTTTGGTCCGCTCCGTATCTCCATCGAACGAAGATATTGCAAAAGTTCTTGGCATAAAGCCACGCATGGTATCTTTTTATATAAATCATGCGAAAAAAGCAAAGAACAGAAACAAGATCAGGGAGATGCTAAATCCAGAAGAAAAAGACGAAGAAGTAAAAGCTGAGAATCCCAAAAAGAGCAAAAAGTGATTTTTTCCTAGACTATAAAACCCGATTTCTGTATGATTTATACAATTTTTTATTAAATAAGGAATTAATCATGAGCAAAAAAAAGTTATATCTCGCATCAGGAAACAAACACAAAAAGCAGGAGATGCAGCAGATTCTTCCAGACTACGAAATCCGAATTCCAAGCGATGATGGAATCGACTTTGATCCTGTTGAAGATGGCAAATCTTTCTACGAAAACAGCCTGATTAAAGCCCGTGCGCTCTGGGAGCTTGTTCACGAGCCGGTAATTGCAGACGATTCAGGAATCTGCGTCGATGCTCTGAACGGTGAGCCAGGAATTTTCACCTCTCGTTATGCAGGCCCAGACTTCATGCATGGAAAACCTGACGGCTCAAAAATCACCCAGGACGAGCAGAACAGATTTTTGATTCAGCAGCTAAATGACACAGGTTTAAAAGATCGAAGCTGCCATTACACATGTGCGATGGTTCTTCTACTGAACAAAGACCGATTCTTTGTCGCCCAGGAAACTTTTGAAGGCGAGCTTATTGGCTCGATCGAAGATCAGGCCGGAACTGGCGGATTCGGCTACGACCCTATCGTCTGGCTCCCGCAATACAAAAAAACTGTCGCGGAAATCAGCGCGGATGAGAAAAACAAGATTTCGCACCGAGGAAAAGCAGTCCTGGCAATCGCACAAATCTTAAAAACACTTGATTTTTAACCCCATTGGCATTTTTTTATTCATTCTTTAGAAAAAAAGTTTAAAAAAAATCAATTTTTTTTCTAAAGTTCCTAAACACCATAGCCGATACTAATAAGGACAAGTTATGCGCAGAAAAGCTTCGTAGAAGAAAATCTGTGTGAGCGAGTCATGAAAAAGGAGACGGATGTAGCCTTGTAATACTGAAGTTTCCTTTTTCAAACAGGCCGAAAAGGATTTTGGCCTGACACACATTTCCACGGAGGAAAACTATGGTCATTAACCACAACATGTCCGCTATGTTCGCTGACAGACAGCTCGGCGTAACAGGTCTCAGTCTTTCAAAAGACATGGAGAAACTCTCTTCAGGCGAAAAAATCAACCGCGCAGGTGACGACGCTTCAGGACTCGCAGTATCTGAGAAGATGCGCAGCCAGATTCGTGGTCTCAACCAGGCTTCACAGAACGCTTCAAACGGTATCAGCTTCATCCAAGTAACAGAAGGTTACTTGCAGGAAACAACTGACATCATGCAGCGCATCCGCGAGCTTGCTGTTCAGTCTGCCAACGGTATCTATTCGGATGAAGACCGCATGCAGATTCAGGTAGAAGTTTCACAGCTTGTTGCAGAGGTTGATAGAATTGCTTCACAGGCACAGTTCAACGGCATGAACATGCTCACAGGACGCTTCGCAAAATCAGCTGGCGAGAATTCGGTAACAGCTTCTATGTGGTTCCATATCGGAGCTAACATGGACCAGAGAATGCAGGTTTACATCGGCACAATGACAGCAGCTGCTCTCGGAGTACGTGAGGTCGCAGCCGAAGAGGTATTGAGCATCTCTACTCCGGAATTAGCAAACCGCGCAATCGGCACAATCGATGAAGCCCTCAAAAAGATCAACAAACAGCGCGCTGACCTCGGCGGCTATCAGAACCGCATGGAATATGCAGTTAAAGGCCTCGACATCGCAGCAGAAAATCTTCAGGCTTCAGAATCACGCATCCGCGATACTGACATGGCAAGCAAGATGGTCGAATTCACAAAGAATGAGATCCTTCAGCAGGCAGGCACCGCTATGCTCGCACAGGCAAACACTCAGTCACAGAATGTCTTGTCTTTGCTTCGATAGTGCATTATAATAAATTCTTGGAAGGGCCATTTTAAGGCTCTTTCAAGAATTTAAAATTTTCGCGGTGTTTTTTGCAAAATTCTCTTTATTTTCATCAAACATCACACTATAATGTATTTATCAGAAATCGGGGAATTGTGATTTTTCCTGCTTTCTTTCAGAACATCAGCAATGATGTTTACCATTCAGGCATGAGTTTAGACATGCCATAGTTCTTTGAAAAAGTTCTCTATGCTTTCTGTGACAGCGTAAGCAGATGTTGAATTTATCGTCATAAGGCGAGCTTCTTTCAATATCGACTCCCGCTGTACGAGGTCTAAATCACTTTCGGGGGCGCAAAAACCGAAAGCAGCCTGCACAGACTGGGACGTACGACACGATGTTGTATCTGTCTTTTTTTTATCATGGAGGACGTAAATATGGTAATTAATCACAACATGAGTTCTTTGTATGCTAACCGCACATTGGGCGTTTCAAACGACCAGTTGATGGGAAACATCGAGAAACTCAGTTCAGGTCAGCGCATTAACAAAGCTGGCGACGATGCTTCAGGATTGGCAGTATCTGAGAAGATGCGCAGCCAGATCCGCGGATTGAACCAGGCTAACCGAAACATCCAGAATGGTGTTTCATTTATCCAGGCTACAGAAGGATACTTGCAGGAAACTACAGACATCCTCCAGAGAATCCGTGAGCTCGCAGTACAGTCAGCTAACGGTATCTATTCAGACGAAGACCGCATGCAGATTCAGGTAGAAGTTTCACAGCTTGTTGCCGAAGTTGATCGCATTGCTTCACAGGCACAGTTCAACGGAATGAACATGCTCACAGGTAGCTTCGCTCAGAATTCAGACCGCATTATGCAGTTCCAGATTGGAGCAAATGTTGACCAGAACGAACGTGTATATATCGGCACAATGACAGCTCAGTCTCTCGGTCTCAAAGGAGCACAGGGAGCAGAAGAGGGCGTCAGCATCAATACACCTGACACAGCTAACATGGCAATCGCTACTGTTGACGAAGCACTCAAAAATGTTTCAAAACAGCGAGCAGATCTTGGTGCATACCAGAACCGCTTCGAGATGGCTGCAAATGGCGTTAGTGTTGCTGCCGAAAACCTTCAGGCTGCTGAGTCACGCATCCGCGACACAGACATGGCTTCTGAAATGGTTGAATACACAAAGAACCAGATTCTTACACAGTCTGGAACAGCTATGCTTGCACAGGCAAACAGCCAGTCACAGAACGTATTGGCTTTGCTCCGCTAGTTCATAGCACACAATAAAATCGCTTGGAATACGGTCAAAAGAGACTTCTGGATGTTGTCTTTTCGTATGAAAAGCGTAAGAGGAAGAGGTGCGCCCCTTTTCCTCTTCATTTCAGGAGGAACAGCCCATGAATACATTAAATTCAGTCGGGCAGAATTTGGCAATGGATGGCCACTTCACGTATAACTCCGGAGCAGCAAAAGTTATAAAACACACCGCACCCGTAAAACCAGCGGATGTTCCTATGGCAGATGCTGCCCAAGTGGTACAAAACATTACAAATAATCTTGCCCAGGTCAAGGAAGATGCTAAACAGCTTCAACGCTTATCCGATGTCGTTATGGGGCGAAAAGTCCAGTTCAACGTCAATCAGGAGTTGAATCAAGTTGTAGTTTCTATCGTTGACCCGTCAACAGATAAAGTCATCAAGGAGATTCCATCCGCAGACTTGCAGAAACTAAAAGTCAGGATTCGAAAGACCATAGGTCTTCTGTTTGATGAAATGATTTAATTTTAGTTTTTTGTAATCTGAGGGGATATTACTATGGCTGAAATTTCAATACCTGGAGTCAGTGATAAATATAAAACCAACGATTATATTGACGCACTGATGAAAAAAGAGCGTATTCCTCTCACTCGTGAGCAGGAATCGCTTGACAGGTACAAAGAGCAGCAGAGCGCATGGCGTGGCATGAGTCAAAAAATGTCGGCATTGCGTGACAGTACCAAAACACTTTACTCTTTCGAAAATCCCTTTAACAACAAACTCGCAAATTCCTCAGATGAGCGTGCCATTACGGCAGATGCAGGGCGTGAAGCCTCAATCGAATCATTCAAAGTCGATGTCATAAAAGAAGCCACAGCCGACAGATTTTTATCCGGTGAAATAGACAAAAACTCAAAAGTTCCAAAAGGAGTCTATACCTTCGAAATCGGCGAAAAGAAAATAACTTTCAACTGGAAGGGCGGAAAGCTCACGGACTTTGTAAACTCACTCAACAAACGCGGCACGAACGTGCTCAAAGCGTCTTTGGTCGGAGTGAGCAACGGAAAATCGGCGCTTTCAATCGAATCACTAAAAACAGGCGATGACAATCTTCTTGTCTTTAAGGATGATGCTCTCACTTACGCCCTCGAAAACAAAATAATCGAAAAAAGCAAGAAAGACGTGACTACATTCGGAGCGTCAATCACAGAATTTGAAAATCCAATTGACGAGGAATCTCTCGCCAATCCCAAAATACCCGAAGTCGAGCAGAAGGGAATGCCCCCGCTCACAAAAACATTCGTTGACTTCGACAAGGAAACAGGCAAGCTCGTTGTTCCACCACGGAGCGGATTCACATTGAATGTTCCAGAAGAATTCTTGGAGACAAAGAGCGAAGTCTTTGAATTCAGCTACTCAACCCAGCAGGTCGAGGATTTAACCGAAGAGCTGAACATCAAGCGCACTACCCGCCCGGAATTACCAGAAGCCGGAGACGTTACATTCGAAACAATCACAGTGCTTAACGAACAAAGCGAAACAAATCTTCCGCCTGTTCCGCTTGATCCGCTTGTTCCGATTAGCGGGCGCGAGGATTTCTATGTCCACAACAAGGACGGAAGCGAAGTTCAGATTCCAACCGCAGGTCTTAGAATCGACGAGGAGACCGGCGAAAAGACAGTCGCACTTCAGCTCAAAAATTATCCAGACCTTGAGAGCATAGTCGTGCGCAACCGAAACACAGGCACGCAAATCAACATCTCCCAGTTCTCAAGCTACGATGAAAAAAAGAACCTAGGCTATTCACCAGTAAATCCAGTCTCTCAGGCAGGAGACGCAATCATAAAATACGAAGGAATCACAATCACACGTCCGAACAATAAGATTGATGACGTAGTTCCGCATGTAACACTCAATGTAAAGGCACCAACAAAAGAAACGGCAACGATTGACATTACGACCGACAAGGAAGGTGCAAAAAATTCTTTGATTGAATTCGTAGGTCGCTATAATCAGGTTCTTGCGGAAATGACGATTCTCAGCGAAAACAAGCCAGAAATAATCGAGGAGCTGGATTATCTGTCAGATGCCGAAAAAGAAGAAGCTCAGAAAAAACTCGGCATGTTCCAAAACGATTTCTCCCTAACAAACGGTAAATCTTCTCTCAGGGCAATTACCACCGCAAATTACCGCTGGTCGGACACTGCCACTCTCACAATGCTCAACCAAATCGGCATTTCGAGCAGGGCTTCGGGCAGCACGGGCGGCTACGTCGCAAGCCAGATGCGCGGATATCTAGAAATAGATGAGAAAAAGCTTGATTCCGCAATCGACGAGCACATCGATGAAATCAAGAATCTTTTCGGCTATGACTCGGACGGAGACCTGGTCGTTGATTCTGGTATCGGCTATGCGATTGACAAGCAGCTCTCCAGCTGGGTTCAGAGCGGCGGAATCATCGCAAGCAAAAACAGCGGAATCGACACAAAAATCAAGGCATCCGAGGCAAACATACATCGTCTTGAAAATCAGCTCAGCTCAAAAGAAGCAAAGCTCCGCAACAAGTACGGCCAGATGGAAGGTACTCTCAACAACCTCAACGCACAGTCGAACACAATCACAAATTTTGCAAACAATGGAAAGTCTCAATAAATTCCAAAAAAATGCCGAAAATAAATATTATCGACAAATCAACGATTATAATGCTATAATTGTAAAGATCGGACGAGAAAGGATTTTTTATGGAATTTTATGTCAATAACGAAAAGCTTGATATTGTTCTCGAAAACGAAAAAACGGTCGGAGACGTATTAAAATCTTTCGAAACCGAATGTGCCAAAAACGATGCCACAACCATTCACATCGTTCTCAACGGAAAGAATATCGGGGCCGGCGAATTCGAGTCAATTTTTCAGGAACCGCTCACCGAAAGCACCAAGCTGGAGCTAACAATTGTCACCAAGGGCGAAATCCTTTCATCTTTCGAAGCACAGAAAGCAGAATGTGAATCGCTTTCAAGCGAACTGCTGGAGCTTCCTGTAAAACTGCAGGGAGGCAAGGACAAGGAAGCAACAGTCCTTATCTCAAAACTGGCGGATTTCATCGAAAAATTCTGTCATACAGCCACTCTCTCAGCCCTCTTTCAGGATGTCTATCAAAAGCTCAGCATCGACGGCAAAAATATCAACGAATTCTTCCAGGACTTCGCCAGCATTCTCAATGATTTTGAGCAGGCAATTGCCTCAAAAGATACGGTTTTGATGGGAGATTTGGCAGAATATGAAATCAGCCCGCGACTTCTCTCAATCGCAAAAACAATAAAGGAGCTATAAATGGGTATTTCAATCTTTCCGCTTCAAACAGGCTCTCCACTCCAAGCACGTCTTGAAGTAAATGTTTTTTCAATAATCATCATTCTTGTCGCGATTATCTTCGTTATCGGGCTTATATACGCAACTTCAAAAGTTATCACGACTTATCTCAATTCTCCGGCATATCTTGAAAAAAAGAAAAACCGCCCTACTTCCGCAAAAGACTTGAATGAGCTTTCTAACCAGTGTTCGCTCGTTAAAGAAGAAAAGGACGTGCTTTCTTTAATCTGCAAGAACCATCGCACACCGAACATCAAATATATCGTCCATGATTACACGACAATGTACGGTCTTTTCAAAGAGCAGTTCCAGATTTTTGACCGCGTGGGTGATGAAGTCGGAAAGACTCACCTCTTCAACCTTCAGAAAAAGATTTTCAAGGTATTCAGGCAACAGGCACTTATCAAAAATTCAAAGAATATCGCGGACGGCACTGTATTCACCCTCACCGTCTCAAAAGGTTTCCATCATAAGCTCAAGATGGCAGAGAACAATTCAGAAGCGATAATCCTTTCACTCCCGCCCACAATCAAGCAGGACGAACTCCCAAAATCACTTGAAAAAGTCAACCTCATCTTTGAGCTGGAGGACGGCACTCCTTACAATGTCGAAACACGTGTAGTCCGCTATCAGACAGGCAAAGAGGGGGAAGCTCAAATGGTAATCGTACATTCCGACAAGCTTTCTCCTTTGCAGAAACGAGAACAGGCACGAGAAGAGCTTAACCTTCCATGCAAATTCCATTCGGTCAAAGTTGCGGTCGAAGGAAGCGGCAAAAAAGAAAAAATCAACTATATTCCTTCCGAAAAAGCTTACGAAGGAATCCTTGAAGATATTTCGACAGGTGGTTGTCGATTGGTTGCCACGCTGCCAATCAAAGCCGAACAGCACATTTTCATCGACGGCCCTCTCAACGCAAAGCAGAACGATCAGGCTGTGGGAACGATTGTCCGTACCACAAAGCGAAGCGATGGCATTTATATTCTTCACATCAAATTCATCAAGATTGATGTGAAAGTCACCAACAGAATTCAAGCTATGGTTTACAAGTTTGATGAATAATCAACTTGACGGATAGCACTTTATAGGTTACTTTAAGATATGCAGGTTTTGGAACTTAATCAGATTGTACCTGACCCAAGCTACATTTACTACCGCCGTAACTACGCGGCTGTAGCCAAGCTTCAGATGCTTTCTAAAACAATTGACATTAAAATCTCTTTCACGATTGAGACAGGACCTTTGGGTGACAAGATGCTCTATGTTGACATCGACCCAAGTGAGGACATCGACTACCCTCTCATTCCAGTAAAATCAGCTCTCAAAACATATATTCTCAAAGCCGATGACGAAGGTGTGCTTCCGTGTCCTTAACGTTTCATACAACCAGCGCAGAGGAGACCATCGAACTTGGAAAGAAAATCGGCTCTCTTCTCCAGAAAGGTGACATCATCGCCATGCAGGGCACTCTCGCGGCTGGTAAAACCACAATCACAAAAGGAATAGCACAGTCTCTCGGCATAAAAGACGAAATCACAAGCCCTACTTTCTGTCTCATTTCCGAATACGAAGGCAAAATGCCCCTCTATCACATGGACGTTTACCGTCTTGAAGGCGGCGAAGACTTCATCAACCTGGGCGTTGAGGATTTAATGTACGGAAACGGAGTCTCGCTCATCGAATGGAGTGAAAAAGTTATGGACGAACTTCCAAAAAAGACTATAATTCTCAGAATAGAATCTGTTGAAGGCACTACAGAGCGCAACATCACTCTTGAAAACTGGCCTCACGGGGAAATCAACTAATTTTTTTCGGGATAAAAATGAAAGCTCTTGTAATTGACGCGGCCGCATCATGCATGCACATCGCCGCAAAAAACGATGATTTTAAAGCAAACATTTCTCTTGATTTGGGACAAAAGCAGTCTCAGAAACTTCTTCCTTCAATCGACTACATTCTCTCACAGGTTGAGCTCAAGGCTTCCGAACTTGAATACACTGCCCTCACTTCAGGTCCGGGCACATTCACAGGCCTCCGCCTCGCTTTCTCAGCCCTCAAGGCAATCGAACTTGCAAATAATGTGCCTGTCTACGGAATTCCAACACTTGAAGCCTACGCATATTCCTACACTTCTTTTGAAGGTCAGGTCGTAAGCGTAATCGACGCCAAAAAAGACCAGTTCTTCGCTTGTGTTTACGAAAACGGCAAGACCGTAATGGAAGCAGCAGACACAAGCGCAGAATTCGTAGCATCAAAGCTCGACAAGTCAAAAAAGATTCTGCTCGCAGGTCCTGACGCAGCTCTTTTCGCCGAGGAACTTAAAAAGATTTCTTCTGACTTCAATCTTATCGTTTATCCTTCACAGCCATGTCCGACTGACTCGCTTTTTGCAATCGCAGAATCTATGATTGAGCAAAAAAAAGAGCCGCTCGCAGACTACGACGGCCCTGTTTACCTCAGAAAATCCGAGGCAGAAATAAAATTGGAAAAGGAAACCACAGATTAACACAGATTTTTATCTGTGCCCCATCACTGTTCATCCCAGTCCATCTGTGTCGTTTTAACTCAATAAATTTGCCAGTGCGTCCAGGGCTGTTGAACCAAGTGCGGCTTCACGGTTCTGGCGCTGGATGTCATCATAAACTTCCTGGCGGAAGACCTTTACGGTTTTTGGCGCGTCTACACCGATTTTTACCTGGTCGCCTGAGATTCCTATAATCTGAATTGAAATATCGTTACCGATTTTGATTTTCTCATCAACTTTTCTTGACAATATCAGCATTATTTTGCCCCCCTCGCTTTGAGAGCCTTGATGATATTGTATTTTGTCGTCCATTTTGTGTCGGCAAGAATAATCTGAAGGGCAAGATTGTTTTTCTTGTTGATTACGACAGGCCCCTGAAGGTTTGCGGTGACAGGCCCGCCATCAGCAGGAACAGTTACAATCGCCCAGACGATTACGTCAGCGGCTGACTCGACATCAATTTCCGAGAGGGTTTTGTCATCGACATCAAGCTCGTACTTTTCGGCAATGATGAAGGGGTCAACGATAAGGAAGGCAAGCCCCGACTCATCAAGCGACTGCATCCAGTAGAAAGGCTTGTATTCCGATTCAATCAGGGCATATCTATGAAAATCCTCAAACCCCAGGACACCATTCGGAAATTCAATGATATTTTTCTCATCGACCGTAACGGTTCCCATAGTCTTTGTTTTAACTTCCATGATTTTTCTCCATGACATTTTTGGCGCAGATTCACGCACAGTCACGCAGATAACTGTATGACTGTGTTTATACGTCTTCGTCCGCGCCTAATTTTTATCTCATATAGTTCAAAAGTGTTGAAGAATACATTTTTCCGGCTGTTGAAAGAGTGGCGTTCTGCGTGTATTCGAGCATTTTTTCATCCGTAATGGCTTTTGTCAAATCCAGGTCACCTTCCCTTGAAATCTGACCTGTAACGTTGAGGGCAACCGCGCTGTTACGGGTCATGTCGTTCTGAAGGCGCTCATATTCGCTGCCGGATTTTGCTACTCTTGTAACAAGCGTGTTGATTCCAGAATCAAGACTCATGAGGATTCTTCCGCCAACTGCCTCGGCATCGCCGGCATAAAGGGCATCGCGGAAAGCAATTACGGCGTCAAAAAGAGATCCGCCAGAGACACGCACCGAGTCACCGATATTGTATGGAGGATGCTGGCTCCTGTCCTTGATGATTCCAAGCTCGTTCAAGGCAGAACCGCTCAAATCCTCAAGCCAGAGCTGTCGGGCATCAGTTGTCGTAAAATTAAGGCCGTGAGTAACAGGATCAAGAGAAGCTTTTACAGCCGCACCACTCGCATTGATTTTTGAAATAAGGGCATAGGCATTGTCGCTAGTCTCAACAATTATTTTCTGACCGTCAACATTGATTACGGAATCTTCCTGAGCCTGCCATTCGCGCGCATCCCTTCCGCCGAAAAGCCTCTGATTCTCAGCCCAGAAAATGCGGTTTCCGGCATTGTCAACGGCAATATACTTGTTTTCGTCCACTTCGACAAGATTCTGATCAATCGTTCCGTTATAGTGAACAGCAGAAATCAGAGGAACAGTTGAGCCTTCTACAGCCCCCATGTCAACATCAAAGGCCCGTGTATTCGTATTGGTTCCGGCGAAAATTGAATTTCCGTCCGGACCGACCGCATTCGCGTTCTGAATCAACTCTCCCAAAAGCTCATTGACTTCAACAGCCATGTTGCGCATGTCGTCCCTTGTGTAAACGCCGTTAGAGCCTGTAACCGCAAGCTCGCGCACACGCTGCATGATTTCAAGCGAGTTCGTCATATAGCCTTCCCGGTAGAGGAACTGGTCGCTCAAAGTAGTGGCGTTTTTCTCAAAATGGTTTACACGAGTAAGATAAGACTGATATTTTACCAGATGACCAGCCGCAATCGGGTCATCGCGCAAGGCAGAGATTTTCGACTGAGTTCCAATCTGATTGTCAATCCGAGCGCGCTTAACTTCCTGACGGCGCAGGTTGTGCTGAGTCTGGCTGTTGTTCAGCTGTGAACTGATTCTTGTCGGCATAATGGACTCCTTCCCTTTTAATATCGGAGAATGGAAAAAGAAGTTTAGGAAAATTTTGAAAAAAGCGCAATTATATGGGAAGTAGACTTTGCTTTCTTACTGCCTAACTTTGATTCCTTACTAGAATAATGTTTAAACACTTACTTTCACAAGTTTAAACACTTACTGGAAATGTTTTTAAACACTTGCTTTCTCAACTTTAAACACTTACTGGAAATGTTTTTAAACACTTACTTCCTCAACTTTAAACACTTACTGGAAATGTTTTTGATAAAGAAATTCGGAGAATAAAAAAAGCCCTGCCGGAATCAGCAAGGCTTTGATGCCATCATGCGCCTAAGGCCCGCAATGACGACATTTTTCAATTTTCAGTTTTCCCTTTGCTTTATACACCAAGCCTGTTGATTACAGTGTCAAGCATCTGGTCGATTACGCTGACGAATTTTGCAGTTGCGTTGTAACCGTGCTGGAACTTGATGATTTCAGCAAGTTCCTCATCGATGTTTACGCCTGAAATTGAATCACGGAGATTTCGCAGGTCATCCATGATTGCGTTCTGGCTCAGCATGTTCATCTCAGCCTGCTCGCCTTTCAAGCCTACGTTTGTAACAGAATTTGCAAAGTAGTCGTCAAAAGTGCGGTCTTTTCCAATCATCACGTCGGTGTTTCGGATTGAGGCAATCTCAACTGCGGCGCGGGCATCGCCAATCATAGACTTGCCCTGATTGTTCGGATAAGCTGCAGCAACACTGAGAACATCGCCCTTAATTGCCTCATTCACGGCAACATAGCCAGCCGGGTTCAAGACCGGGGAAACAGCGAATTCACCTCGGAGGGCGTTCGATGCATCAGCCTGAGCAAAGTCATAGGCATTTTCTACCCCGCTTCCGTTCAGAACTCCTGCATAAGCTGTGAGGAACATTCCTGAATCCTCAACATGACGGATTACAAAATCCGGGTTCTCCATTGCTTTTGCTGTGGTTGCTTTAAGAACGAGACGGTTATTTCGGTCAAGATAAGCCTTAACCTCGCCGTCACTGTCATTGATTCGTGCAACAACTTCCTCGATTGTGTCTGTCGCATGGTATGGAACTGTTACAGTTCCGCTCTTTCCTGAAAGCTTCATCTCGCCTTCAAGACCAAGTTTTTCCTGCGGATTGAGGGAATTCGTTCCTGTGAATCTGAAAAGATATGAATGGTCGTCAACACCGTCGCCGTCACGGTCATAATTTCCGTTAACGCTTGTTACAAACGGCTGCTGAACGAAGAAATCAAGGCCTGAGACATTGTTCATGCCGATTCCAGCGCGGTGAACGTCATTTACAAGGTCTGCGAAGTTCATCGTCACAGTGTTTAAAGACTGAACCTGCTCGCGGATATCGAAATCGCGAAGCTCAATCAATGCTCCCAAAGTACCGCCTGAGACCTGAACTGTATTTTTTGTGTCTGACCAGATTACACGGCTGTAACCGTTGTTGTCAGTCATCGGCTCAACTTCGAAATTGCGGGCGATATGTCCTTGAACGAGGATATTTCCTTCAAGGTGAACCATGAATTCATCATCGTCGCGGATATCAGTGGTGATATTTGCAAGTCCAGAAAGCTTCTCAACGAGCAAGTCACGGCGGTCAAGAAGATCGTTAGGATTGTCCCCCATAGCCTTTGACTTTACAATCTCACCGTTGATATCGGCAATCTGCTTTGAGATTGTGTTAATCTGTTTTACAGTCGCATCGATGTCACCGTTAATCAAGTCACTGATTCCGCTCAAAGCCTTATATCGCTGCTGAATGCTCTCGGCAAGAGTCTCACCGCGGGTAACGACAGCCTGACGTGCAGCCTGGCTCTCAGGGTAAACAGAAAGTTCCTGCCAGCTCTGCCAGTATTTATCCATATTTGTGCGCACGCTGATTTCATCAGGCTCGTTATAAACCTGCTCAATCATCGTGTAATATTTTTCTCGCGTAGTCCAGTAAGTCTCCTGATTAGACTGTGCCACGATTCGCTGGTCAAGAAGCTCGTCACGAAGACGGTTGATGCTCTCAACAGAAGAGCCCTGACCAACCTGTCCAGGCCGCTCCTCGCGTGTCAAATCAGGTCGATAAAGCGGGTCAAATGTCTTAATCTGAACGCGCTGTCTTGAATAGCCCTCAGTATCGGCATTGGTGATATTGTGACCAGCCGTGTTAATCTGAGTTGAGTGAGCCATGAGGCCCCTTTTTCCAATTTCTATCGCTGCGAATGAGTTTGCCATAACATTCTCCTTCTATTTATTAACTATATCATCTGGTTGAGCACTACGCTGCTCAGCTCCGGTTTCACAATCTGCCCCTTGTTCGAATAGAGCACGTTCCGTCTCTGCGGCACGACCGAATCGAACACTCCCTGCAAGAATTTGCGCGTGGTGGAAATGTATTCGTTGAGAACCTTGTTCTCCACCTTCGACTTCTGGAGCTTGCCCCTCACCTCGCTCAGAACAGGCGAAATCTCAACATCGCTCGCCATGTCGATGTTCGCGCTAAGCTCCATGCGCTTTTCCTCAAGCTCCACAAACTGGTCGCTGAGATTCTGGAGATTTTCAATATTCTTATTGAGCATTTCCCAATCCTTGTCACGCACACAATTGTGCAGAAGAGTCTGCTGCTCCAAGATTTTATCCAAAAGCGCGCTCTCTTCCTGCATGACAGAAACAAGATTTTCCTTATGCGCAATAATGATATCTTTCTGCTCAATATTTTCTTCAGCCATGAAAATCCCCAAAAGGAAATGACATCTTCGTCAAATCCTAGATTTATTCTTTTTGATTATCGGAATTCCAGAAAAGGAGTTTAGAGAATTTTAATAGGAACACGGTAAGTTTATTTTGTGAGGAAATCAACTTGTTATCACAAGTGTGACAGCTTGCCGTCATGGCAAAATCAGCTCAACGGCAAAAAGATGGCACTTAACAAAAAAATTAAAAAAAATCAAATTTTCCATTTCAACCGCTTGACAGTTTATCTGCATTTCTGATATATTAACACACGTCAGTTACATGGTGCCTGTAGTTCAGTGGTAGAGCGTCAGATTGTGGATCTGATTGTCGTGGGTTCGAGCCCCATCAGGCACCCAATCTGCTCTAGGCTTTGAGTCAAAGGCAGCATTAACAAAAATGCGTTCGTAGCTCAATTGGATAGAGTAACGGACTTCGAATCCGTAGGTTGCACGTTCGATCCGTGTCGGACGCATATTTTAACTGATTATTCGGGCGACTAGCTCAGTTGGTAGAGCAACAGACTCTTAATCTGTGGGTCCGGGGTTCGAGCCCCCGGTCGCTCATTCAAGCCAGAGGCTTGAAGAGAATCGGAATTGCGGCACTTTGCCTATGCCGAGTTTAACGCGAGAGTGGTGAAATTGGCATACACGCTAGACTTAGGATCTAGTGCTTCGGCGTAAGGGTTCAAGTCCCTTCTCTCGCATAGCTTTTTGCTAATTTTGCGGAAATAGCGCAGTGGTAGCGCGTCACCTTGCCAAGGTGGATGTCGCGGGTTCGAATCCCGTTTTCCGCTCTAACTTGGGCGATTTGGATTTCATCTGAATCGCCTTTTTTATTTCAACATTTAAGGGGACTAGTGTGAAAGTCACAAAAGAAATCGAAAAATTGGAGCACTCAGCAGCAAAACTCACAGTTACAGTTGCTAAAAAGGATGTTGCGGACAGCTACAACGAAACAATCGGTAAATATGTAAAGCAGGTTCAGATTCCTGGCTTCCGCAAAGGTCATGTTCCGGCTTCAGTTCTTGAGCGCAAATACGGCGAGCAGATTAAAATGGAAGCTGCAAGCGATCTTATCGACAAATCATTGAACGAAATCTTCTCTGACGAAAAAGAATTGGAGAACCGCCCTCTTCCTTACGCACAGCCAGTTCTCGAAAAAATGCCAGAATTCGACACAACTAAGGATTTCGTATATACAGTAACTTACGATGTGTTTCCAAAAGTTGACCTCAAAGGATTCGACTTCAAGGGCATCACAATCAAAGAGCCACAGGTTGAAATCGGCGAAACAGAGCTTAACGAAGAGCTCAAAGGCATCCAGGAGCGCAATGCCGTCGTTATCGACAAAAAGGATGACGAAAAAGCAGAGAAAGACAACATCGTTACAATCTCTATCGTAGAGAAAGACGAGAACGGTGCAGAAATCGCATCAACAAAACGCGATGAATTCACATTCACCCTCGGAACAGCTGAAAACGTTTACAAAATCGATGAAGACCTTATCGGAATGAAGAAAGGCGAGTCAAAAGACATCACAAAAACTTACGGTGATGACGAAAAAGACGAGAAGCTCAAAGGCAAAACAAAGAAATATTCTGTAACTGTTAAGCAGATTAAAGTCCGCAATCTCCCTGCCCTCGACGATGATCTTGCACAGGATGTAAACGAGAAGTTCAAAACTCTCGATGACCTCAAAAAGGACATCATGCAGAAGCTTGAGAACGCTCGCACAAACAAAATCAACGAAATCAAAACAAACGACTTGCTCTCACAGCTCGTTGAGAAGAATCCGTTTGAGATTCCTGCAAGCATGCTCAACGCAGAGCTTGATGGCCGCTGGAGAATGATGGCACAGCAGTTCCAGACAACTCCAGAGGAACTCGACAAAATGATCACTGCTTCTGGCCAGAAAAAGGAAGACATGCTCAAAGAATGGACTGGTGACGCAGAGAAAATGCTCAAGAGCCGAATCATCGTTGACAATCTTCTCAAAGAGCGAAACATTTCTGTTACTCCAGAGGAAATCGAATCTGAGTATCAGAAAATCGCCGATGCAAACGGCATTTCTGTAGACGAGGTTAAACAGCACTACGCTGACCCACGCTCAAAGGAATACCTCATTGACGAAGCAAAAGAGCAGAAGCTTTACAAAGAGATTTTCGCCGAAGCAAAAGTTACAAAAGGCGACAAAACTTCTTTCAAAGAGCTTTTCAATTTGAGATAAGCCGAGGATTTTTCTAAAATCTCCGATTTAAAGCGGAATGTTCCAAATTTTTTCGGAAACATTCCGCTTTTTTTTGGACTTTTAAAAAAAAATCATTATATTATATAGAAAGAATAAATAATGCCGTATCAGCGACTGCCTTGCACTTTTCACCGCAATGCACCTTTCACGGCAAATGAGGATTTTTGATGAACGAACAGATGAACAATTACATGCCAAGTGTTATCGAACGAAGCGGAAACGGCGAGCGATTCTACGACATTTATTCACGGCTCTTGAAAGACAGAATCATTTTCGTTGACGGCGAAATCAACGATTTGAACGCTGACTTGGTCGTGGCTCAGATTCTCTTCCTGGAGTCAGAAAACCCGGACAAGGACATCAGCATTTACATCAACTCTCCTGGCGGAAGCGTCACAGCAGGTCTTGCAATCTATGATGCCATGCAGTATGTAAAATGCGACATCCAGACAATCTGTATCGGTCAGGCAGCCAGCATGGGCGCAATCTTGCTTGCCGGCGGCACCAAAGGCAAACGATATGCACTTCCCTCTTGCCGTGTCATGATTCACCAGCCACATGGTGGCGTTCAGGGGCAGGAAAGCGACATCGCAGTTCAGGCAAAGGAAATCATCCGCCTCAAAAAACTTTCTATCAAATATCTTGCAGAAAAATGTGGTAAATCTGAGGATGAAATCGCAAAAGATATGGAACGAGATTTCTTCATGAGCGCAGAAGACGCACTTAAATACGGAATCGTAGACAAAGTAATGCCTTCTCGTGCAGAGTCAAATTCAACGGAGGCAAAATAATGCGAGGATTTCGTAGCGACGTACAGTACTGTTCTTTCTGCGGCAAGCCGGGTGACGAAAAGCGTCATCTTGTAGCAGCACCTTCAAACAATATTTTCATCTGTGACAAATGTATCGCCGTTTGCCAGGGAATTGTCTCTCAGAAAGAAAAATCTGTCGATCCAATTGATATGACAGAAGTTCCATCTCCTAAAGAGTTCAAAGCTTACCTCGACGAATATGTAATCGGCCAGGAATATGCCAAAAAAGCACTTTCTGTTGCTGTTTACAACCATTACAAGCGAATGTCAAAGCTCGACGTTATCAAAACAGATGATGACGTTAAAATCGAAAAATCAAACGTTCTTCTTATCGGACCAACAGGTTCTGGAAAGACTTTGCTCGCAAAGACTTTGGCAGAAAAACTCAAGGTTCCGTTCGCAATCGCAGATGCTACAACATTGACAGAAGCTGGCTATGTCGGTGAGGACGTAGAGAACGTTCTTCTCAAACTGATTAACGCCGCAGACGGAAATATTCCTGCAGCTGAGCGCGGAATCATCTTCATCGATGAGATTGATAAAATCGGCCGAAAAAGCGAGAACACTTCTATCACACGAGATGTTTCTGGAGAAGGCGTTCAGCAGGCACTTCTCAAAATTATCGAAGGCACACAGGCTTCCGTTCCACCACAGGGCGGTCGCAAACATCCGAACCAGGAAATGCTCCAGATCGACACATCGAACATCCTCTTCATTTTGGGTGGTGCATTTGTAGGTTTGGACAAAATTATCGAGCAGCGAATTGCAGCTCACTCACTCGGATTCGGATCTAACGTAGGCACAATGGACGAGACTGCCAGAATGGAGCTTTTGAACCAGTGTACTCCGGACGATCTCGTAAAATTCGGAATTATCCCGGAACTTATCGGTCGTATGCCAATTTCCGTAGCCCTCAAAGAGCTTACAAAAGCCGACCTCACTCGCATTCTCACAGAGCCAAAGAACGCAATCACAAAGCAGTTTAAGGCTTCATTCGAGATGGACGACCTGGACTTGGATTTTACGAACGACGCGCTTGACGAAATCGCCGAGACTGCAATCAAGCAGAAGACTGGTGCACGAGGCTTGCGCTCAATCGTCGAAAAATTGCTCATGGATTTGATGTACGAAGCACCAAGCATCAAGGGCAAAAAGAAGCTCACCGTCACAAAAGAAATCGTAGACGGCAAGGTAAAGCCAAATCTAGAGCAGCTCCTTATAGAGCAACAGACGGCATAAAGCACAAATCCCCGCAATGCGGGGATTTTTTTTACTCCAATGTTAAAAATGCTTTGTATGCGTTGTATGCCTGCACAATGTCTTCTTTGGCTGTGATTTCCCAGGGAGCGTGCATTGAAAGGACTGAGACACCGGCATCGAGCACGTTCATGCCATATTTTGCGGCGAGATATGCGATAGTTCCGCCACCGCCTTGATCTACCTTTCCAAGCTCTGCCATCTGATATTTTACATTAGCTTTATCAAGCAAACCACGCAATCTTGCGATGAATTCTGGATTTGCGTCGCTTGCCCCACTCTTTCCGCGGCTTCCGGTATATTTGTTGAATACGATTCCGCCATTGAGGAAGCTTGCGTTTGCCTTGTCGAACAAATCTGAGTTCATCGGGTCAAAGGCTGCGTTTACATCGCTTGAAAGCATATTACTGTTCGCAAGGCATCTTCTCAATGAAAGCTCTGAATAGCCTTCTGTCAGGCGGACAACAACCTCTGCCAGAGCATTCTCAAAGAAGTGGCTTCCCATGCCTGTGGCTCCAACAGAGCCGATTTCTTCTTTATCA
>Ga0310695_10005098_pt1 | contig 23248 bp, 24 predicted proteins | sample RumenRJG_04DNA_FD_203882 | JGI IMG/M metagenome (GOLD analysis project Ga0310695, IMG submission 203882) | Bovine rumen microbial communities from Lethbridge, Alberta, Canada - RJG_04 (v2) (version 2) | ecosystem: Host-associated > Mammals > Digestive system > Stomach > Rumen | place: Canada...
TTTCCATAATATTAACTCCGTTTCCCTTGGGTAAATATATCCTCTGTATATATTATCCGGCATGTTTTTTGAAATTTAAAGTCTAATTAAAAAGGATTAATATAAAAGTTTACAAACAAAAAAGTCCTCATTCCTGAGGACTTTTTTAAATAGTCATTTATAATTAATATTATTCTTCGCTTTCTTCTGATTCTTCAGCGACTTCTTCTTCAACTTGCATATCTTCTTCGTCTAATGCTTGCTGATTCATTTCTTCTTCAATTTCTTGCTGAAGTTCATCAGAATTCATAATATCTTCAACTTCATTTTCTTCTTCATATTGAGGTTCTTCAGAATAATTTTGTGCTTCTGATTCTGCTCTTTCCATTTGAGAAGCTGATTTGATATCTATTTTCCAATTAGTCAATTTATGAGCGAGTCTGACATTTTGACCTTCACGACCAATAGCAAGTGATAATTGATCATCAGGAACAACAACCAATGCTTCGTGCGCTTCTTCATCATCTGCCATAATATCAACAGATACTACTCTTGCCGGTGAAAGTGCATTAACTATGTATTCAACAGGGTCTAAAGAATATCTTACAATATCAATTTTTTCATTTTTCAATTCACTGACAATAGTCTGAATTCTTGCCCCTCTTGGACCTATACATGCTCCAACGGAATCAACTTCAGGGTCATTTGACCAAACAGCAATTTTTGTTCTGTAGCCTGCTTCACGAGAAATTGATTTAATTTCAACAATACCGTCTTCAATTTCAGGAACTTCAAGTTCAAATAATTCTCTGACGATTTCAGGATGAGCATGAGATACAATTACCTGCGGTAATCTTGTTGTTTCTTTTACATTAAGAACAAAAACTCTGATTCTGTTGCCCGGCTTATAAAATTCTCCCGGGATTTGTTCTTTTCTCGGCATAATTGCATCAATTTTGCCGATATTAACGATAACATTTCTTCTTTCATCAACTTTTTGGATTATACCTGTAATCAATGTACCTTTTTTATCCAAAAATTCATTCAAAACAAGATTTCTTTCTGCTTCTCTGATTCTTTGAGTAAGAACCTGATTTGCAGCCTGAGCGGCAATTCTGCCAAACTGTTCCGGAGTAACTTCCAATTTTACTTCGTCACCTAATTCAACATCTTCGTCAATCTCTTTGGCATCTTTTAATGAAATTTCGTTATCTTCATCTTCAACTTTTTTTACAACAGTTTTTCCTTTGAAGATACCGATTTCGCCACCCTGTTCATCAAGAATTGCTTCAACATTTTCAATTTCTTTTACTCTTAAATGTTTTTTGTATGCCGCAACCATTGCATCACAAAGTGAAGATACAATAACTTCTCTTGAAATACCCTTTTCTCTTTCTAATTCTTCAAAAACTTCGTTTAAGTTTCCTGCTCCGATTTTAATCATTTTTATGTCCTTTCGTTTATTATTAATCTATATACAATTTCGCTGAGGCAATATTACTTTTTGGAATATGTAATTCTTTACCATCATCAAATCTGAAAAAGGTTAAACCCTCATTTGTATCATAATCGACAAGTTCACCTTTAAAGATTTTTTCGGTTTCCCCCTCTAAAGGCTCTTTCAGTTTTAAACTGATTCTTTTACCTTTAAATATAATAAATTCTTTTTCTGATTTGAATTTACGCTCTAAACCGGGTGAAGATACCTCCAAATAGTATTTGACTGGTATAAGTTCATCAAGGAAATCTTCAAGACTTCTTGTGACATTTTCGCAATCATCAAGAGTAATATCACGCTCTTTTGAATACAAAAATATTCTCAAAAACCAACGGTGATTTTCTTTTGAAAATTCAATCTCTATCGGTACAAGATTGTAACGCATAGCAGTATTTTCAATTAATGGAGTAATTTTAGCCAAAATTTCCAATCTGTTTACTTCCGTTCTCATCTTTTACCGACCTTTCATTTTAAAAGTTTATAGACTTGCATTATTAGTGAAAAAAAGAACGGTGTTCCCGTTCTTTTTTGACTTAAGCAATACTGCTTTCTATGCTTACATTTTATTATATCCGCTGACTGTTGTAAAGAGGTTGTAAATAAATATAAAGTGAAAGACAAAACTCTCAGCATCTTAACACTCTTATTTCACTTTCCAAGATTCTTTTCTGAAAAGTACAAGGAACGGAATAATTTCAAGACGCCCGACAAGCATATTGAATATAAAAATAATTTTTGTCCAAAATGACAATGAAGAATAGTTCCCCATTGGTCCGATTACATGCCCAAGTGCAGGCCCGACATCACCTAATGATGCAATCGCAGAAGTTACACCGATAACAATATCGCCCTCAATTCCGATTACAAGCAAAGCGCTTACAATAAAAATTAAGAAGAACCCAAGCATAAAGAAAATTGTCTGTTTAATAACATTTGTCGGTACAACAACTTTGTCAATTTTGATACTCAAAACTGCGTTCGGATGCAAAATTCTATAAACTTCATTTTTCATATACTTGCATATCAAAAGCCAACGAGTCATTTTTACACCACCGCCGGCACTGCCCGAACAAGAAGATAAAAACATTGATATAAATAATATTAACTTCGCATTCAGACTCCACAATTGATAATCTTCGCTCGAACAACCTGTCGATGTCGCAAGCGAAAGCACCTGAAAAAATGATGCCCCGAAAGAATGTAATATTGAAAAGTGATTTTCAAAATATAAAATCAAAGCCAAAATAGTAGAAATTACAATGATAATTTTTGTATAAAACCTAAATTCTTCGCTTTTCCAAAACAGGCGAGGATCCATTTTTGTCAAAACTTTTGACTGAACAACAAAACTTGCACCTGCAATAAACATAAACAAAAATATTATCCCGATAATCAAATTTGAATGATATCCGCCAATACTTTCAGAATTTGGCGAAAACCCACCTGCAGAAAGAGTTGACATCGCATTACAAATGCAATCAAACGGATTCATGCCTGCAAAATAAAGGCAAAGCGCGCATAACACAGTCAAAGTCGCATAAACAATCCACAAAGCAGAAGCCGTATTTTTAATTCGAGGAGTGAATTTTTCCTCCGTAGGTCCGGGGGCTTCAGCAAAAAACATCTGTCTGCCTGCGACCGCAAACTGTGGCATTATGGCAATAAACAGAACTATAATTCCCATACCGCCAAGCCATTGCATAAATGAACGCCAAAACAAAAGTGATTTTGGAATATCAAATGAAGTTAAAATTGTTGCACCTGTTGTAGTAATACCTGAAACAGATTCAAAAAGCGAATCTATAAAACTAAACCCGTTAAATAAAAACGGAATACACGCAACCAACCCAAATGAAATCCAAGCCAAAGATGCAACAACAAGGGCTTCGGTTCTTTTTATGTCGTTTAGAGAATCTTCGCTTTTTGAACGCTTTTCCGCTTTACGCAGAATATCCCCAACTGCCAAAGACAAAAGAGCAGCAGAAAAAAATGCAACAGCGCACTGCCATTCCTGAAAAATCAGTGCAACAACAAGCGGTATAAATATCATAAACCCGATATCTACCAACAACAAACCTATTGCATTTGCTATATAATTAAATCTCATTTACATTACCTTAAAATGTTCTTTAATCTTTTGAACATCTTCCGCTTTAGTAAAGACTATAAGAATATCTTTCACTCTTATCTGAGTATCCCCTTTTGGAATAATAACTCTGCTTCTGCGCTGAATTACACCGATAATTGCAGGTGCAGGAAATCGTATATCTTTAATAAACTGTCCGTCAAAATCGGATTTGACAGGAATTTCCAAAACTTCTGCCTCGCCTTGTTCAACTGTTGCAAGAATATCAACATCCGCTTCATCAAGGTCATTACGCACTTCATTGATTGCGGAAGTTTTTGAAGATACCGCAATATCAATTCCGACTTTTTCAAACAACGGAATATTTAACACTTTTGAAACTCTTGCTATAACACGCTTTACTCCAAGTTGCTTGACCAAAAGCGAACATAAAAGGTTTCGTTCATCATTATTTGTAACCGAAATTACAACATCACAACTGCCGATTTCTTCTTCGTCCAAAAGTTTTAAATCCGTACCGTCACCGTTTATTACAAGCGTTGAGTTGAGTTCCTGCGATAAAAATTCACATCTTTCGTAATTCTTTTCGATAATTTTTGATTTAATCTTCATTACTTCAAGATTTTTTGCAAGCATAAACCCGACATTCCCACCACCAATTATTGCAACAGATTTTACTCTCTCTTTTTCGTGAAAAAATGTACCCGCAAGAATGTCTAACGACCTTGAAGTACCCATAAATATCAGTTTATCATCCGCATTGATTTCTGTTAAACCGTTCGGAATAAATAAAAGTTCATCTCTTTTTATCCCGACAATAATTGTATCTTTGGTAAATCCGCAGTCTTTAACCATTTTACCGACAATAGAAGAAGTTGGTTTGACTTTGTATTCCAACAATCTTGCTTTACCATCCGCAAAATTTTCCACATCAAGCGCATGCGCAACTGTAACAATTCTGAAAAGTTCCTGTGTCAAAAGTTCTTCAGGCCAGATAATATTATCAATAAAGAAATCGCCCAAATATTCATTGGATTTATCCTGCGCCATTGCATTTTGATATTCTTTTTTGGTAACAAAACAAATCGTTTTCACACCGCTGATTTTCTTAGCCGTAAGACAGGCAACAATATTTGCTTCATCTAAGGGCGAACATGCAATAAACACATCTGCACCCATTATGTCTGCTCTTTTTAAGACTCCGATATCAGTTGCACTGCCACTTACAAAACTTATATCAAGTTTGTCAAATTCTTCAGAGCGATTTTCTTCTTTGTCAATAAGCGTTATATCGCAATCTTCAAAGAATTCTGTTGCAAGCAAACATCCTATTTCCGTTGCGCCATAAATGACTATTTTCATAAATTACCTACCCGATTAATCCTAAAGAAGAAAAAATCATTATCGCTCCATAGCGTACTATAAACTGAATAAAGAATAATACAATAACTGCAACTATAGGTGAAAAATCAAACGGTCCGACAAGCGGAATGATTTTTTTAAACAAGTTTAAATACAAATCCACAGATGATTTTAATGCACTTAATAACGGATTATCCCAATTCAGATTGGGCAGCCATGTCAAAAGACATCTGACACAAATCATCCAGAAATATATCTGGAAACACATATCAATCGCCCATATAATTTTTGCTGCAATCATTATTCTTTATCCTCACTTTCGGAATTTTTTTCTTCCTGTTCTTCCTGTCCAAATTCTTCTTTCACTTCCGAAACAACTTTATTAATATAAGCCTGCTCATTTTTCTTTATCTGCTCCATAAACTGTTCAGGCGTCATAACAAGAACTTTCGGATCCTTTGGCGCATAATATTTTGTATAAATTTTATCAAGTCCCATCATTATAAGTGCTGAAATTATCAACACAAGCATCGGAGAAATTATAAACCCGAAAATTGGCGGAATAATATAAAATCCGGCAATTTTGAAAATATAATTAAACAAAGGATAATTAGGATTTATATTCGGGACTAATGCCAAAAAGCATGCCATTACCACAAAATATAAATAGTAGTTTATCAGTCTGTATAAAAATCGTATAAATTTTGCCATAAATTAATCCAATTTTGTTGAATTTTTACATTCACAATTATTCGCATCTGACGGGATTTTTTCAATCATTTTAAACAACAATGATTTAAGATTTTCAACATTGTTATTGAATACTTCCAAAACTGCTTCATGAGAAACAGGAGGAACATCTCCGACCAAACCGGCGTCATAATCGGTTATCAAAGAAATATTTAACGGGCACATATTGAGTTCTTTTACCAAATATGCTTCAGGAAAAGCAGTCATATTAATAACCTGCCAGCCCTGTCTTGTAAAAAACGCCGATTCTGCTTTTGTAGAAAATCTTGGACCGTTTATTACAACAACCGTTCCGCCGTCATGAACTTTTATGCCAAGTTCTTTTGCGGTTTCAACAGCGAGTTTACGAAGTTCCGGACAATAAGTATCGGCAGGTGAAGGATGCTGAACAACAGGTCCTTCAAAAAATGTCGATTTCCTGCCATCTGTCCAATCTACAAATTGGTCACAAATAACAAAATGCCCCGGTTCAACTTCTTTTTGCAAACTGCCGGCAGCACAAGGCGAAATAACTCTTTTACAACCCAAATGCTTCATTGCCCAAACATTTGCTCTGAAATTTACCAAATGCGGCGGAATAGAATGATTTCTGCCATGACGAGGCATAAATGCAACTCTGTGTTCACCGATTTTGCCGATAAAAACACTGTCACTTGTTTGACCATAAGGCGTATCAACTTTTACTTCTTCAATATCTTTCAGAAAACTGTAAAAACCTGAACCGCCAAATACTCCTATATCCGCTTTATTTAATATCTCCATAATTAATCCTCCTTATTATGTGAATAGTTAAATGTGAGTAGTGAATTGACCATTTCATATATTAGTATTTATTGTATATCTTCAATAATGATATTGTAACTGACAATTCCCTATAATCATGTGCATATTTTACAATACAAATAGGGAATATACAAATTTGTAAAAAAAAGAGGGCAAATGCCCTCATTGGAATTAAGAATAGCTGGAAGTATGAAAAAGATTATCTACATTAAAAGCAAAACATACTTTCTGTGAAATTAGCCTGTCGGTTAATTTTTTAGTATAAAAAATGATGCCTTCTGTTAATACAAAAGACATCATTACTCGGTTAATTATAGGTATTTATGTTATTTATGATTCTGTGTGATTTTTTTTGTAGATATCTAAAAGATTTGTTATTCCGTCTTCATCAATAGCAGGCTTTTGAACAGGTTCTTCAACTTTTTCATTACCTTTCATTGACGGAGATGATTTATCAGGTTCTTCAGCCGGAAGTTCGCCGTTTTTCATTTTTTCGCGTTTATCAAGCCATTTTTCAACTTTACTTGCAAACGGTGTTGCAATCAACGGAACGATTACACGCTTACCAACGATAGTTGCTGCTGCCGTATCTAATACAAACTTGAATACATCTAACGCACCCTTTTGAACTTTATCGTCAAATATTTTTTCAAGTCCGAGTTTTTTCAAAACGGTTTCGCCTTTTTTATCCATCCACATACGCATTCTTGATACATTATTGGATCTTGCAATCGGATTAAATGATTTATCTAACAATTTATTGAATATTGCACCTGAATATTTTCTCATTGCAAGGAACATACCGATTTGAGCAACAATCATCAATAAGCCGTTTGTCAAATCTAATGCTGCAACGAATTTACGCTTTTCATCAGGTATCTTTTTGTTATTCATACTTTGGGTAACATACATTGCACAACCGATACCATCTTTTGCAATAATTGAACCTACTACTGCAGTTGCAAGTGCTTTTTCAAGGTTTCCGTCAAATTTGTCACCTAACCATTTTGCAGGTCTTGAATTAGTTGCTTTTGCAATTCCTTTACCTATTCCTTTTAAGGTGTTAACTCCTATCGCACTGATATTCATTATTTGTCACCTCCCTGTTGTTGAACCTGCTCAGGTGCATTATCTTTTTTTACTCCTGCAAGTTTCGGGAAAAAGATTTCCATAAATCTCGGGTAAACCCAGTTGAGCGCAGTACAAGTGATTGGTAATGTGATAAATACACCTACACCGATTTTGGTTATCTGATTCCAACTCTTATAATTGTTATCTACAAGTTTTTTGTATGCTTTTGCAATATCTTTATATATCTTTTCTTTAATTTTTTTACCGTTTGCAGAACTTGCGAAAGTATCTGTATTTTCTAAAAGCGGTTCAAGAATTTTATCACCTTTTTCAAATGTGCAGGCAGCCTGCAATTTTTTAATTGCTTTCTTGATAACATTTTCATCAGCCAAATGAGGTTCACGAATTTGCGCTTCCATCAATTGAGTAATTCGTTTATTTAAAACTTTATTTCTTTCGTGTAAAGCATCACCGTAATTTTCAACTGTGAAACCATCTTTATAAGATGAACAAATTTTCTTAATAGAATCTATACGCTGCAAAGTTCTTTCAATTCTGTGAGCACGCAAATCTGCAGGTTTATCCATTATTTCGCTTAAAACTACACGCACTTTTGGATTTGTTTCTTTTTCAAGAAGTTCCTGTACTTGTTTGCCAACCTGTTCATAAAGTTTGCTTAACTCTTTTTCGTCCATTGTTTTTCTGACTTTTTCAACAGGAATATCTTTGAAAATTTCTCTCAAATGATCTTCATTTTCAATTAAAGTTTGCGCTCTGTCTTTGTAGAAAACTATTTGGTCACGATTTTTCTTTAGAGCCTTAGCATCATCAATGTAACTGTCAATTTGTTTATTTATCAGTTTTGCAGTTGTTTTGTGTTCAAGATTTCTTTCGCCGATATGAATTACATTATCTTTTTCCAAACCATCTGCAACAATTTTTAATTGTTCATCTTTAATTTTATCTACTCTGCTGTCAAAATCTTTACTGTATGCTTCACGCTTTGCTTTAGCATCAGAACTGAACCAGGATTTTATCAAAGATGGTTTTGATAAACCTTCTTCTGCCATTGCTTTTTTAACATTACCTTTAATATATGAATCAGTATTTATAACCTGCTGGTCCAAGTTTAATCTTGCATATTTAGATAATTCGGGATTATTAAATATAGCATCAAGACCTTTGTCAATATATTTTTGAACACCTGCCTGGAATAAAATGGCCAAAGCAGCGGAAACAGGCTGACGCATTGCTGTATATTGTTTTGTATTTTCTACATCCTCTTTTTCTTTTTCAGTAGCATTTTTAGGTGCGCTTACAAACGGATTGAAACCGATAAATATTGGAGCAACCAACCCTGTGCCCAACGCAGTCAATAAAATACCGCCAATTTCACCTTTTAACCACTCAAAAGACTTCATAAACTCAATTGCCTTTTTGTGATGAAGCATATTCATCATTTCTTTTTCAATTTGTTTTGATGACATGCCTGTAAAATTAGGTGATTTTTTTGTATTTTCGGCTTTTAAATTAGGCGTTAATGCCCTTGCCTGATAATTTTGATTTACAATATCTACTTTCATACTACCTATAAACCTTCCATATATATAGAAACCAAATCAAATAAAAAATTGCTATAAATTTATTAAATGTAAACAAATATTAAGCAAATTTTATATTGTATAAGTTACTGTATAAAATCCCCGAAACTACTTATCTGACTTGTATTCCCCAATTTTTAATAAGCAGAAACAAGTCTTATTATATAACAAAAAAATAAAAAAGAAAGTTTATTTTAAATTTTTACAAAAAAAAGCCTTTCGTAAAACGAAAGGCTTTCTAAAAATGTTTTAGATTTTATTTATTTTTACTGTGAAAATCGTTCATAAGTTCATCTAACTTATTCATATCGCCAAAGTTTTCATTCTTCAACTGTTCGCGTTTATCTGTTTTTGTATTAACCATATAAACTGTCGGGAACCCTGCAATTTCGTACTTTTTAACCAATTCTTCGTTTTCTTTGTCATCAACATTGACTTTTACAAAATTAAACTGATTTTTATGATTTTTGTAAAGTTCTTCATAAATCGGCATAAATCTTATACAGAATCCGCACCAATCAGCATAAAATAAAACTATCATAGGTTTTTTAGCCTTGATTGCTTTTGAATACGGAATACCAAATTTATAATCTGACGGTTTTTTAGTCGGTTCGTTAGGATCCGGCTGTGCAGGAGCCTCAGCCTGAGCCTGTGCAGGAGCAGCACCGTTTGCTAATAAACCTTTTACCTGATAATTTGTAACTGCGCTAAATGTTGTAGCGGCAGCAACAAGTGTTAATAAACCCATTTTTAATGCTTCTTTAGCACAAAAATTTTCTGAACCCATGTTTTAATACCTCCATTAAATAAATACTTTAATATGTTATTACAAACAAAATTATAATTGCAACTGAAAACTTTTTTGTAAATTTATCTTAATATTTCTTAATACATGACTTGAGAAAATATATATCATAGTATATACTAAATATATACCCCAAAGTAATATCTCGTGTTTGCCCCATTGCGACAAAAGTGTCGCGGGATTTGTGTTGTAAAAAATAAGAGGAGTTTAATGTTATGAGCAACGGTGAAAAAGTTATTCGCATGAAAACTTGTTATCAAGGTGTAGAAAGAAGAAGTGTACCAAGAGATGAAAATGATGAATTAAACACATATTTAAGAGAGATTTCTTCTTACCGGCAATTATCTGTTGAAGAAGAAAAAGAACTTTGTAAAAGAATTGAAAACGGAGATACTCAGGCAAAACAAGAATTAATAAGAGCAAATTTAAAACTTGTTGTCACAATTGCAAGAAAAACTATTCACATGTCAGGATTACCATTCGTTGATTTAATTCAGGAAGGCAATTTGGGATTGATGGTTGCTGTTGAAAAATTTAATTACAAATTGGGTTACAAATTTGCAACTTACGCAGGCTGGTGGATTAAACAAGCGATGTTCAAAGCAATTTCGGAACAATCACATTGTATGAAAATTCCTGTTTATATTCAGGAAACACTTTCAAAATATTCAAAAATCAAATACCAGATGGAACAATCAACAAATAATCAGGTTAAAGTTGAAGATATCGCAAAAGAAATGAATGTTGCTCCCGAAAAAATTGAAATGTTTTTATCTGCTTATACGAAAACAGTTTCAATAGAAAACGGTATCGAAAAAAATGACGGCAAAGAATTTAATGTTGCAGATATTTTGCCCGATGAAAAAGCACAAATCAGTGAAAATGTTGAATATCAGTCTTTAAAAAATGATATTAATAATGTGATTTCAACATTAAAAGAGCGTGAAAGAGATGTTGTGCGCATGCGTTTTGGACTTGATGATTGCGAAAAATACACTCTTGAAGAAATCGGAAACCTATACGGAGTAACAAAAGAATGCATTCGTCAAACAGAAATGAGAGCACTTAAAAAACTGAAAGCAACAGGGGCTCAATTACTTGAATGTTATATGTGTTAAAAGCAAAAAGTCGCCAAGACTTTAGGACGTTAAGTTCTTTACAGAAAATAATTATTTCAATAAATCACTAATGATACTAATATTAACGAACTGATACGAACTTACGGACTTAACGTCACAATAACTTAAATAAAATAATTTCTCGTGTTTATTGTAATCCTTTCATTAAAAAAGCCGCAATTCAGGTAGAATTGCGGCATGTTTATAATTTTAATCAATATCCCTTGCAAGAATTTTAATCGTATCAACTATAAGGTCTATTTGGCTTTGTTCTTTTGAGACTTTTAATGCTCTTTTCAAAACTGTCAGAGGACCAACAAACCAATTTTCTTTAAATAATCTGCCGCCAACTTCTGCATATAATCGTGGTTTTTGCATATTTCCGGCAAGATATAAATCAGTTACCGCTCTGTTATTTTTTAATTCTTTCAAATATTTGTCACCTTGAATTGCTCCGTCTGCCGAACATTTTTTTGCAATGTGCATTACTATTTCACTGAAATTCGGCTCACACTTTAATGCTCCAAAACTTTGATTGCTAACACTTTGAACCTGCATAATTAAACTCCTTATAAATTTATAAAGTCATGAAAACACATAAAAAATATTTTTGCTACCAAAATTTTAATTAAAAAACCGATTTTGCTATTAAAAACAAAATCGGTTTTCAAAACATATTTTAAACAATTAATCTTTTTTCTTTAATGTCGGGAATGCGATAACATCACGAATTGACGGTGAATTGGTCAAAAGCATAACCAAACGGTCAATACCCATTCCTAACCCGCCCATTGGCGGTACACCGTGTTCCAATGCACAGATATAATCTTCATCTATTGGCATTGCTTCTTCATCACCCTGCGCTTTAGCCTGCATTTGTGCTTCAAATCTTGCTCTCTGGTCAATCGGATCAGTAAGTTCGGAAAACGCATTGTCTACTTCCCAGCCGTTGATTCTTGTTTCAAATCTTTCGGTCAAACGAGGATTATCTCTATGAACTTTTGCCAAAGGTGAAATATCTCTCGGATAATCGTAAATATGAATTGGCTGAATCAGCGTAGGCTCAACTTTTTCTTCAAACACTTTTTCTACCACCTGTCCCCAATTTGAACATTCTTCAGTATCAATATGAAGTGTTTGTGCTGTTTTTACGGCATCTTCAAATGTTTCTATTTTGTTAAAATCAATTCCCGTTGCTTCTTCAACCGCTCCAAGCATAGTTTTTCTGTCCCAAGGTGGAGTCAAATCGATTTCGTTTTCGCCATAAGTAATTTTTGTCGTTCCAAGAACTTCCTTGGCAACATAAGCAACAAGTTCTTCTATCAAATCCATCATATCATAGTAATCTACATAAGCCTGATAAAGTTCTATCATAGTAAATTCAGGATTATGACGGGTATCAATACCTTCATTTCTAAATGAACGGTTAATTTCAAAGATTTTTTCACTCACCCCGCCAACCATAAGCCGTTTTAAATAAAGTTCCGGTGCAATTCTCAAATACATATCCATATCAAGCGTATTATGGTGAGTAATAAACGGTTTTGCATTAGCACCGCCTGCCTGCGGATGAAGCATAGGTGTTTCAACTTCCATAAAACCTTTATTTATAAGAAATTCACGAATTTTTTGAATAATTAAACTTCTTTTTTGAAAAGTTTTACGAACATCTTCGTTTGTAATCATATCAACATATCTTTGACGATATTTTGTTTCAACATCTGTCAAACCGTGAAATTTTTCAGGTAACGGCAAAAGTGATTTTGAAAGAATTTCTAATGATGTTGATTTGATAGTAAGTTCACCACGAGGAGTTCTGCGAACAGTACCCTCAAAACCTACGATATCACCTATATCAACTGTTTTTAGAGTCTTTAAATTTTCTTCGTCAAGATTTTCTTTGTGAGAAAAAACCTGAATTTTACCTGACGCATCAACAAGGTCAATAAACATTCCACTGTTACGCACAGCCATAACTCTGCCTGCAACTTTATAACTGTCAGTCGTTTCCTCACCGACAGGCAGGTTTGCATATTTGTCTTGCAAATCTTGTGCCATAATTGTTTTTTCGTATTTATAAGGATAAGGATTTAATCCTCTTTCTCTCAAATTATTTGCTTTTTCAACTCTTATTTGGCGGATTCTGTCTTGTGATGAACCTGCTTCTTTTGCTATTTCCTGAATTTCTGCCATTTTTTATGTCCTCTTTATTATTTATAATAAGCAAATTTATAATAGCATAAACAAAAAATATGGTAACTATATACAATGTTACAGTAAATATGTCTGTCATTGCGAGGAGGAAATGGCTTTCCGACGAAGCAATCCAGTTATTTCATCATTATCGACAAATTAAACGGCTGGATTGCCACGCCCTAACGGGCTCGCAATGACATGCTACTGTAAAATAGTATATAATTACCAAAAATATTATAAAAAATAAGACCTTGTATTGTGCAAGTATGCCCAACATGCATTTTATTGTGCATTTTTCAAGTCGTTATTATAAAATCAACTTTTTTGTCAAATTTATCAACAGGAAGATTTTCAACAAAAAGTTCTTTCGGAATGGGGCAAAGAGTTTTAAAATTTTGACCGTATTTATTTATAAATCTGTCATAAAATCCCCCGCCATAGCCCAAACGATAACCGTTTTTGTCACACATCAGAGCAGGCACAATGACTAAATCCAAAATTTCTGCACTCACAGGTTTTGAACAGGGTTCATAAATACCAAAATCAGATTTTTGCAAATCATTACTATACGGACAAACCAAAAGTTCTGAGCCATAGACTTTTGGCAGATAAAAATTTTTATTATCATCTTTAGAAAGTTCTCTCAAATCAACTTCAAATTCTGTCGGATAAAAAATCATAACATTTTTTGAATCGCAATAAACTGCATTTTTTTTGATTAAATCAACTAATTGTTTAGAAATTTCTTTCATAGGAAGAGTTTTGCGAATATTTTTTGCTTTTATACGAAGTTCTTTTTTATCAATCATATTTTTACTATATAATAAAATAGCGGCAAAAAAAATAAACGGGATTAAACGGGCTAAAGCCCTCACAATGACAGATAGGCACCATGACTGAATACAAGCAAATGAAATTGATAAATCCGAATTGGGACCAGCACGGATATATACAGGTTTATACGGGAGATGGAAAAGGTAAGACTACCGCATCATTGGGACTTGCAATGCGTGCTTTGGGCAGAGATTGGAAAGTTTTGATTGTGATGTTTACAAAAGGCGGAAACAATTACGGCGAACTAAATTCATTTCGTCAGTTGTCTGATAAAATCGCTGATAATTTGACTATTGTTCAGGCGGGTTTGGACAGAGTAATTTATAAATCAAATGAATGTGAAAAAGATCACAAACAAATAAAAAAAGGCTGGAATTTAGTCAAAAAAGCCGTAAAAAACGACGAATATCAATTGATAATTATGGATGAAGCAAATATTGCGATAGATATGGGTATTTTGGATGTCGATGAAGTCGTAAAAGTTTTAAAAAGCAAGCCTGATGAGATGGAAATTGTTTTGACTGGTCGTAATGCTCACCCAAAAATTGTTGAAATAGCACATCTTGTGTCAAGAATTGAACCTGTTAAACACTATTGGGATAAGGGTGTTCACGCAAGAAAAGGCATTGAGTATTAAAAAGTTATCAAGACAATAAGTCGTTAAGTTCGCATCAAATTATTTGTGAATTGTGAGTCGTGAATAGTGAATTGTAATTATCGGTGCTAATACACATTTTATAAATACAAAATTTGTAAAGGTCTATTCACAATTCACGATTCACATAAATGAATTTTGTATTGAAGCGTATTAAAGACTTAAAAAAGATATTTCCCCCAATCGTATTAGATAAATTTATTCAAACTATATTAAAAAGTTGATTTTTTGTATTCTGAAATTTGGCATAATAAGAATGTCATCACACATTTTGTAGGAAGAGATATGAATATTAATGAAGAATGTCTTTTGGGTTATTTAAAAAATCCCGATGAATTGTCTAATAATACGGAAATTTTAAAAATATATAACAAAATTCTTGAGCAAAAGTTTGTATTTAAAAATATTCTTGTCAATTTTCCTGCAATAAATTATACTGAAAGTGCAAAATAAGAATTAATAAAAAATTTGCTTCCTTTTAGGGGGAAATGCCCAAGGGGGTAAATAAAACAGGAAAATTATGCTAAAAAAGATTTTTTATATTCTTTGGATTTTAGTTTTAGGTTTTTTAATAATATTTGGTTTAAAAAACGGAAGTTACAAAACATTTATTTCCTCAATGGAAAATCGCAGTTTTGATATAAGACAAAGTTATATTTCATCAATCGGTTTGAGGGAGCATAATAAAAATATTGTGATTGTTGCCATTGATGATGCAAGTTATGAGTATATTCTTGAAAAATACGGGGAATGGCCTTTAGACAGAAGTGTTTATGCCAAACTGACGGATTACATTGAATCACAATCTCCAAAAAGTATTGCTTTTGACCTGATGTTTGTAAAATCAGTTAAAAGTAGTGCAAATTCAGATAAGGCACTAATTGATATTTTCAAAAAATACAATAATGTTTATACGGCGATGAATCTTGATAATCAGGAGGTTGATTTAAGAAAACCTGCAATTTTGCCTGAAAAATTAGCATTAAATATAAATAATAAATCGAAAAAAGTTGATACAAAATATTATGAATTTACAAATTGCAGAAGTATTTTAGACGGAATTTTAAATTCTACAAAAAATATAGGAATGATAAATGTTTTGCGCGGTGATGACGGAGTTTTAAGGCAAATGCCGTTATTTTTAAACTACAACGGCAAATATTACCCGCAACTTGCACTAAAAGTTGCACTAAATTCACTTGGCTTAAACGATAAAAAAGATTTTGAAATAAACAAAAAAGGCGAACTGATTTTAGGCGATAAAAAAATTCCCATAAACAAAGACGGTTCTATCACTCTCAATTGGTACGGCGAAACAGAAACTTTTGAACACATTCCGCTATATAAACTTATTAAAGCAATGGAAGGAGATAAAAACTATAAATTTGATTTTAAAGACAAAATCGTTTATTTTGGGGCAACCGTTTCAAGCCTTTCGGATATAAAAACCGTTCCTGTTGACAGAGTTTATCCCGGAGTTGAAGTTCAGACAACTTATGTAAATAATATTTTGGATAATAATTTGATTAAAAAGATTTCTCCTGCATGGAATATTGTCATCATTATGATTCTTGCGGTTTTGACAATCGCAATAGTTTTATCGCTTGACTCTATGCCTGTAATTATCGGTTCTGTAATAACAATTTATTTTGTATATTTAATTTCCGCCTATTATTTTATGATTCACCAAAATCTTTGGCTTGAAGTCGTTTCACCGGTAATTTTTATAATCTTCGCATTTATAATAACGGTAATTGTCAAATATCTGATTAAATCGAGAGATTTTGACAAGCAGTATAAACTTGCAACAACAGACGGTCTTACAGAACTTTATAATCACAGATATTTTCAGGAACAGATGCAGATGTTCTGTTCTAATGCAAAACGCTATGAAAGTGTATTTTCACTCATAATCTTAGATATAGATTTCTTCAAAAAATTCAACGATAATTTTGGGCATCAATCGGGTGATGCGGTATTAAGACAAGTTGCTTTTACATTAAAGAAAAATGTTCGTTCAAGTGATATTGTATGTCGTTACGGCGGAGAAGAAATGAGTATTATTTTGCCAAACGCAAAAGAAGATGAAGCAGTTTCTATTGCCCAAAAATTATGCAATATTGTAGCATCTCAAAAATTTAAACTGAGTAATAACAGAGAAAGTAATGTCACAATAAGCCTTGGTGTTGCGACTTACGGACAAACTGACGGTACAGAACCGGCTAAAATTATAGAATCTGCCGACAAAAGATTATATCATGCCAAAGAAAACGGCAGAAACAGAGTAAACTGATTTGCGTGAATAGTGAATTTTAATGAATACCAACTACATAGAACAAAAAATAAATATAAAAGATTTGACTTCGGATTCTCCTTACAGCCCATATCTTATCGGGAATAATGAGAAGCAGATAGAGCAAATTTGTGATTTTTTGCAGAATGACAAAAAACTTTTGTTATTAAACGGTTTTGCAGGTTCAGGCAAAGGTGAAATTCTTAATTATACCGCTTCACATCTGAACGAAAATGTTGTTCTCATAAAATATATGTGCCTTGAAACAACTATTTTAGATGATATGTTGTTATCATTTTTTGAAAGTTTCAGAAATTATGCAATAAAAGGAACAATCACTCTGCCAAAGGGGAAAGTCGATAATTTTACCCAAAAAATAAATTCGTATTTTAATGCGGTCACAAACCCTGTCGTCGTTGTACTTCATTCATTTCAGGCAATTTTGAAAGAAAATAAAAAAGAAATTCTCAATTTTATAGAACACCTTGAAAAATTTGAAAACATTAAAATAATTTTATCGTCAAGGACATTTGACTATAACGAATTTAATAATATTGATTACGACAGAGTTTCTATTCTTGCGTTTTCAAAAGAGTGGTTTGAAAAATATCTTCGTGACAATGATATAAAAAACATCGGACCTTTATCAAACGAACTTTATAAACAGACAAGAGGATATTATACTTATGTTAATCTCTCCGTAAGGATAATGAAATTAAGACAATACAGTCTTGTAAAATTTTTGGAAGTATTTTCAAAAAGCGGAATGGGATTTTCCGAATTTGTGCGCAAAGAGGCACTGATGCTTATTGACCCCGTCAGTCTGCATCTTTTCAGATTGCTTGCGCTTATGCGAATTCCTCTCCATGTAAATTTAATCAAATCACTGCACCTTTTTAATCAGGAGCGAATTTACTTTTTTGTGCAAAATTATTTGCTGTCGGTTGATGGTGAAAACCTGTATCTGAAAGATTTTTTCAGAGAAATAATAGAACAGCAGATTCAGCAGAGTGTAATGCTCAAACTTCACAAAGCCTGCGTAGATTTGTATGAAACACAATTACCGCTCAAACCTTTAGAGCGTGATTTGAGATTATCCCGACAAACAATGAGAAATGAAATTGATTATCACTCATTATTCATCCCTAAAAGACCTCAGCAAGTTCAAAACTTTGCACCAAATCTTGCACAGTTTGTTCAACCGCTTACTCCGAAAGAATCTGAACCAGAACAAATAATATCTGTACCCGCTAAAGAGGAGACTAAAGAAGAAAAAATCGAAAAAATTAACTTCATATTTGATGATGAATCAATTTTAGATAATATCGCATCTTCTATTAATAATTTTATTCAGGAAACCGTAAACAACAAAGAAATTGCTCTTAACGGCTCAAAAATGACTCTGACAGATATTTTAAATTCCGCAAAACAGGAAGAAGCAAAGTATAACTACAAACATGCCGTTTTATTGTACCAAAATGCATTAAACAAAACTGATGATGACAACTTTGATACTTTTTTACCGACAATTTATCAAAAACTTGTCGATGCATACAAGCATCTGTCCGATTGGTACAATGCATTAGAATATCTGACCAAATTGCAGGATTACTATTTTAATATATCCGAAAACGAAAAAGCATGGGAAGTTCAACTTGAAATGGCAAATATCTACTTTACCACTTACAAACAAGATAACGCAAAATATATTCTGCATGAACTCGATAAAAAAGAAAACCTGCCAAATGATTTGAGAATAAAAGTATATCTTTCCCTTGCAAAAATTTCAGGCAATCTTAATGAAGAATTTTCTTATTACCAAAAATCCGTAAAACTTATAACTGCCGAAACGGATAAATCCGTTCTTGCCCAACTATTTTATCGTATAGCAGGAATTTTTGATGAAAAAGACGATATTCAAAAAGCCTCTTTTTACTATAAAAAATGTATCGAAATCAAAAAAGACAATCATTATCTTTCACGCGCAATGGCTAATCTTGCGGAACTTTATGATGAAGCGGGAAATACCGATTTTGCGGTAAAATATTATGAAAAAAGTATTGAAATTGATAAAGAAGCAAAAAATTATAACGGGCTTTATTCAAGTACCCGTCATCTGTCTGAAATCTTTGCCCCGAAAGACAGTGCAAAATCTTTAGAATACTTAAAACAGGCATATAATTATGCAAAAGAACTTAATGAACCTTTCTACATTGCTGATGTATCATCAGAAATCGGTAATTTTTATCTTTTGCGAAAAGATTTCGAAAATGCTTATAAATACTTTATTCAGGCAAAAAATACCGCAAAAACTTCAATGACAAAAGATAATGCACAGAAATTTGATTCAAAAATTGAATACCTGAAAAAATTTATCCCTCAGGAAGAATTTGATAAACTGGAAGAAAAATATGGAAAATAAACAGGATTTTGAAAAATATTCTCAACTTTTTATTGAAGAAAATCAAAAAGTTAATCTGATTTCAAAAAATGACGAACAATTTTTGTGGGAAAAGCATATTTTTGATTCCCTGTCTTTAGGCAATTTTTTTGACAAATACGGTACTCCTCAAACACTGCTTGATATAGGAACAGGCGGAGGATTTCCTTCAGTACCGTTAGCAATAAAATATCCGAATATAAAAATCACGGCGATTGACAGTATCGGAAAAAAAATTCGTGCAGTAAAAAATCTGAAAAACGGCTTAAATCTTGAAAATCTCACCCCCATTTGGGACAGAGTTGAAAATATTTGTGAAAAATTTGATGTTGTAACTTCCCGTGCTGTTGCATCTTTAGACAAAATATGTACTTATGCCCTGCCAAAAACCAAAAACGGAGGATATTTTGTGGCATATAAATCCAAAAAAGCACAGGATGAAATTGAAAATGCACAAAAAATCTTGAAAAAATTTAACGCACAAATCATTGATATTATTGAATATCAATTGCCTTTAGAAGAAACGATTAAAAGAAATTTAATAGTTATAAAAAAATGAAATTATGCAATATAAGATATTTTATTATCTTTTGCTTCCTGCGCCATTTGTTGTGCTGCGGCTTTTTCCTGTGCTGATGCAATCATATAAAGCGTTTGATTTTGAGCATTATTCAAAGCAAAACGAGTATCCAAATCGTGCAGAGTATTCATATCATATCCGCCAAAAGACAAATTTCTTGCAACATGCATCATGTTTCTGCTGTTCTGCATCATTGCCCACTGTGCGTTATGCATTGTATTTATCGCATTTAATCTTGCCATCAAACTTACTAACATATTTTATACCCGCCTACTTTAAAAACTACAAGTGTAGTATAAATTAATTTTCTGATTTTGTAAAGCGGGTAAAAGATTTTGTAACATTTATTTACTCATTCTTCAATAATTTCAATCATTTCTTTGAGCATTTTATTGTAAGGAGTAGAAATATTATATTTTTCACCCATTTCAATTACTGCACCCGCAAACATTTCAACTTCGGTTTTTCTGCCTGCTTCAATATCTTGCAGCATGGAAGTTTTACCTTCGGGACACATTTTGTCAAACCCTTTAAATGCATCATCGATTATTGTGTCGGTATTTTTTACTCCTTTTGCCTTTGCAATTTCCACGACTTCAAGCATAATATTTTTGAGTAAATTTCTTATTTTTTTACTGTTTTGCATCTGCCCAAAAGTTTTGTGCAAAATTGCCGAAATCTGATTTGAACTGACATTGAGCATAAATTTTAGCCACATTGAGCGCTCAATATCATTGGGAATACTATAAGAAATTCCGGCTTTATCAAAGTAGTTTTTTAAAATTGTTTCATCTTTTTTGTCTGTAATACAGGAATTTAACACCCCAAAAACAATATCTCCCGTACCGTCAAAGGTAATTTTGTTGCCGTTACGCATTGCACTGTGTCCGATAAAATAGGAATGAACAATATGTTTCCATCCGTATTTTTGCGCAAGATAATCCTCACTTGTAACCCCGTTTAAAAGGGAAAGAATTATAGTATCATCTTTTACAAAATTCTTTATGTTGTTCAGCACATCAAAAAAACCATTATATTTTGTGGCTATAATTATTAAATCTGCTTTAAAATTTTCTTTGTCAGGTAAAATATAATTTAATTTTAATTCTTTCCCGTTGAAAATTTTTGGATTTTTAATATATTTTTCAAATCGTTTTTCATCCACAAGAATTTTTAAATTATCATTATCATAAGTACTTATTTTATCGGCATAAATTGAGCCGATTGCACCTATTCCGCATATCAAAACATTTTTAATTTCTTTCATAGCAAAAATATTTTAACACTAAAAAATTTTTAATTAAAAAAACTTTACATTTATGAAAATTAGGGCAATTCTCATGAAAAAAAATACTTTATATAAAAGTAGTAGTTATACATGTGTGTAAATTTAATAGTGTGGTCTTTTAGTGGGAATTGAATTTAATCCTTGGCGGTTGTTTAGTAATCCCGTCAATCAGGTACAATTAAATAACAAATATACTATACCTTTTGGAAACAATGTAGGAAAAGACAGTTTTCAAAATAATTCCGTTGAGCGTTTTTTCAATGAAAAAAGCATCATGATGGCGATTGTTCAAAACCGAGAATTAAAAGATATAATGAGCAAAAACAAGTTGCCTGTCAGGTTAAATATGAAAGAGCTTATGGAGTTGAAACAAGGTCATTGTCGGGATAGTGCGGAAATTTGTGCCAAAATCTACAAAGTTCTTCCGCCTGCGCTAAAAAGTCAGGTAAATATAAAAGACCTAAAAGACGGTGCTATGCTTCATGATTTCGGTAAAGTTTTAATCCCTGCTGAAATTCTTAATAAAGACGGGAAATTAACGGAAGAAGAATTTAAAATTATGCATCTTCATTCAGAACTTGGTTATCAGTTGCTCAAAAACAGCGGAGTAAATAACGAAGTTTTGGCTTTGATTCGTCATCACCACGATAATCTTGAGAGTAATAATAAATTTGTTCCCGATATGAATATTCAGATTCTCAATATTGCGGATAGATATTCCGCTTTGACGGAAAATCGTGTTTATAAAAAGGCTTTGAGTCCTGAACAGGCATTGGGAATTATATATGATGATGTTCAAAAAGGTCGTGTTCATCCGATTCTTTATTATTCACTTGTTCAGGCGGTAAGACAAACCCCTCAACCCGTTGCAAAAGTTTAAAAAAGTGATATTATAAATTTATGGGTTTTTCTTTTAGAAAAAGTATAAATTTGGGTTTGTTCAGAATAAATATTTCCAAATCGGGAATAGGTATATCTTTTGGTGTAAAAGGATGCAGAGTGTCGGTTGACCCTAAAGGCAGAACTACTCTTAATGCCGGCAAAGGTCCGATTCGTTATACAAAAACTCTTAAAAAAGCCTCTAAAAAGAAATAATTATTTAGCAAAAAAATTTTTGTCTTAGTGTTATAAAAAACATCATGAGAATTTGTTCTATACAAAATTACAATTTAAATTTTAAAAGTTCTGCGCCTGTCAATGTTAATTGGCGTGAAAGTTATGCCCCTGATAACAGTGAAAATAAACCCCAAAAACAGAACGAATATCCCGAATGGCTGCGCAAGGGTGCGTTATTTACGTTGATAGGTCTTGCAGTATATAATGACCCGTCAACAAAAGAGTTTTTAAAACCTGAGAACATTAAACAACAGGAAAAATTACAGCAGGAGTATTTTGAAGATGTTGCAAATAGAGGAATGTCTGTTTCAACTTATCATTTAAACAGACTTGGAGATGTTGACAGACCATTAATAAAATCAAGAGGAATGGGAAATTATAACCTTGAATTAACTCTTGATAACGGTAAAAAAATTGAATTTGATGTAAATACATCCGAAAAAAATGATAATATGCTTGTCGGATATTTTAAATCCGGTAAAAATACATCATTAAAATACAAAGCCGTGTTTAATCCGCAAAATCCGGAGGAATTTGAAATTTTTGTCCGCAACAAGGAGAATCAAAAATTTATTTTCGGCAGAAAACCAAACGGTGAATTATATCAACTGAAAAACGGTAAAAAAATAATCTTAAACAAAGAAAATGTCAAAAAATATCAAGAAGAAATTAAACAAGTGCAAGGGCTTGAAGATTTTGAGTTTTTCACAACAAAAAATGATATTTGGCGAAAACTGAACCTGATTTTATTATTCTTATTAACCCTTAATGAATGGGGACATGATATGCAAAA
>Ga0310695_10005099_pt1 | contig 23247 bp, 22 predicted proteins | sample RumenRJG_04DNA_FD_203882 | JGI IMG/M metagenome (GOLD analysis project Ga0310695, IMG submission 203882) | Bovine rumen microbial communities from Lethbridge, Alberta, Canada - RJG_04 (v2) (version 2) | ecosystem: Host-associated > Mammals > Digestive system > Stomach > Rumen | place: Canada...
TATTTCCTTTTTTACCCTTGCTATCTCATTCATTCCAATCAACTCCAGTTAGACTTTCTTAGTTACTTCTAGTTTAGTCTATTTGGACTTCGTTGGATAGGGTGGTTTCTTTTTAGACGGTTACGTTAAATCTTGATCGTTGATACTAAAGAAGTAGTTATAACGATAACTTATATGATCAATGTCAGAATGTCGACACTCACCGCAAGCTATGGGAAATGTGCCGTTTTTATCCTCATTTTCATATCAGAATCCCAGCCCGTCAAGCCAGTCACGGACAGACTGCTGTGTATCGGAGCTGAACTCCTGCGCCGTCTGACCTTGGATAGCCATACCGTCAAGAACCTGTGAGTTTGGAAGATAGCTTCCGATCGCAGAGTATGTTCCCGATTCACCGCTGCCTTCATGTGTGTTGAACGGTATTATTGTTTTACCGTCCCAGTTATAGCTTTCAAGGAAGCTGTACATCGCCATCGGCATATCGCCCCACCATATCGGATAGCCCACGAATAATACATCGTAACTCCCGAAGTTTTCAGTTCCGGACGTTCTTTATTAGTTCGCTCCTCGGTTGCAACGGTGAGCATTTCATCGTATGCAGACGGGTATTCCCTGACAGTTTCAATGTGGAAAAGCTCACCGCCGGTTTCTTCTGCTACGATCTCTGCGAGAAGGTCGGTGTTTCCGCGCTCTACGACACCAACATTGTAGTTTTCACCCGCTCTTGAAAAATATGTAATCAGCACATTATCATGATGGGGTTCTTCAGCTGTTGCATCAGGACTTGAAAAAGCAGAAGAAACTGCGGTCACAACAACAGTTGTCAGTAATGCTATCAGTCGTTTCATATTCATTCTCCTTTCGGGAATTTGTAACTTTGGTTTCTTAACTGTGCTTTTATTATATCTGATAGCTGATAAAAAAACTACGGGCAGTTTCATTGCAACTGTTACATAGGTAACGGTTTATGTGAAATAGTTACTTAACTATTACGGATCCGCACTGTAGTGAGCATAGGGCAGAGTGCTGGATTGTGGGTATGCGGAATAAAAACACGGATAGCCGTCTGATGAGGACGGTTATCCGTGTATGAGATATTATAATGACATCTTGAAGATCTCTTCAACATCGGCAGGGGTGAGAGTTGTAAATCCGACCAGCTTGCCCTTTGCGCCGCAGGCTTTCTTTGCCATGAGTGCGAAATACTTATCGTCAATGCCGAGGTCGCTCAGACGGCTCTGAAGTCCGAGTGTCAGAAATATCAAAACATCACAATTATAACATCTGACGCGGGATATGTCAATAGAGTATATCTATTAGCATAGATAGCCGTTATATCGCCCTTTTAATATACAAAGCAGTGCTTGATATGAAAGCTGAGGCGCGGTCTATCTATCCTCATTGGAGCATTTTCAAAGATCAATACGGCACCTATGGACAGTTCACAAAAAAGCGCGTCGAGCAGCTTTTCCGCGTTCACTTCATAAAGCAGAGCAGATCAGAATACGTATCATAGCTCAACACGGATAAGTTTCTTTCAGAAATTCGATCAGCATCTCGGGGATATACTGATAGTGATGGGATTCATACAGCTTGTAGGTCAGTTCTGCGTTATGTGCCTCCAGACGCTCTTTCAGCTTTGCGACCCCTTCCAGAGTAGTATCATCCCCCTCACGGTAATTCTCGGCATAATCGGGATCCTCGAGCGAACCTGCACAGAGGAATACGGTCTTGTCCAGAGTATCGTTCCTGTCGAAATAACCGTAATCGTTCATATAAATGTCATTGCTGATGCCTTCATATTCATTATAATGCTTCAGTCCCCATAACGCAGGACTGCCGATGATATAGTGACCGAAGGGCTGATTCTCGTACTTATCCGAATTGAACAGTGCATTGTGCGTGAACACACCGCCGTCCGAATGACCGTACAGCGTTGAATTACCGCAGTCGATATTATAATTCTCGCACAGATACGGCATAAGGTTGTCAGTGATAAAATTCAGGAGCAGTTCACGGTTGATCACCAGATCCTCATAGCGCATTTCCTGGTCGGGGTCGGTGACATCGTAGCTGTAATAAAGGCTGACAAGTATCACAGGTGCAGCCTCGCCGTTCTCCATGCATTTTCTCAGCTCGGGACAGTTACCGAAGCGCCATATACCGTCTGTCAGGAAGAAAACGGGATAGGTCCTGTCCTTGTCGTAATCAGGCGGGAGCGTTACGTGTACAGTGAATTCTTTGCCCATTTCTTCATCGAATATACGTATCTCGTCAACGGAATCCTTTATTTCTTCCACGGCGTCACGGTCAAATTCCCAGTCGCTTCTGTAGTTATTGAAAGCGTCCCAAAGACTTGCAGATTCATCTCTGCGATCCACCGTTCCTTCGGGAAGTGTCTCATAATCGCCGCTTTTCAGTGCATCATATGCGAGCTGCATATAAATGATTTCTGTATCTACCAGTTCTTCGGAATATCCCCATTCAGTGTCTCTGTCACGGACATATTCAAGATATTCCTCAAAAGACTTGAATGACTCTTTTACTGTTTCAGGCTCGCCGTTTTCATCAGGCTGAGAAGTAATAAACCAGTATGAACCGCCGTCATAAAAATCATCTTCTGCAGGAATAAGCCAAGACAGGATGAACCCGTCTACAAGAACAGCTGACGGGAAAAGGTCTTCATCGCCTTTTCCTTCTCTCTTTTGAAGTTTACGCAGTTCATGATCATATTCTTCATCGGTAAACATATCACGATTATCGTCCAGATATTTACGAGTCGTCTCCGTGTCGCCTTTTATAAACTCGATGCTTACCTTGTGCTCAGTGTTCGGATCAGCATTTGGTTTTTCAAATTCGTCCAGCAGGGTCAGCTCATGCTTGTTTACAAATTGAAGCTCGTTTTCCGTCATTTTGTTGGTTAGCTTGGTGGGCGCTAATGGCTGTGTTTGTATTGGTTCAGCAGTACTGTTTTCTGTCTGCGCCGTGGTGGGACTGCTTTCGGCTTGTGAAGTGCTTTCCTGCTTGCCTGCGCAGGCAGTCATGGATAAAGTCATTGCAAGGATCAAAAGAAGTGTGACTGTTTTTTTCATTATCATATTCCCTTCAGCACGATCATTGTGCGGTATTGTCTTGATGTGAACAGCAAATAGAGTCTGCTCATATCGTGTGATGTTGTTCACACGATACCGTCAGACTTTTTCCTCTTGTAAAATCAATGATACCAAGCTATTCAAACAGAGATATCTGTCACGACCCATTCGTTTTCCTCAAGGGGATAGTCGCTGCCGCAGAACGGGCAGTCTTTGACCTTAGCCGCATCGAAGCTTGCGCCGCATGACGGGCAGGTCACAGCCATGACAGAAAAGCCGAGATCGGTTGGCTTTTTGATAACTTTCCGCAGGCTCAGGCGTATCTTGTCGGACTCGCGGAGGACTTTTCCGCTGCGGTAGTGGAGGCTGTCGGTATAAAACGTAAGCGAAACATCGCAAACACCGTCTCTGATGCTGTATTTGTCCACGCCGGAATTAAAGTAGGTAATATCCACGATCTCACGAAGTTTATCGGGAATCGGACTATCGCAGCGGCAAATGGTCAATTCCTGCGGATTCGGGCTGAAGAGCATGAATTTCAGGAGAGACATGGACTTGTCACGGAAGTATTCTGTTGAAAAAGCGGGGTCAAGCGTACGCATCTTATTGCAGAATATCAGGGACTTTACAGTTTTACTGCCGCCGCGCGCATTCTTACCCATCAGTTTTACCGAAGCGAAACTGTTGACGATGAACCACGCACCGACGCCAAACATTACACCGAGTATCACGCTTGCAAATATACAGGATGGGGCGTTCATCAAAAGCTCGGCACCCGCCAATGCTCCTGTGAAGGCTTTGAACAGCGTCGACACGACGGATATTATCGTAAAGAGACAGATACAGATCAGTACATATTTTACGATCTTCCTCGTATCGAAGAGCTTTTTGCCGTCTTCCTGGATGAAGAAATGCATCACCTTCGGATAGAGTTCATCCATGAGGAATTTCGTATTACAGAATTCGCATCCTGATTCGAGCTTACCAAGAGTAGACGATGCGCCGCAGTTCGGACAGCACATTGCAGTATCGGGAGAAGGAACGCCGCCCTTTTTTGGATTCTGCATTACAACGGTCAGACCGCCCTCAGAGTCACTGCTGTATATCTCCTTTTGGGAATTGCGGATATTTGTGGAGAGATGCTTGCTTCCGCCGATGATGGAATTCACAAAGACGCTATCGCCGTAGGAAAGCGCCCCGATCTCGTGACTGCTCTCTTTCGGTTTCCCGATCTGAATCTGCATATCCAGCCCAAGAGACCGCAGCTTCTGTTTTTGCAGTTCCAGCGTGAAGCGAGTATCCTGACTGGCAAGCTCAGGTATAGCGCCATTGCAGTACCAGTCGGAAAGCTGTTTAGCAAAACGCTGAAAATGCTGTTTCATTTCATGGCCGTCTGAGTTGTTGTTATTGTTCATTCCATATTCTTCCATAATGTCATTTCCTCCATTCCCTGCTTGGGGGGTGAAGCACAATTCAAGCTGTTTTGAGTATTAAAACATTTCTAAGCACTCAACCCTATCCCTCAATCGCAATTTTTGATTAGCGCGATTTTTCTCTATTTTTCGGACTTTTTAACGAGTGGCAGCATTTCTACACACTTAAAAGTTACAAACAGCAGTTTTAAGCACAAAAAATCGAGTGCTTAAAAAGACTGTTTATATCGCTAGTGCGCCGAAATGCTGTCTGTATCTCTTTAGGTGATATTACGTGTTCCCGCATACAGAAAATGAGTGCTTATTTTAGTTGTTTACTGAACTGCAAAATGCCAATTATCCGCGATAAATCGGCGTTTTAGGATTTCTGCCGTGACATCAATACTACGCACTCAACGTGTGACGTATTTGGAATCATGTCGTTATTCTTATAATATCAGAAGTCTAAACACTTGTCAATATATAATGTGACTATATTATTTCAATAGCCCGTAGTCTATTGACATACAAAAAAAGTATGTCATATAAGTTGTTTTTCGGCTTTTTAAATACGAAGAAGCAAAGGCATACTTCCTTGAAATGATGATGACCGCCGAGGGAGAGGAGCGTGACCGTGCAGAGTGCGTTTACATTCAGCTCATACACGGACTGTCAGAGTGTTCGGACGAGGACAAATAACAACAAAAGCGAGACGCAAAGTAACTGCATCTCGCTTTAATGATGTCTTGTGACTAATTTCGGCTATTCTGTTTTCTCATGCACTTTATCCACAAGGTCAAGCCCGTAATTCTCAGCTGTGCCATTCGTTGCATTGAATGCCCACTCTGCGACAGAAATACCATTATTATTCAAATCTGAATATACATCAGGCGTTACGATAATGGTATGCCTCGTCATGTTTCGTGGATCGTCATAAAACGGCAATCCGTCCCAGATATAAAGATATGCACCGATCTCCTTGAACTGCGGTATCGTTTCTTTAAGATTTTGCTGAAATTTATCTGCAATACTCTCATCAACTTCGGGTTTCCCGAAATCAAATAGATTCTGCGCCTTTGCAAGCTCACCGTCACGGGAGGAGCAGTCAAACAGTATCGTCACATCATCTCCGAAGTCCTCATGAAGTGCAGTCAGACTGTCAAGCACGATATTATTTGTTCTGATCCTGTCAGAGATCTCCGTAGGACTTTTCCATACATCAGTCGAAATAGTGTGCCAGTTATCAATAAACATGAGCATTGAATCGACCAGCACGGTCTTGCTCTCTGCATTCGGGAAATAGTTTGTAAACACATCGTTTGCAAGAAGCGAAGCCGCCCCTGCACCTGCACTGTATCCCGTCACCATAACAGCTTCGGGATCACTGGTACCGCCAAGTTCAATAGCATTCTGCATCACAGCCGTATAGTTGGTATATCCGTGATGATAGAGTATCTTCTTGTTTCCGTCCTTGTCAGTGTACTCAAAATCATTTGTACCTAAGTGAAAATCACCTGTTGCATAAGGCAGGGCGATCACAGTCCAGTCCTTGAACGGATTTCCGTCAATTGGAGTTGCAATACCGCCGCTGTTCATCATGTTATTGGCGAACTTATCAATAGGTGCGACTCTTCTGATGAACATATCCTCCTTTGCTGTCTCCGCATTGATGCTGATACCGCCGCCTGCAAAATAGATCAGCACTTTGTTTTCAGACCCTTTTCGGAAGAACGCTTTATACTGGCTGCCGTCCGAACACAACATATCTTGGCTTGTGATTTTGTACCATTTGCCCACTTTCGGGTTCTTTTCCAATTTTGGATATTGAAGCACGAATAGATACACACATAAAAGGATAACAATAATCACAGCAAGAATGATACCGATTATTTTCAATGCTTTCATCATGAGCCACTACCTCCGACAAGCATATCATAGGTCACGCCGTACTTTTTGGCAATATCCTTGGCGTATGACGATCCTTCCGGTTTTGCAAGAGCCACCTTGAAAGAACGCTTGCCCTCCTCCGTTTGCATGACCAGTGAAGCTGCTCCTGTGCCACCAATTTCACGAGTAAGCTCCTCAGCATCATATCCCAGTTTGTGCATATGGGTATTGTAGATCGTTCTCACGCCCTTTGTAAGAAGTGCTTTCACGGAGTCTTTTGCGATGTAGTATCCTTCTTCAAATGATGTAGTTGAGAAAGTTTCGTTCAGCAGTATCAGGCTCTTGCTCGTTGATTGAGAGAACATCTCCTTGAAACGTACACACTCCTCGCCCAGTCTCCCCAGATCCATTGTTTTATCCTCGTCTGCCGGAAAGTGGGTATAGATACAGTCGCAGGGAACATAGCGGAAGCTCTCCGCCGGAACGAAAAGTCCGCCCTGTGCCAGAATAAAAAGCTGACCGACAGCCTGTGTAATCGTGGTCTTGCCGCCACGGTTAGCTCCTGTGAGGATATAGACAGTGTGCTTTTGGTCGAAACAAAGGTCATTGGGAACGATCTCGCTGACATTCTCCATATTCATAGCGAGCTTCAGATTGTAAAAGCCCTTTGCCTGCATGGAAGTCTCACCCTCAGTAACAGGCTGTGCTTCGCTGAACACACATCCTTTTTCCATCAGACCTCCGATTAATTCCGCACATCTGATGTAGTATATGAACTCCGGAACCAGTCCTGAAATATTCACGATTGCCACATTTGCATATTTGGTAAGCGTATCCCTCAGCTTCTTCACAAGGGAACTGAGCATTTTATTTACCGCAGTATCCAGATAGAAAGTGGAGTTTGCCGTTGCACCGTCAGCCATAGCATTTACAATTGTGGACTTGGCTCTGGCATCAGTGGCGAATGAAGATTGTACTGCCAGCAATCCTGCTTCATTCTTCATATAGTCAATGATGCCACGCTTTTCCTCTCTGTCGATAAGCTGATAGTGCATATCACCGTCCCATTCTGAGGTGTCCTGTATCCTTTCCTTATTTGCGATAGCGTCCGCAAAATTGCTGACGATACCCGATTTCTTAAAAGGCTTTTTGTTGACGGAGACCAGCCCGATGCTCACAGCTTCAAAACGCTCGTTGACATTGATGCCGAGGGTAACGCTCTGCACATCAGATGCTTTCATTTTCAGCGCAGCTATGTCCTTTTTCATCTCGGCAAAGCAAGCATCCTCGTAAAGCTCGGTAATGTAGTCCCTCAGTGAGATCAGTCCCTCGGACTGAATCCTCTCATCGGAAAGACAATTACGCATCATCTCTACGGTCTTGATGTAGCTGTCCAGCTCGTCAAGGCGGTGAAAGAGATGCCACAGTCCAAGCTCCTCATCTGAGGTCTTGTGCATGGTGGAAAAATCCCGCATGAACTGTATCTTATCGAACAGCTCCAACATGGTCTTTCTCAGTTCAGGCAATCGGAATATATCCCCGAAAATATGCTGACGGTATGCGGCAACTTTGGGATCGTCTGATATTTGTGAAAGCACATTAGCAACCAAACGGCGTTCTTTGCCATCACTTGATATTTCCTGAAGGAAGGTGTCAAGACCGAGATCATGCATTACATGATCCGGTATCCTGCGGTACTCTATATCTATTCCAAAGGGCTGCAACAGGCTGAATCCAGTTTTCTGATTCATGCTATCACCTCTTACAGTTTCTTCAAGGGAATACAGATATAGCTCTCAGTATCAGCAGAATCTTCCGCAGGCGGCAGATAGAATTCCAACGAATAATTGCCTGCTAAAGCATAGCCCTGCAACGAGGGCAGCCATTCCGACCATATCTGTGTATTGACCTTCTGCATCGCTTCGGGCATAGCGCCCTTGCACTTGAACAACGCCCATAGTCCTCCGGGAATCTGATATGCTTCACAGCCTGACGGAATATCCTCCCACGGCAGATAAAGGTCAGCAATCCAGTAGTCAAAGGTTTTTCCGTCCATATCTGTGCAGATACCGAACATTCCCTTTAACCCCTTCATGTCTGATACCCACTCACCCCAAAACTTCGGAACTTCTTTGTAACTTGTCTCAGAATTGAACCTCTTTTTAATGCCCACAACCGTAAACGGTGCCTTTTCCACAATTTTGTAATCCAGCATACTTCCGCCCTCCAATGTAATCTTGATATGCAACGGAGCGAGTGACCGCAGGTTTACCCCCGATTCCCTTGCCTGTGTGGGAGTGATACCGTGAAAGCGCTGAAATGCTTTTGTAAAGCTATCAGGCGAATCATAGCCGAATCTTGCAGCAATGTCGATCACTTTAAACTCCGAACAAGCCAGTTTCTGCGCTGCTACTGTCATGCGGCGGGCACGAACATATTCTCCAACGGTCATACCGCATAGAGCGCCGAAAATCCGCTGATAGTAGAAGGGAGATAAGGCAGCTTTTTTTGCAATCTTCTCAATATCAAGTTCGTTCAGCAGATGTTGCTCAATATAATCAATGGAAGCCTGAAATCCTTCGATCCAGCCTTTCAAAACGGTCACCTCATTCCATTCAAATTCATTATATCACATCAAGGCATTCTTGTCCCGACTTTTTCTGCACTCTTTGTCAGGCTTATAACAGATCAAGACACAACAGCTATATCTCATTAGTTTTATCAAGTAAACTGAGTGTCTGCCATATATAAAACATTATACTAAAATATATCCCAAATGTCAATCAGGAGTAGTTACAAGGCAGTGATCCAAAGCCTGAATATTCATAGTGAGGATATTCCTAACAGCTTTGCAATATAAAAAGAGATGACAGCTTCAAAATGTAATTGAGGCTGTCATCTGTTTTGTATAGCAAAATCGTCTGTTTATCGTACTTTTTGATTGTTCGTAAGGTGTTCGGGTAGGCTCGACATTTAAGCTTGGTAAGATCGCGAGCATTACCGATCCCGGGCAGATCGATCTTGTGATTCATATTGCTCAAACCTCCGTTATGTTTTTCATGATCTCAAGCATCTCATCGTAGCGGGACAGCACCTGTTTTCTCACTTTTTCCGCGTATGCCGGGTGACACTCCTTCGGCAGGCGCGGATGTGCCATTGACACAGTTAGATACTGCATCGTGGCAAATGGCAGGAGCTTTTCATTCAGCGATGCGGCTTTTTCGGCACTGCCGCAGTAGGTCTCCAGAAAAATCTTCCAGAACTCTTTGAGTTCGCCGTAGGTCAGACCGATGAAGCTCATTTCATCATCGGTATGCTCCTTTAAGCCGGAGCCCATCATCTGATAGATAAAGCAGCAGTGTATAAGGTCTATCAAAGGATTGCCCGCACCGGCATCGCCCAGGTCGATGAGCATCAGTTCGCCATCGCCGGTCTCCATTACATTTTTAGCGTGATAATCGTTATGAACGAATCTGTCCATAGCTGGAATGGAATTATACAGCGTGTGGAGCTTCTCCAATTCATCGGTGGTGAAATCCTCCGTGAGCTTGTCAATAGTGCTGTGCAGCAGACGATCCGCAGGCGGCAGCTGTCCGATCGGAATCTCTGTTCCGTGAAGCTCCTTCAGCAGCCTTGCGGTGGCAGCAGCAAGCTCCGGCAGACGTTCGGGTTTTTCCCGGATGCGCTCCTGCACTGTGGCGGCGTTCAGCATTTCATAGACAGTACCGTAGCTGTCACCAACCTTTACCGTATCAAATGCAATAGCGCAGGGCACTCCGAGCAGGAATGTCCTGCGGGATGCTTCGCGCTCTGCTTCAATCTCTTCAAGCGTCATTCCCGGACGGAACACCTTTATCATCTCGTCCTTTGTCAGGCGGAAGACCGTGCCGTTGGCACCGGAGCCAAGCTTTGTACATCCTTCGATGGATACCTCCCGCAGAGCTTTTTTCACGTCCAGCAGATCGGTGAAGCCTGTTACTTCAAATATATCATAGACCTCCGAAGATACGTTCACCACCTGCACAGTTTTTTTCTCCTGCTTACGCAGCTTCATAAGCACACGCAGTCCGGCGGAGGAGATGTACTCAAGATCGCATGCGTCCAGTACGATCTCCGCACCGGACAGCTTTGCGACGGCCTCCGTTATCTCTTTTTCAAACTCCGCCGCATTGTTTGAGTCGATTCGTTTGTTGAGCTTTATCATGATAATTTATACCTCTTTCTGAAAAAAATGTTGCAGCCTTTCGCTTCTATCCCATTATATCAAATCTTGGCTGCTATTTCAACTAGTACGGGGGCGTTTTAGTATAACGGTAACTATTTATCGCTGTCAAGTATCTCCTCGCTCTTATAGCTATAGTGTACGCATCAACGTCGTAGTATCTGATTTTGACAGTAGTACCTACCTGAAGCTTGTTCAGGGTGTTGGATATAGCCTCAGCTTCATCTTCGCTGAGTTCCTTCCTGGGTTCGGTTATACGTTCCTGTATTCTTACCGCTTCATATTACCCTTTAAGCGCAGCAAACGGCGCAAACTGCATAGCTCTGTCAGCGTGACACTGTATATTCATATTACCCATTGTGACCTCCTATAGAAAAAGATGCTCCCCCGTAATGGGGAAGCTAGTTGTTTGATATATATACGAAATAATCTTTAAATATTAAACGATTCACTTACAAGTTTCAGAAACTCGTATATTTTATTCACCCAATTCTCAGCATCTTCTTTTTTGATCAGTCATTCTTTTTTTCTCATGCAGAATGCAACGAATACTGATACTGCGAGTACAGTCAGCGGGAGAGCTGTTCCCGCATCTCCGGTCTTGGGAGAAGAAGCTGACTTTGCAGTCGTTGAAGCTGTCTTTGAAGCAGTTGTAGATGCGGCTGTAGTCGTTGCAGCGGGAGCGTTGTCATGCGAAGAGTATCCGACGTCGTAATTCTGTGCTGCCTTTGCATACGCGATGTAGACCTCGTTGTAGTGGGACATTCCGATGATGTTGACATTTCCGATAAGAGTGCAAAGAGTCTCGATATTTGACGCTGTATTAAAGGGCTTGTCGGTATAGAAGAGACTTCCTAAAGCGATTTTGCGTATCTGAGTTATATTGTCAGTGACTATGTCGAGATGCCTTAGTATCTCAGCTTTGTAATCATCGCCGAACTTTTCTCCTGCCTCGTTAATATCCTCTTCGAGAAGCGCGGGAATAGTTTTTTTCAGGCTGCTGTCAGCGAATGAAGCAAGGTCAGGATATGTCTCGATGACGTTGCCTTCTTCGTCCTTGACGCTGAGCAGAACAGGCAAGAGAGCTTCGATGACATCTGTTGTCGGAACATCGGTTGTTGCTTCGCCGTTTTCGTCGAAAACGACATCATGCAGTTCGGGATATTGTACGGTCAGAGAAGCCGCTACAAGGAGTCTTGAGCCCTTGGCGTCGCTTGCATTGAATGTGGCGAAAGTGCCGGGTTCAGGACCGTTAATGCAGGCTTTGAGCACATTCAGTAATCCCTCTTTGAAATCGACCTCGTCTCCGAAGGAATAGTCTTTGATAAATAAACCAAATAGTAAATTGATGGCACTTTTCTGCTCCTCATTCATTCCATTTTGCATTCCCTTGATAAGCTCATCAACTAATGGCTGGTCAGCGTTTTCAGTGATGTATTCAGCAAATAAGAGAATGAAATCATCGGCAGTATATGCAGCATGGTCGATCTCCTCACCTGTGAGGTATGAGAGCAGCTCCTCGATTGCGATAGCAACTGCCTCAGCTTCGCTTTTCGCTCTGCCCTCGGACTGTAATTTCTCAGAGGCATACGCAAGATATGAGTATATCAACGGCTCACCGACATTTATCTCTGTCTCGGGAAGAGTCTGTGTGTTGGAGAATTCCTTGAGATCGTCTGCCATTACCTTTTCAAGCATTCCGAATATTGCGGCAAACGATTCAGCGCCTTCTTCGTATTTGGCTGCGTATTCTGCATTCGTCTCAGCATTGCTTGCAAGACCGTCTACGCGCTTGTTGATGAATTCGGTAAAGTCAAGGGGAGTATCATTCTTAGTATCAGGAACGATAGTGAGCGTTTTCAGGTCGAAAGTTTTACGCTCAAAGTTTTCTATGCTGCCGCTGTTTGAGTAGCTTTCACCCAGTTCATCGCTTATCTTTCTGAGCTCCTTTAGTGCATCGCTGCGGGTCACAACGCTGTGATCCATTGGGATATTTGTTCCGTAGCGGGTGAATCCCCAGCTTTTCGGAGGTATGAGTGAAACAATATCGTTCGGAGCGATTATGTTGCGGATACCGCCGTACGACTTGTCGTTCACGGCAGCTTTTCCGCTTGCGCCGGAGATGTACTCCTCGCCGGGAGTATCGTTTGCATAGGCAGCTCCGGTCCTGCTGCCGGATACAGTGAGCTCGGAGGCTTTATCTGTTCCGTCTTTTATAGTGAGCGGAGTTGCATATGTATAGCAGTAAACATCTTCCGGAGCAACGCTGACGCTGTCGCCAAAGTAGCTGATACCGCCGCCTGCGAAGAAGCCTCCGAGCATATTGGAAACTGCAGCTCCGCGGCTGTAACCGGCAGTCCATATCTTGAGGTCTCCTTTGATATTGTTGTCGCTGATATACTGCTTTACAAAGCGGAGTATCTCATCACGAGCTGCTTTGAAGCCCTCATGTATATCTCCGTTGCCGACGTTGAAATCGCCTGCCCATTCCTGACCGTATGCAGCGCTGCGCGGGATAATTGCGAGCAGGGTGTAGCTCTTTCCGTTCTGGACGATAGTCCTGCGCGCAACAGCGACTCCGCACGAGTCGGGTGCGGGCATTGACTGGTAATACTTGTTCACGTAAACATCGCTGAATCCGAACTTTTTGAGTGCATCAATGACGTTTTCAGGATTTGAGCTGAAATCCTTCGAGTCCGGATAGAATTTCGCAGCAGAAGCCACGCTTATCTGAGCGGACAGTATTTCAAGATGCTGACAGCCGAGGAATGACGACCTTGTGAAGCAGTCGTCCCTGTAGACGAAGGAGTCGTCCTCTGGCACGAAAGCGCCCTCGTTTGAGGCAAAATTATAAGTCCCCTCGATAACAGCAGAGGAGTCGCTTCCGGCAGAAGCATTCACGCACGGGAGAAAGACATTCACTGCCAATACTCCAGAGATGATAGCCGCACACATTTTAAAGGATTTACGCATATAAGCACCGCCTTTCAGTTTTGTCTTATTCCTTAATATATGATATCCGTCTGTCATAAGCAGTGGTGCTGGGCTGACGGAAATATCCTGATACAGGCGTTTTATAGCCTGACTTTATATATACATTGTAGCATAACTGATGCAATTATTTTGCGAATAATCTGTAAATTTTTATACTGTCAATATGCTGAAATTTAGATATTGTTTTTGTATAAAAAATCAATATATGGTATTGGTTTGTCATATATCACTAATCGAAACATGAAAATTTGTATATTTTTGCGATGTGATAATTCATAAAATAGTCACACATTGCTCATGACGTATATGGTGTGATATATTTAATCAATATCGCAGGGAGGACAACTGATGTATGCAGGCAACTTAAAACAGAGCATCGGTCTCGTCGGAGTTGCAAATGCCCGTGAGCTCGGAGGCTACTCCTCAAAGGACGGACGTACAGTCCGTCACGGAGTTCTGCTGCGAACGGGCAGGCTTTTTTCAGGCAGTGAGGAAGATATTCGTCGTCTCAGCGAGGAATATCACGTTGAAAAGGTCATCGACTTCCGATCTGATTTTGAGATATAGCTGAAAAATCAAAGTTAATTGTCTTTACTCCATCAATCTCATTATCGAAGCATGAACAGAAGATGGGGAGTTTGCAAGTGCCTTCTTCTGGATCTGCCCCAATATAATTATCAAAACCCTCAGTGTTTATCAATTTATTAGCTGAACAAGTCCGAGCTGGCACATATATTCAGGAACTTGTAAGCAATGAGAGTATTCGCCGAGCCGCTGACAAGATTCCTAACGGTTTATTCAAACTATGAAGCAGAAACACATATCGTAAATATAAAGGTAATTAATCATGATACTGGTATAAATAGGATTGTTTCACCTATAATAGCACGATTATGGATTTACTATTGACATCTTGATAAAATTATGATATAATATTGATAACGAAAGGAGTGTGAGCTGTATGATCGATATTCGTCCAGTTTCAGATTTAAGGAATAAGTACACAGAAATCGAAGCTGCTGTAAATGAGGGACGTCCCATTTACCTCACGAAAAACGGCTACGGAGTTATGGTTGTGATGAGTATCGAGCAGTATTCCAATTTGGTAGACAATGTGGAATTAAAGCTCGATGAAGCAGATTTTGAAGCTAAGTCAACTACTACACGGCTAACACATCAGGATGTATTTGAGGAGGCTCGAAAAGCCATTGGAAAATAAAGAATATACCCTCCGATACTTGCCATTATTCAAATCAGATTTAGTTGAATGTGCAAATTATATTTCAAACAAGCTCCAAAATCCAATAGCAGCCGAAAAACTGATTAACGACGTAGAATCTGCTATTTTGGAACGGCTTGATCGTCCATTATCATTTCAGCCGTATCACTCGAAAAAGAATCGTGATATGACTTATTACAGGATAAACGTTAGAAATTTTTCGGTGTTCTATGTAGTGATTGACGATGTAATGGAAGTCAGACGATTGATATACAATCGCCGTGATATAGCTGGATTTATATGATTTAAGCGCCTTGAAAAAGGCGCTTTTTTGTACTATAGTACTATCACAATAGCAGATTTGGAACATGGCGGCAACATTGTTCATTACAGCTATGCGGCATTAATTGAATAACGTCGATACTTGTATCAACAAAATTTGTCTGTATAGAGTATACCTTAATAGGACGCTGCTTTCATTTATGAGCGTATCTATGATAAACCTCATTTACACTTTCAGCACGTAGTGACCTTGAATGCTTATCCGGGTCGGTATTACTATTCTTCTTATAAATATAATAATCCCGAAGTTCATTCCAATGTTCGTTTTTCTTCAACCATTCAATTTTCTCTTTTAAATAAAATCCTTTACCACGTTCCACCCACGAATAGGTTTTTTGGTTCTTATTGAAGCGGATATATTCCTGTCGTTCAGTTCCACGTTCATAGTAATTGTGTACTATTGCAATATCACAACTATGCAACACCTTACTTCTATATGTATCAACGATTTTTAAGGTAATTACACTTGTGGAGTTCTCGATATGTGTGTAACCAAATGCGCGACAGTAAGTACGAAGCACTTCGAATAATGTGCTTCTTATGTAAGCTGGGTCGGAGTTATCTTCATCGACATTCGGTTCAATATTATAATCTAAGTCAAAACCAACATTTCCATCCTGTAAGCAGGTAATCATGTTTTGATTTGAACTACCAACAGGAGTAAACTGGAAGGTAAAATCATCATCTTTCAATTTATTCTGAAGAAGATGAAGAAGCCCTTCTATCCTCTCTCTGTATGGTTTTGCCTCTTTTTTTGTCACATAACGATAGTCATACATGTCAGTTGCTCCTTTATAACAAGTTCCCTACTCCGTCCATTTGAAACCTTCAAATCATTATATGATAGCACATAATCACTGGTTTGTCAATAAAAATTTTTCGTTGTTACTTATAGTTTCTCTTTGTATGTTTCAATGACATTATCAAAGCACCTGAAATGGTTCACAGCTTCAATGATATCATCTACCCTTGCTGGCTCAAAGCAGACAGTTTTCGTTTCATAGATATACCATACCTGTTCGCGGGACAATCCGCCTCCTTCGATTTTGTTTGAATTATAAGCCAAATCAACTTGAAGCCTGTCATATGCTCCGCCGCTTATTTTGTTTACCTTTTCGGAGCGTAGAACAGAAATCAAGTCCCTTGCCATTGCATTAGTCCCCCAATACGTTTTTCTTGTAAAAACAATAATCATCCTGATTTTCCTGCATATCAGCTTCGATCAGGTTCATTATGAGCTCCGTCAGGCTCTTATCTTTGTAACGAGCATATTTCTTGTACTCTTCCTTTTTGCCCTTTGGAAGATTCAGGGTCAGCTTATCGCGATTCTCTTTCATATATCGCATAGTCCTGTTTTTTGCCGATTCATTATAAGACATACTATGCCCTCCAGCAGCGTTGCTACTTGTAGCAACAAGGTTTTTTTATCAATTATATTATAGCATATAGCCGTGTAACAGTCAATGCAAACAACGTTTAATGTGGGATTGCACTAATAAAAGCTAAATATCCACGTACACTTGTGCAACCATACAAAACTCGGCTATGTACCGAAATAATATTGACGTATAGCCGTGTATATGGTATAATTTATACAGGGGTTGAAAGATTTTAATGTAACCCCAAATAACTATTGAAAAGGAGCATGGATATGAGTGGTTTTGATTTGGGAACGGAGATCGACAGATTAAAAAAACGTGCTATAAAAGCACAGGTCGAATACCTTTTGTTTTGTCAGGAAAATGGGATATCGCGCAATCATATGCCGCCAAAAATGAATGAAAACTATACAGAATTAGAAAAAATCAAGACTCTTGAAGCTGACGATATCAAAACTGCAAATGATGTTCTGCGGCTTATCAACAGAATAGACGATTTGAGAGATTCTATCAAGGATTCTATAAATGAAGATGCCATACAAGAGGATATACCAAAATACATAAGTTTCAAAGAAAAATTTAATTTAGGTAAATCAAAAAGCGAGTTAAGAGACCTTGTTAGTTACGTAATGGGTGAATACTATTGGTATTTCAAGGGTCATGGCATTGACCCGTTGAATATTCAACATGAAAAGCTGGAAAATAATTTAAGTGAGTTGAACAGCATGGATATGCCTATTGTTTATTGCAAAAACGAAGAGGATTATCAGAAGATTATGGACAGAATATATGAACTGAGGTCATACATTAAGACTGATCCGCTGATAACAATAGAGCAGCTTGGTATCTATGGCAAATTATGGATGCAGAATATGGAAAAGAATTATCCTGAAAAAGTCGGGGTAATGAAAAATCACGGCACCTACTTGGGGGTAGCTCAGTCAGTGGACAAAAGGGCGAAGGATTATTGGGAGCAGCTCAGCGACCAGTACGACAGGAGAGTGCCGCGTCCGACGGACAGCTACGAAGCAGTTTTGGAGTGGTCAAGGAACAAGAAGTTCGAGATAGACCACATAGTAATGACGGAAGTGGTGCTCGTTCCTGTAATGACTCCCTGAATGCTGATACTATTTAAATTCATCTGCGGACACCCTGGTATTAACACGTCAACTGTGCGCTTGCTCCGTGATGATATGCTTAAATATGTCCGCGCAGCCAAACACGAGCCTACATTTATAGATTTGCCGACAGAATGATAATTAAAGCCTCCCTCGGGACTTTTCTTTTGAACACTTATGCCGTTCCGCATCACGTAATACGTATTTCAATCCACTCCCTCCGCGAGGAGGGAGACGGAACTCGCATGGACTACCTTGCGGAACTCATAGAAATTTCAATCCACTCCCTCCGCGAGGAGGGAGACCTTTCAAAGAGTCTAAAACAACAAAAGCTGAAACTATATTTCAATCCACTCCCTCCGCGAGGAGGGAGACATCCAAAAGCGGGCACTTTGACAACGTTTGAAATCATTTCAATCCACTCCCTCCGCGAGGAGGGAGACGATTTGAAGTCTTCCACTGTTTCTATTGTTTCTGAATTTCAATCCACTCCCTCCGCGAGGAGGGAGACGTTGTACCCCCCTATTAGCTGGCGGGGGTTACAAATTTCAATCCACTCCCTCCGCGAGGAGGGAGACGATTTGCTTTCGCCTGTTGGAAAGTGGCTTGATATTTCAATCCACTCCCTCCGCGAGGAGGGAGACTCTGACTACAGACGGCTCTCTCGATGATAACTATATTTCAATCCACTCCCTCCGCGAGGAGGGAGACAGGATATCCTGACAAATCCCTTGTTACAGTTCGCATTTCAATCCACTCCCTCCGCGAGGAGGGAGACGGTAACAACAGGTCGTTACACAACTGACCTTGCAGAATTTCAATCCACTCCCTCCGCGAGGAGGGAGACTTTGACGCTATAATTTGATGACTCTATATTCTGGTTATTTCAATCCACTCCCTCTGCGAGGAGGGAGACTTGATCGACAAGCTGCAAGGGATCCCGCTGCTACAATTTCAATCCACTCCCTCCGCGAGGAGGGAGACAGGGCTATTCTATCAATCACTCGCTAAACGAGCATTATTTCAATCCACTCCCTCCGCGAGGAGGGAGACGAGCTGGGATATTTCACCGAAGATACTTGCGAGAATTTCAATCCACTCCCTCCGCGAGGAGGGAGACACAGCTACGCGGTAAGTGAGGACGAAGCACGGAAAATTTCAATCCACTCCCTCCGCGAGGAGGGAGACCATTCCTGTTTGGTTGGCATAAAGGTTCTCAAATCATTTCAATCCACTCCCTCCGCGAGGAGGGAGACAGCAAAACTGTACAATGACAAACAGCAGGCTTGCCGCGATTCATACAGTTTTGACAAGGCAGTTTGATTTTAAGGCTCAAAAGCTGCCAAAAAAGCCTCTTAATCTTTGAATAAGGACGGGAATTCAGGTGCGAATGCAACGGTGATTTTATGTTCACTTGCTGTTCGCACTAAAATATCAGTTCGCCTTCAACGTCGATTGCAGATTTCGTACCTATATGCTCAACATTCGACTTTGTTCGGTTCCCGAGATTATATATTCTCAGGCTGTCCTTGTGCTCATCTATCTCATCCTCCAGCTGCTTTCTGAGAAGTCTGAGCTGTGCGGCGTCCACAACGCACTCAAACACGGAATTCTGAACTCTCACTCCATAATTCATACATTGCTTGGCAACTCGTCTGAGACGCTTCCTGCCTTCCTTATCCTGAGTATTCACATCATATGTCACAAGTATCAGCATATCATCACTTCCACATAAACGGCGGATAGCAGTCGAGGTCGCCGCGTATATACCTTGCAAGCAGCATTGCCTGAACATACGGCAGCATTCCCCATTCCACCTTTTCTTCAATAAACGGGTGCTTCAATTCCTCGTATTTTCGCTTCTGCCACGCACTGAAAAATTCTCTTCTGCCGTTTTCGGTAAGCATTACAGCGCCGTCCTCGCGCTTTATAAAGTCGTCCTTGTTTATCAGGCGCTTGTTTATTATCGTCAGCGCGAACCTGTCGCAGAGCACCGAGCGGAATTCCTCCACAAGGTCAAGTGCAAGCGAACGTCTTCCTGGGCGGTCAGTGTGCATGAATCCGACGTAAGGATCGAGCCCGACGCTCTCGAGTGCGCTCGTACACATCGCCGTCGCCATTGAATATGTGAACGACAGCAGTGCGTTGACATTATCAAGCGCGGGACGCTTGTTCCTCGTCCGAAAGCGGAAATCCTCCTTCTGCTGGAGTATCATGTCATCAAACACCGAAAAATAGACTGAAGCCGCCTCTCCCTCGATACCTCGGAGAGCATCCATATCCGCCGCAGTTCTTGCCTGCTTTATCGAGTTATTGAGGAACTCACATTTCCGCCCGAAAAGCCCGATATCTATTCTTGCACCGTGATCGCGGACAGTCCTGTCGAGCACCCAACGGCTGTTAAAGAGCTTGGCAGAGATGATGTTTTTGGCGATATCAAGGGATTTTTCCTTATCATCAGCATAGCGGTACTGCTGCCGTCGGAGGAGTACATTTCCTCTGCATTCGCCCTCGACGCGTGCGAGAAAGCGACCGTTTCGTCTCATGAACACGAGGTCGATACCTTCCTGCGCACACTTGCCCATGAGAGCAGGACTTGCTCCCGCGTGACCGAATGTCAATATGCGTTCGATGTTATGCAGCGGAACTCTGCCTATCTCTTCCCCGTCCTGACTGATGACGACGTTTTCGCCGTCAAGGCTGAGATATCTGTCGGGATTGTTGATATAGACCGTATTGAGAAGTTTTTTCATGGCTCCTCTCCTTCTCCGAGCATGGAGTTGACGTAGTCAGAGGCTTTTTTATTTCCGCATATCACAGGCAGGCATATATTTTTCAGCGAGCACGCATTGCACGCTTTGCTTCGTTTCACCTTAGGTGTATGCTTCTTTCTGAACAGGTCGTGCATTTCTGCGATAAGCTCCTCTGTTCTTCTGCGGAGCTCACCGTCAAAAACAACTTTTATTCTGCGCCTTATCTCTCCATAGTAAAGATATCCATACGGGATATCGCAGCAGAGCATATCCTCAAGGCATAGTGCCTGAGCCATAAGCTGCACTGTATCGCAGTCGTTTTCCTTCGGCTCTCCGCGTTTGTATTCAACGGGAGTTACGATGTATTTCCCGTCAAGTCCGTACAGCTCTATCCCGTCATCGGACTTTCTCAGCTCGACGGCGTCGCATTCTCCCGAGATACCGAGCCGCGGAGAGGATACTGCCATTGCCCGCGTGATAACGAGCTCGCCGCGCTTTTCGTGAAAATCGGCGTCGTGTACTCTTTCGTGCATGATATTGCCGTCGACAGTGCGCAAATTCTCAGCCCACTGCTGTTCGATGTGTATCAGCGCCCACTGTCTTCGGCAGAAGGCAAAATGCTGAACTCCCGACAGCATGAGGTATTCATCCTCGCTGTACATTATGTCAGGTCCTCATATTTCTCGCAGGCGAGCCCGTCGAGCTCGTTCAGCTTCACAATATAGTCATTGAATGAGGTCGGACGGCTAACACCTTCTTTCAGGCTGACCTCGACCTGCCTGTGTACCTTTGCTGAAGAATACTTAGAAGTCTTGCTATCGTGCTTCCACCAGTAGAGGCGGCAGACCTCCATGCTTCCGTCGGGTCGCGCAGACGAAGTGTCATTCTCGAACAGGGTGAGGAGAGCTTGCTTTATCTTCTCGGCGTCCTCATAAGTAAAGCCTGTTTTTTCTGCAAGCTGACAGTTGATGCTTCCGTTTATTACATAAAGTCCGAACTCTACGCGGTGCTTCATACCCATAGTGTCAGAAGCCTTGCCTTCCTTACCACCTTCACTGTTCACGCTCTTGGTTATCTGCATACTTACGATATCAACAGGGGAAACGCTTAAAGCCTGCTGAATCGAAACAGGACCTCTTACGCCCACTGATACAGCATCGCCCTTGAATGCGAACACCTGACCGAAGCTGCGGACGTCTATCCACTCAGCGCAGGCAGTTTTCGCAAACTCGTCCCTGTCGGTATTCTTTCCCTTGCTTATCGCTTTCAGAGCTTCGTTAGCATCTGCCCTTGCACGCAGACTGTCAAATCCGTCATCGCACCTGTCATCGGACTGCACGAATATTTTCTCGCCCATATCCTGCAAGCGGTTGCGTATCTTACGCTTTATGCAGACATCGGATATCTCGCCGAGACCGTCGTAATTCTCGCGCGGACGGTTGCCGTTGAGCGGGTCGCCGTTAGGGTTAGCGTTCTTAGCGGTTATGAGCAGGGTAAAATCAATCTTGTTCTGTAAAACTCCCATTATTCTTCCTCCTTATGATTTAATTCATCATCAAGCAAAACGCTATAATGATGATATCCTATGAGATACAGTGAAGAAAGCTTGCTGTTATCTTCAAAATCCTCAACAGACATTTTTTCCATTATCGCATTAAAATGCTTAGTATAGCATTTCATTATCCATTCTTTTTTCTCAAGATATGGTTCAATTCTTTCTTCAATAATTTTCCATATTTGACTCGGACGCTGAGAAAATGCGTTCCAATATCTTCTCGCATTAGTCGGGCGGTACTCACCTTTTTGGTAAGTCATCATTTCAGCCTTATCAGCAATAGCCAGCAGGCAGCCGAAAAGGTAGCTTCTGTCGGTTATATTCGGGTCGTAAGCCATTGAAACATCTCCTTTTCTGTCAATTATTTGTTTTCTTATCATTCCGCAGGCTGCTTCGAGCACGCTGCGGTGATTGTAGCCGTTTTCATATGCAAGCGGATTCGACGCCTTCTGATACAGCGAATAAACTATATCATCGGGCAGCTTTGCGCCGTTAGTAACACAGTTAAGCAGCCTCATGACATTGTCACGCATGAGCTTCTTGTCGCAGTCGATAAAAGCTCCCTGCTCAGTTCCAAAGGCAAATCTGATGATATCATATACGCTGAACGAGTTTATCATTTTCTTTTTCAACTTGCCGCTGAATCTGAGCCATGCCGTTTCCGAATGCCATTTCTCAATATTTGCAAGATACTGCGAAGCTTCAAGTTCTGAGTACATTGATATATTGATTCTGCCTGTAGTAGCGGCATCAAGACCCATTACCATTACTTTGGTATTCAGTTCCAGCCTTTCCCTCACGCCGAATATCCGCTTTTTGAGCATATCCATATACAAAGGCATAGTAGACGGTATCTCGGCATCACTCTCATCAGGCAGTTCATCAAAAATTGAATCTTCATCTTCTTCAACAGGCTGTGCTTCAATTTCATCTTCATTAATGAAGCTTCTTGTAAAATCAGGGATCTCCTGCATAGCGCTTGCCTAGACTATGACAGTTAACGAATCAATGTTTTTTCCCTGCTTTTCTCTTAGCCAGCGGAGGGCATTGTGTATTTTCTGAGAATACTCATATCCGACCGAAACCGCCTCTTCCTTATTGGCGAATCTTCCTCTGTAGGTAAAACCGCTCTCGTCGTTCGTAGATATTATTTTAGCCTTGTCGCCGCTGTTCCTTATTTTTGACGGGTGCTTGTATGTAGAAGGCACATATTCGCCCGAAGCATAGCAAAGCTGCTTCTCGCCCATAAGGCTGCTGTTGAAGGCGATGAAGGC
>Ga0310695_10005101_pt1 | contig 23242 bp, 19 predicted proteins | sample RumenRJG_04DNA_FD_203882 | JGI IMG/M metagenome (GOLD analysis project Ga0310695, IMG submission 203882) | Bovine rumen microbial communities from Lethbridge, Alberta, Canada - RJG_04 (v2) (version 2) | ecosystem: Host-associated > Mammals > Digestive system > Stomach > Rumen | place: Canada...
CGATAAATCTATTAAACAAAGATCATGCGGTCTCTGTTGTTACGGAGTATTACGCGACGTTTCCATCGACTATCCTCCAGTATCGGGCATGTTGCTCACGCGTTACTCACCCTTTCGCCGGTCGCCGGCATTGTATTGCTACAACCCGCTGCCCCTCGACTTGCATGTGTTAAGCCTGCCGCTAGCGTTCATCCTGAGCCAGGATCAAACTCTTCATTGTATATTCTTATAATGCTTAGCTTGTCCTTGACTTTAGTTTCCTAAGAAACTGACGCTCGTTTAAATTAAGAAATTGTATGTTACAACTTCCGGTACTTGCTTGTACTTCCTTTCAGTCTTTTCAATGATCTTTCGTAAAAAATCCCGTTGTGTTTCAAACGGGATCGCAAAGGTACGACCTTTTTTTGAATTGGCAAATTTTTTTCAACTTTTTTTCTAAAATTTTTCTTCGCATTATTTTGCTATATTTGTAAAAAATTATTGCTCAATGGAAAAGACCATTTTCTTTGCCGGCGGCTGTTTTTGGGGCACGCAGCACTTCTTCAAACAGGTGGACGGCGTAAAGGATGCCATCTGCGGCTACGCCAACGGCAACACGCAAAACCCTAAATATGAGGAAGTTTACACAGACACCACCGGCTTTGCGGAAACTGTGAAAGTGACCTACAACCCCGTCAGAATCGGCCTGGAGGAGCTCACCAGCTTGTTTTTTTGCATTATCGACCCGCTTACCCTAAACCGGCAGGGACACGATGAAGGCACCCGCTACCGCACGGGCATTTATTATACGGATCCTTCCGAGCGCGCTATCCTTCATAACGTATACGCGCGCGAGGAGGCCAAGGCCGGCGTGCCGCTGGTAGTGGAACTGGAACCGCTCCGGAACTTTTTCCCGGCGGAGGAACGCCACCAGGACTACCTGGACAAAAACCCGGACGGGTACTGCCACCTCCCCTTCAAGGCTTTCCGCTATGTGAAGCTGTACCAGGATACAAAACTGATTCTCTCCGATGAGCCGGATCCCATCACCCGCATGGCCCAAACGGCCGCCCTCATTCAAGAACGGATGCACTTTTTCTGGACCGGATACTATCGCGTGCAAGGGCAGCAGCTGGTGCTGGGGCCGTTCCAGGGACCGTCGGCCTGTATGCGCATCGGCTATGGGAAGGGGGTCTGCGGCACCGCATGGAAGGAAAACCGCACGCTGGTGGTGCCGGACGTAGAAGAATTCCCGGGCCACATTGCCTGCAGCAGCCTCTCCAAATCGGAAATTGTGGTACCGGTGCGCGAGAATGGTACAGTCACGGCCGTTTTGGATATCGACAGCACGGAACCAGCCACTTTTGACGCCACAGATGCACTTTGGCTGGAAAAAATCGTGGAAATCGGCAAATAAACACTATCTTTGTTTGTTATGAAAAAAATGATTCTTACCGCCTTTGCCTGCCTTGCGCTCGCCATTGCAGCCCAAGCCCAGGAAACCCCCACTTGGATTCGCCGCAACGCCATCTCCCCGGATGGCAAAACCCTGGCATTCAGCTATAAAGGAGACATTTTCACCGTCCCCACAGCCGGTGGTGAGGCCCGCCAAATCACCTCCAACCGGGCCTATGAAACCGACCCTTTCTGGACAGCAGACGGCCAAAAGCTTGTGTTCTCCAGCTGGCGGGAAGGCAGTAAGGACCTGTATATCAGCGGGAAAGAGGGCGGCGTACCCACACGCCTCACCACCCTCCCCGGCAACGAGACTCCCCTGGCAGTCACCGCCGACGGCACCATCTACTTTACCTGGCAAGACTCCAACCTCATAAGTCCCGGCTTTGACGGCTTCCCCGGAGCCCCTGCCCTGTACAAGACCAACCTGGAGGGCAAGGCGCCGGAACTGGTGACCTCCCTCACCCTGTCGGCCATGAGCGTCAATGCCCGGGGCGATATCCTGTACGAAGATTGGAAAGGCTACGAGGACCCGCTGCGCAAGCACCACACCTCCTCCGTCACGCGCGACATCTGGCTGTGCAAGCCCGCCAAGCCCGGTACCATCGACGCAAACGCCTCATTCAACATGCTTTCCACGTTTAAAGGTGAGGACCGCAACCCCGTTTTCGGGGCCGACGGGGACACCTTCTACTTCCTGAGCGAGCAAGACGGCAAAACGTCCAACATCTTCTGCAGCAGCGTCTCGCACCCGGAAAACCAGGTTCAGCTCACCTTCTATGACAAAAACCCGGTCCGCTTCCTGTCCGTGGCCCAGGACGGCACGGTGGCCTATTCCTATAATGGCGACCTGTACACCCTCAAGGGCGGCAAAGTAAACATCACCCTCTCCCGTGACGAAGACCAGAAAGACATCAATCCCCTCACCCTCAAGAGCGCATCGTCCCTGGCCGTTTCGCCGGACGGAAAAGAAGTGGCTCTGGTAATGCGTGGCGATGTTTTTGTCACCTCCGTGGAATTTGGCACCACCCGCCGCATCACCAACACGCCGGAGCAGGAACGGGGCGTATGCTTTTCCAAGGACGGACGTGAGCTCTATTACGCATCCGAGCGCGGCGGCTGCTGGAGCATCTACAAGAGCAGCCTCACCAAGAAGGAAGACAAACTGTTCACCTACGCCGTGCAGTTCAAGGAAGAGCGCGTGAGCCCGGAAGGGGAAACCTCCTTTCAAATGCAGGTATCCCCGGACGGCAAGTGGCTGGCCTATCTGCGTGACCGCACGGAACTGGTGGTCCTTTCCACCAAAGGCGGCCAGCCCAAGAGCCTCCACAAAAACGTCAATTACTCCTACAGCGACGGCGACCAGCAGTTTGCCTGGAGCCCTGACAGCCGGTACCTCCTTTGCAACTGGGGCGCCAATGGCGGTTGGAACAACGAGGACATCGCCCTGGTGGAAGTAGAAAGCGGCGACATCACCAATCTCACCCAAAGCGGTTACTCGGACGGCAGTTTCCGCTGGGCGCTGGGCGGCAAAGCCATGACCTGGGAAAGCGACAAAAACGGCTACCGCAGCCATGGCAGCTGGGGCGCGGAGAGCGACATCTACATCATGTTCTTTGACGGCAAAGCCTATACCCAGTTTGGCCGGAGCAAGGAGCAAAAGGAAATCGACAAGATGCTGATGGGCGAAAAAGCCGCGGAGAAAGCAGAGAAAAAGGCCGAAAAAGACAGCCTGAAGCAAAAAGTAGAAAAACTGGAGCTGGATTTAGCCAACCGCGAGGACCGCATCCGCCGGCTGACGCGTTTCTCTAATAGGATGGGCGACCATTATCTTACCCAGGACGGAGAAAAACTCTACTTCACCCAGCGCCTGGAAAAGACCTTCGACCTTTGCGTACTCAATATTGAGAAGGGCGATATCTCCGTGCTCAAAAAGAACGTAATGGGTCAGTTCTACCCTTCTGCAGACGGCAAGTCGCTGTTCATTGGCCGTGGCGGCAACCTGGTAAAGCTGGACCTTGCCAGCGGCAAGGACAAAACCGTGACCTTCTCCGGAGACTATGAATTCAAGCCCCAGGAGGAACGTGCCTATATCTTCGAGCACTGCTGGAAACAGGTGAAAGAAAAGTTCTATGTACCTGACCTGCATGGTGTTGACTGGCAGTACTACCACGACAATTACGTGCAGTTCCTCCCCTACATCAACAACTACTATGACTTCCAGGACCTGCTGTCGGAAATGCTGGGAGAGCTCAACGGCTCCCACACCGGCGCCCGGTATCGCCCCACGTCCACCCGCAGCCTGGGCCACCTGGGTGTGCTGTACGACGCAACCTACCAGGGAGACGGCCTGCGCATTGCGGAGGTTCTGCCCGGCGGCGTGCTCTCGCTCACGGACGCCGAGATCAAAGCCGGCGACCTTGTCACCTCCATCGAGGGCAATCCCGTCAAGGCCGGTGATAACTGGATGAAGTACCTGTACGAGCGTAACGGCAAAAAGACCGTGATTACGGTCAAGACCGGCGGCAAGGAAAAAACCTACATTGTGACGCCCAGCGCCTCGGATGCCAAACTGCTCTACAAACGCTGGGTACGCCAGCGCGAGCAAATGGTGGAACGCCTCTCCGGTGGCCGCGTGGGCTATGTGCATATTGAAGGCATGGACTCCCCCAGCTACCGGGAACTGTACCACAAGGCCCTGGGCAAGTACCGCACCTGCGACGCCCTCATTGTGGACACGCGCCACAACGGCGGCGGCTGGCTGCACGACGACCTGGTCACCTTCCTGGGCGGCAAGGAGTACTGCACCTTTACTCCGCGCGGCCAATACATTGGCCATGAGCCGTTTAACAAATGGACCAAACCCAGCTGCGTGCTCATGGGAGAAGACAACTACTCGGACGCTTCCGGTTTCCCGTACGCCTACCGTTCGCTGGGCCTTGGGAAGCTGATTGGCGCCCCCGTACCCGGCACCATGACAGCCGTGTGGTGGGAAACCCAAGTGAACGCCCTGCTCGTGTTCGGTATCCCTCAGGTGGGCAACTGGGGCACCAAGGACCAGCGCTACATTGAGAACTTCCAGATTGAGCCGGATATTCCCGTGTACAACACCCCTGAGGCCACATTGAGCGGCCGCGACCTCCAGCTGGAAGCCGCCGTGGCAGAAATGTTAAAAGAAATTGGACAGAAATAAATGGACAAGAAATTAGTCATCATTCCCACCTACAACGAGCGGGAGAACATCGAGGACATTGTAAAGGCGGTATTCGCCCTGGAAGGCCAGTTCCATGTACTGGTGATTGACGATGGTTCCCCGGACGGAACAGCGGCCCTGGTCAAGGGCATGCAGGAAACGTTCCCGGACACGCTGCACCTGCTGGAGCGCAGCGGCAAGCTGGGGCTGGGTACCGCCTACCTCACGGGCTTTGCATGGGCCCTGGAACACGGCTATGACTATGTTTTTGAGATGGACGCGGACTTTTCCCACAACCCGGCGGACCTCCTGCGCCTGTACAAGGCCTGCAAAGAGGAAGGCGCAGACCTGAGCATTGGCTCCCGTTACTGCAACGGTGTAAGCGTGGTGGACTGGCCCATCACCCGCATCCTCATGTCCTATTGTGCCTCAGGATACGTACGCACGGTCCTTCGCATGAAAATCTACGACACCACGGCCGGCTTTGTGTGCTACAGCCGCAAGGTACTGGAAACCATCGACTTAAATGCCATCCGGATGAAAGGCTATGGCTTCCAGATAGAGATGAAGTATACCGCCTGGAAACTGGGATTCAAACTCAAGGAGGTGCCCATTGTGTTTACCAACCGCCAAAAAGGCACCTCCAAAATGAGCGGAGGTATCTTTGGCGAGGCTTTCTGGGGCGTGATGGGGCTCCGGTTCCGCTCTATCCGCGGCCGGAAATAAGCCTAAGGCCAATTCGTTTACGGTCCAGGTCCACGGAAAGGACCTGGACTTTTACGTGCTGGTGGAGCTTAAGCACCTGTGACGGCACGGCCATCCCGCGAACACCCATCTGCGAGGCATGGATGAGGCCGTTCTCGTGCAGGCCGATATCCACAAAGGCGCCAAACGCGGTAAGATTGGTCACCAGGCCGGGTAGTTCCATTCCCACCTTGAGGTCCTCTATATCGTGGATATCGTCCGCAAAGGAGAATTCCTGCGCGGCTTCACGCGGGTCCCGGCCGGGTTTCTGGAGCTCCTGGATGATATCGTTAATGGTGGGCAGGCCAAAGTCCTTTTCTACGTAATCCTGCGCCTTGATTTGTTTGCACAGCGCTGCATTTCCCACCAGTTCCCGGGGGCTCACATGGAGGTCCCGGGCCATTTTGTCCACAATATGGTACGCTTCCGGATGCACCGCCGAGTTGTCCAGCGGATTGGCCGCGCCGGGAATGCGGAGGAAGCCGGCGCACTGTTCGAAGGCCTTGGCGCCCAGGCGCGGTACCTTCCGGAGCTCCTCCCGGCTGGTGAAATTGCCGTTCTCGCTGCGGTACGCCACAATGGCCTTGGAGAGCGCCGGGCCAATACCCGCCACATATTGCAGCAGGTACGGACTGGCGGTATTGACAGCCACCCCCACGCTGTTCACGCAGCTTTCTACCGTATTGTCCAGCTTTTCCTTGAGGAGTCCCTGGTCTACGTCGTGCTGATACTGCCCAATGCCCAGAGACTTGGGGTCTATCTTCACCAGTTCTGCCAGCGGGTCCATCAGGCGACGGCCGATAGAAACGGCACCGCGTACGGTGACATCGTATTCCGGGAATTCCTCCCGTCCTACCTCGGAGGCCGAATACACGGAAGCGCCATCCTCGCTCACGGAGAAAATGCGTACGCTTTCCGGCAGCCCCACCATCCGCACAAAAGCCTCCGTCTCCCGTCCGGCGGTTCCGGAGCCAATGGCAATCACCTCTATCCCGTACTTTTCCACCAGATTGGCCACGGTGGTAATAGCTTGTATCTTTTTGGCCACGGGCGGATGCGGGAAAATGACGTCGTGGTGCAGGAGGTTCCCCTGGGCATCCAGGCAGACCACCTTGCAACCGGTACGGAAGCCCGGGTCGATGGCCATTACGCGCTTTTGCCCAACGGGCGGCGCCAGCAGGAGCTGCCGCAGGTTCTCCCCAAACACCTGGATGGACGCCACGTCCGCCTTTTCCTTGGCCTCCCGCAGTACCTCTCCGGTGATGGAAGGATCCAGCAGCCGCTTCCAGGCATCTTCCACGGCCTCACGCACTTGCAAGCCGGCCTCCCGCTGGGGATATCCCTGTTCCTGGCAAAAGTCGTAATACATCTTGTTGGCGCATTTTTCCCCATCGACATCTATCTCTACGCGCAGGAAGCCCTCCTCCTGGGCGCGCAGCATGGCCAGCAGGTTGTGGGCCGGGATTTTACCGATGGGCATGGAGAAGTTGAAATAGCTGCGGTATTTGGCGGCATCCGGGCTGCTCTCCCCTGCCTTGGTCACCTTGGAGGCCACGCGGCGGGTACGGTAAATGCCACGCAGGTTCTCGCGGATGAGTGCGGTCTCGCTCAGGCGTTCCGCCACAATGTCGCGGGCACCCTGCAGGGCCTCTTCCACGTCCTTGACCTCCCCTTTCACGAAGCGGCGGGCATCGGCCTTGGGATCCTGCGACTTGCCGCTCCACAGGAGGTCTGCCAGCGGTTCCAACCCTTTGGCGACAGCAAGGGTGGCACGGGTTTTCCGCTTGGGCCTGAACGGAAGATACAAATCTTCCAACTCGCTGCTGCTGACGCAGTTTTCTATCTTCTTTTCAAGTTCTGCGGTAAGTTTATCCTGCTCCGCGATGGTTTTGAGGATGGAGCCCTTGCGCTTTTCCATCTCTTCAAAGACATCGGCCCAATGTTTGACCTCTGCCACCTCTACGTCCGTGAGGCCGCCGGTGCGCTCTTTGCGGTAGCGGCTGATAAAGGGAATGGTGCAGCCGTCCCGGAACAGTTCCACGCAGTTTTCCACCTGCCAGGGTTGAATGCCCAGAAGCTGGGCGATATGCTTGATGTATCGTTCTTTCATATTTTCAAATGTACGATTTTTTGCGTATTTTTGCAATATACACGAGAAACAAATATGGAACAAGTGCAAAGCCAAGCCCCCTCCTGGTGGTGGACCATCGTCAATATTCTCTTTCTGATTGAACTGCTGCCGCTGGCTCTTCTTTTCCTTGGGCCGTATTTGCTTTATGAACGCGCCCCCCGGCTGCTAAAGCTGTTTTACCTGTTCATCGGCTATTATGCCAAGGTCCTGCGGGAAACCGTCCTGGATATCCGGAGCCTCCTGGGGCTTAATCCTGAGAAAAGTCTTTGAGTTCCTCCCGATAGGCGCTGAAAATCTTGGACTTGGAGAGGAAGCCCAGATACACACGGCCCTTGTCCACCACCGGCAGGTTCCATGCGCCGGATTTTTCGAATTTACGCATCACCGATTCCATGGGTTCGTCCGGATGCACATACTCCGGCGCCGTACGCATGTAATTGTAAACGTGGCGTTTATCGTACAGTTCCTGGCGGAACATATCCTTGCGGACGTCGGACAGGATGACATAGCCCTGGAAGCGGCCGCGGGAATCCACCACCGGGAACAGATTGCGGTTGGAGGTGGAGATGGCCTCCACCAGTTCCCGTAGCGTGGCGTCGATGCGGAGCGGCAGAAAGTCCGTCTCCAGCAGCTGTTCCGTCTTCAGGAGCGTGAGCACGGCTTGGTCGGAGTCGTGCGTGAGCAGTTCCCCGCTGGCGGCAATACGCTTGGTATAAATGGAATATTTCTCGAAAATACGCGTTACGCCATAGGCGATGGCCGAGGTGAGGATGAGCGGGACAAGAAGCTCATAACCGCCTGAAATCTCCGCGATTAAGAAGATGGCGGTGAGTGGCGCCTGCATGACGCCCGCCATAAGACCGGCCATGCCCACCAGCACAAAATTGGACACCGGAACCAGCCCCGGCCGGATGAGGTTCACGGTGGTGGCCAGCACAAAACCCGCGACAGCCCCCATGAACAGGGTAGGGCCAAACGTACCGCCCACGCCACCGCCGGCATTGGTGAAGGTCATGGAAAACACCTTAAGGAGCATCACCAGGAGGAAAAACAGCGGAACGGCCCACTGCCACCTGAGAAAGTAGTTCAGGGGCGTATTGCCGCCAAAATCCACCGCCAGGCCATTAAGGAGGGGCGAAAGGAAATTGTAGCCCTCCCCGTGCAGCGGCGGAAACAGGAAGATCAGGATGCCCAGCATGACAGCGGAAAGGGCCCAGCGGAGGAAGGGATTCCCCAGCTTTCCCAGGCGGTCTTCCATCTCCAGCGTGGTGCGGATAAAGTACAGCGAGCCCACGCCGCAAAAGATGCCCAGAAGCACGTAAAACGGCACATTCCCCAAATTAAACGGCACCACGGTAGCGGCAAAGGCGCTCTCCCGTCCCAGGCACAGGATACTGACCAGGGTGGCCGATATGGAACTGAGCATGAGCGGCAGGATACCGCTCATGGAGAGGTTGAACAGCAGGATTTCCAGCGTGAACAGCACGCCTGCCAGCGGCGCATTGAAGATGCCCGCTACGGCACCGGCCGCACCGCACCCCAGCAGGAGCGTCATGCCGCGGTAGGACATGCCGCAGTAGCGGCCCAGGTTGGAGCCGATGGCCGCACCCGTGTACACGATGGGGGCCTCCGCACCGACGGAACCGCCAAAGCCAATGGTGAGCGCACTCGTTACCAGCGAACTCCAGCAATTGTGGCTCTTGATTTTGGATTCGTTCTTGGAAACGGCCTGCAGCACCTTGGTAACGCCATGGCCAATATTGTCCCGGATAAGATACCGGACGATGAGAAGGCTCAGGAGCATGCCCACGCCGGGCAGCACCAGATAGGGCCAGCGGCTCCCCGGCACCAGTTGCGCAATCCCGCCCTGGATGCCATGAATAGCCAGTTTGAGCCCCACGGCAGCCAGGCCGCACAGCGTACCGGTGACAATGGAAAGAACCAGAAGCGCCGTGGTTTCCGGCATCTTATGCAAAAGGCCCCTGACGGGGCCCCATATCCATTTTATGCCACCACGGTTTGCCATGGCGGTTATTCGTCGTCCGAGCCGTTGGAGTACTGGGCGATGTTGTCGTCCGGGAGGGTTTCCCCTGCGGCATCCGAGGCATCTGCGCTGCCACCGGCCACGGCTTCGTTTTCTGCATCTTCCTCCCCTTCCAGCCAACGGGCAACGTCTTCCAGATCGTCCGTTTTTACGTTGATTTTCACCAGATAGATGGCATCCTCCGTTTCTATCGTCACTGCGTAGAAGGAAGTGCCGTCCGGCTTGGGATACTTGATAAGATCGTTCAGGTAATCACTGAAGCCTTTGGGGTACTTTTCTTGGAATGCAGCGGCCAGGTCCGGGTGTCCGGACATTTTCTCGTAACTCACCACATGTCTTTTCTTGCTGTCTGCCATATCGGTTTACTTGTGCTTAGGTTTTCGTGCTGCAATATTAGGACTTTGTTTTGAACTCTGCAAGGGCTTTTGTGTTTTTTTCGAAGAATTTTTGAAGAAAAACGATTTTTGCCGCTGTTTTTTCTCCGGATCGCGCTCCGTAAACACCGGCGTCATGTCGCGCGGATCCAGTCCCGTATAGAACATCACGGACGAAGTGGTCATGGGGGTGGGTGTAAAATCCTGCACCTGGTCCATCCAGATTCCCTTCAGGGCCGGGTGCTGTGCCAGGTGCTCCATGTCCTTCATGGTGCAGCCCGGGTGCGAGGAAATAAAATACGGAACCAGGCCCACGTGGGTCCCAGCCTCGCGGTTCACCTTGTCGAATTCCTTGCGCAGGCGCTCAAAAAGGCGGAAACTGGGCTTGGCCATCTTCTGCAGCACATGATCCTCGGTGTGCTCCGGCGCCACCTTGAGGCGGCCGGAAGTATGGTCCAGCACCAGCGTTTGCAGGTACGGCTTGGAGCTGGCATCTACAAACCCGTCCTCCGTCAGGAACAGGTCGTAGCGGATACCGCTGCCAATGTAGCTGTGCCGGATGCCTTTGGTGCTGTCGATGCGTTTGTACAGTTCCATCAGGCGGGTGTGGTCGCAGTTCAGGTTGGGACAGCGCTTGGGGAACAGGCAGCTGCGTCGCTTGCATTTATCGCACAGTTCCAGGTTTTTCCCGTGCATGCCGTACATATTGGCTGTGGGCGCGCCCACGTCGGAAATATTGCCCGCGAAATCCGGCAGCTTATTGAGCTCCTTGACTTCCTTCAGGATCGATTGTTCGCTCCGGGACGATATGAACTTGCCCTGGTGCGCGGCGATGGTGCAGAAATTACAACCGCCGAAGCACCCGCGGTGCGTGTTTACGGAGAACTTGATCATATCATACGCCGGGATGCGCTTGCCCTTGTACCGCGGATGCGGCAGTTTGGTGAACGGCAGGTCCCAGAAAGAGTCCATCTCCTGCTGCGTTGCCGGCGGATACGGCGGATTGATTTGCACATACCCCTCCCCCACCGGCTCCAGGATGGTATCCGGGTGCATCATGTTGGCATGGGTCTCTATCCAGTGGAAATTCTCGGCAAACGCCCGTTTATCCTTACAGCATTCCTCGAAACTATGCAGTAAAAGCTTTCCGGAGGGGGTAGGAAGCTTGCCACTTACGTAGAAAGCGATCTGGGGAATTTGGCGCATCCGGTGGCGGGACCAGCCCTTCTCGATGCCCCGGGTGAGTTCCAGCATGGGGCGCTCGCCCATGCCGTAGCACAGGTAATCGGCCCCGGAGGTATACAGGACCGAGGGCATGAGGCAGTCTTTCCAGTAGTCGTAATGCGTGAGACGGCGGAGCGAGGCCTCAATGCCGCCGATAATCACCGGAACTTCCGGATACAGTTTCTTGAGGATTTGGGTGTACACCGTGACGGCGTAGTCCGGCCGGGCGCCGGCCTTGCCCTCCGGCGTGTAGGCGTCGTCGTGGCGCAGGCGCTTGGAGGCCGTGTAATGGTTCACCATGGAGTCCATGGCGCCGGCATTGAGGCCAAAGTAGAGCCTGGGAGCGCCCAGCTTGCGGAAATCGCGTAGATCGTCCCGCCAGTTGGGCTGTGGAATCACCGCCACCCGGTAGCCCCATTTCTGGAGCCAGCGCGCAATAACCGCCGTGCCAAAGGACGGATGGTCGATAAAGGCGTCGCCGCTCACCAGGATGATGTCGATGTAATCCCAGCCCAGCGCCTGCACCTCCTTGACGGAAGTAGGAAACATGTAGTCGTTATTCGACATACAAAAGCAGTCCTTTCAGGTATTCTCCTTCCGGATGATAGATGTTCACGGAATGGTCGGCCGGCTGGTTCAGGCGGTCCAGGATGCGGACACTGCGGCCCGTTTCCGCGGCGGCGGAGAACACGGCCAGCGCAAAGGCCTCCTTGTCCACCACCTGCGAGCAGCTGAAGGTGAACACGAAGCCGCCCGGCGCCACCTTGGCGATGGCGGCCGCATTGAGGCGCTGGTAGGCCCTGAGGGCGTTTTTGAGCGCACCCCGGTGCTTGGCAAATGCCGGCGGATCCACGATGATTAGGTCATACGCACCATCCGGCACATTCTTGACAAAGTCGATGGCATCGGCACAATACGAGGTGTGCTGCTCGGGGGTGAAGCCATTGAGCGCCACGTTGCGGTCCACCATGTCCATGGCCCGCTGCGAGCTGTCCACCGAGTCCACGTGCACGGCGCCGCCGGCAAGGGCGTAGATGGAGAAGCCGCCCGTGTAGCAGAACAGGTTGAGCACCTTTCGGCCTGCGGCGAGACGTCCCACCGCGGCACGGTTTTCCCGCTGGTCCAGGAAGAAACCGGTCTTCTGGCCTTCCTGCCAGTTCACCAGGAACTTGTTGCCGTTTTCCAGCACAACCTGTTCGTCCGTCGTAAGGCCCTCCGCTTTCCAGAGGTAGCCGTCTACCAGGTCCAATCCGGCCTTGAAGGGCGCAGTGCCTGAACTTTTGTCGTAAACGGCCTTGAGGCGCTCCCCATACACGGTTTTAAGGGCCTCGCAAATGGCGTTTTTGGCGCGGAACATGCCCACCGAATGGGCCTGGAGCACGCAAACGCCGTTGTAATAGTCCACAATGAGGCCGGGCAGGCCGTCCCCTTCCCCGTGCACCAGACGGTAGCAATTGGTTCGCTCATTCTGCGCCAGGCCATAGGCTTCCCGGAGCTGGTAGGCCCTGAGGAGCATCCGCTCCCAGAAATCCGGCAGCGTAGGGTCTTCGTCAAAGCTGAGAATACGCACGGCGATGGACCCGATCTGGTAATGCCCGCAGGCCAGCAGCTTGCCGTCCGCCGAGCATACGCTCACCAGGTCTCCCTCTGCGGGATGGCCCACTATCTGGGCGATGGCCCCGGAGAACACCCAGGGATGATAGCGCAGCAGGGATTCCTCGCGGCGGGGTTTGAGGATGATTTTATCCATTGTCTTGAAATCTTTCGGGGTAAAGTTGTTCCGGCGTAAGGGGATTCTTCTGGGAATGCATGAGCTTCAGGTACATTTCCCGGCACACCCAGGCGTCCGTGGCGGCGTAACGCTGCTGCGACTCGCTCAGGTGCTCGGCCTCCCAGTTGGAAAGCTGCTGGGCCTTGGAAATTTTGACGCCCAGGATGATGGCGGTCATTTTTTTTACGCTTTTGTCGCGGATGCCATATTCCCACACCATATTTTGCAGGTCTACAAAGCCCTTGGGGGCGAATTTGGTGAGTTTCTGGAGGCCTCTTACATCGTCCAGCGTGGCGGCGCCCACCTTGGTAATAGAGGGGTTCGCCAGGATGGAAGCCAGCGGACGGGGCAGGCCCAGCTTCTGAAGCCGGAAAAGGAAGGCCTTCCCGTTGCCGGAAAGCTGCAGGAGCGCCGTCCCGTTGGCATGCTGCTCCGGCGAGAAAGTGGGACGGGTCTCCGTGTCGAAGCCCAGCACCCGCTGCCGCTTGAGGTAGCGCAGCGCACGGTGGAAGGCATCCCCGTCCGCTTCGATCACCTCGATGGTCCCGGGAAAGGCAGCCAGTTCCAAGGCCCCGATCTCTTCTGGACTAACGGAAATCTTGTACATAGGTTTCCTGTATATAGGCAGGAGTCACTTCCACCAGGACCGGAAGTCCCGACTCCCCTTCTTCGGTTTCATAATAATGCAGCGACGGGCGGGCAATCCGGTGGGTAAAGAGCCGCTGCGAGCGCAACATATCATACGTGGTACGAATGAGCGCCTGCTGCGGATCCAAGATACGGAATCCTTTGGAAATCATTTTGTTAAAGGCGCTGTCTTCCTCCGTTCCCTCCCGGCGGATGAGGGAAAGCTCCGACTCCAGATAAGTACGGTCGAAGGTATAACTGTCCATAATGAGAGCATCCATCGGCCGGCCCGACGAGCGGTACTGCCGCAGCAGGTTCCGGAATTCCGTCCGGATATCCAGGGCCGATTCCGGCGTAAGAACCGTCAGGCGGGCATCGGCCCAGCCTTTCCGGGCAAAGACGGACTGCCAGGCATTGCTCCTACGGGTGGCCCGTCCGGTCCACACCACCAGGTTGCGGGCGCCGGAAGCATAGGCCTGCTCCAGAAGAATGTCCGTGGGGGTGAGCAGGATGCTCTTTCCGCCACAGAGCGTTTGCAGGGTGTCCACATCGGATACGCCAAACTCCCCTTGCATGGAAGAAGTGAAAATCAGTATTTTAGCACGTGTCTTTTCAAGTGTTTGCTTACTATCCGACGAAGAGCGTACGCAAGTGGTATCCCAGGCAAAAACGGCATTGCGGACGGCGGCTTCACGAAGGCTGTCCGCCGACTCAAAGACATCCTTCCCCTCCGGAATAAAGTGCGCATAGGCCTCGTTATAGGCATCCAGGATAATGTCGAAGCGCTCCCCGGCAAAATCCGGCAGGGAGTCCCGCACGGGACGGCCGTCGATGTTATCCACGGCATCTGCCGTCTGGAAATGGCGCGAGAGCGGCAGGACTTCCTCCGGCTGCCCGATGATGGCGATGGAGCCTTCTGCTCCGTATTTACCGGCCTGGGCCACCACACGGCCTGTTCCGGTGGTGTCTGCCGCAATGGAGACTACCAGCGGAAGACTGGACTTGAGCGCCACCGCACCGCGGTTGCACGAGAAGAGTACAGCCAGCACGGCGAGTCCCGGTATGATGATTCTTTTCATAGTGCTTGCTAAAAATGCAAAAATACACAATTCCCGCTACTTTTCCAATCCCAGCACTTCCCGGATTTTGGGAATAAGCAGGGTATCGATATACTCGGGTTCCATGAAATGGGTGCCGTCGTATTCCGCGTACGTATCCTTTCCGAAGTACTTCTCCCAGAGGTCCACGCGCACCACGCCGGAAGCCTTGTAATGGTCCTGCTTGCCGAAAAAAGCGTAATAATAGCCGCCCGGCTCAATGCTTGCGATGGCCGCTTCCCCGTGCGCCTTGTACTTGAGCAAGACCTTGCGGGTGAACTTGAGTTCCTGCCGGTCCCCTTCCTTTACCGGGAAACGGTGGTGCAGGTACCATCGGCCCAGGGCAAAACGGGCGATGCGTGCGGCATGGTACAAGTTCTCCGGCGCACCCAGCGACGGCGACACAAACAGGTGCGGAAGTCCTTGAATACGAAGCGCCTGGATTGCGCCCAGCGATTCGCCGATAAGCAGATCCGGCTTTACTTCCTCCACCCAGGAAAGAATTTGGGCACGGCCCACTTCCGGGTCGAAGTCATAGGTGCGGATGACCACGCGCACCCGGGACGATTCTAATTGGGCACGCAGGTAATTGGGAATGCGGCTGTCCCCGCCGCCCCCCATCCCGTGGATATAAAGAATGGTTTTCACGGTTGCAAAATTAATATATAATCTTTAATTTTGTAGGTAATCTAATTGATTTGCACATGAAAAAGTACATCGTTTCCGCAGCCCTCGCCGCCCTGGCCATCCTGAGCGCCAGCGCCCAGCGGCCGGCCGCCCCCGTAAAACCGGCAGACTACCATTTTACCATTGTCAAGGAAAATCCCATCACCCCCATCAAGAACCAATACCGCAGCGGCACCTGCTGGTGCTTCAGCGCCCTGTCGTTCCTGGAGTCGGAGGCCATCAAGGCCAAGGGCATCAAGGACCCGGCCCTGTATCCGGACTTCTCGGAAATGTTCGTGGTACGCAAGGCCTATGCAGACCGCGCCCAGAAGTTCGTGCGTCTGAACGGCAAGCTCAACTTCGCCGCCGGTTCGGACTTTGGCGATGTCCTGGACGTGGCCAAGGCCTACGGCCTGGTGGACCAGAAAGCGTACTCGGGTCTGCAGTACGGCTATGACCTTCCCGTGCAGGGAGAGTTGGACGCCGTGCTCAAGGGCTATGTGGACGCCGTGGTCAAGAACCCCAACCGCAAGCTCACCCCCGTATGGGCCAAGGGCCTGGACGGCATCCTGGACGCCTACATGGGCCAGGTGCCGGAGACCTTCACCGTAAACGGGGCCACTTACACCCCGGAAAGCTACCGGGACGCCCAGGGCCTCAACCTGGACGACTATATCTCCTTCACCTCCTTCACCCATCATCCCTTCTACACCACCTTTGCCATCGAGGTAGAAGACAACTGGCGCTGGACCCCTTCCTGGAATGTTCCGCTGGACGAATTCATGGCCATCATTGACAATGCCATCAATAACGGTTACACCGTAGCCTGGGGCGGTGACGTCTCCGAGGCCGGCTTCACCCGGAACGGCCTGGCCATCCTGGTGGACACGGAAGCCAAAGCGACCAGCGGCTCGGACCAGGAGCGCTGGGTGGGCAAGGCAGAAGACAAACCCGCAGAGAAGGCTGCCGTAAAGGAAATTGAGGTCACCCAGGAGAACCGCCAGCTGTGGTTCGACGAGAAAACCTCCACGGACGACCACGGCATGCACCTCTACGGCATTGCCAAGGACCAGAACGGCAACAAATTCTACCTCATCAAGAACTCCTGGGGAGAAAGCGGCGAGTACAAGGGCATCTGGTACATGAGCGAGCAATTCTGCAAGGGCAAAGCCCTGAACATTCTGGTGAACAAGAAGGCCGTTCCCAAGGAAATCCTTAAAAAACTGGGCCTGAAGTAATGAAGCTCAAGAACTATATTCCCAACAGCATCACTTCTATGAATGCCCTCTCGGGCACCATAGGAGTGGTGTTTGCCTTGCAGGGACACCCGGATTACGCCTTTATCTGCATGCTGGCGGCATCCGTCTTCGACTTTTGCGACGGCCTGGCCGCCCGCCTGCTAAACGCCTATTCCCCCATGGGCAAGGAGCTGGATTCCCTGGCAGACATGGTAAGCTTCGGTGTCCTGCCGTCCGTCATGCTCATCGGCACCATGCAGCTAAAGGGCGTAGACAGCTGGACAGAGGTCATTCCCGTGTTCCTGGCAGTGATGAGCGCACTGCGGCTGGCCAAGTTTAATGTGGACGAGCGCCAAAGCTCCGATTTCATTGGTGTGGCCACCCCTACCGCCGCCATGATTTGCGGCTCGCTGTGCTATTTCTCCCTGCATAGTCCCCTGCTGGACGCCCTGGTGGGATCCCAGTGGTTCCTGCCTGCGGTTGCCGTGGTGCTGGGACTGCTCCTGGTGAGCGAAATTCCCATGTTTGGCATGAAGGTGGCCAAGGGGCACAAGCTCCTGGACGCCAAGCGCATCGTGTTCCTTTGCGCCATCGTCCTTATCCTTGCCTGCACGGCCATTTTCCGGCTCAACTGGAGCCTCGCCGTTCTGGGCGTATTCGTGTTCTATATACTGGAAAACCTGGTGGTCAGAGTGCTTCCAGGTCCTCGTCCGTAAGGCCGAATTTTGCAGCAACATCGTCCGGGATGTCATTGAAGTCAATGGCATCCCAGATTTGTTCTATCTCCCGGCGGTCCTTCTTGGTGGGGCGGCCGGCGCCGCGGTCCCGGGACAGGAAGAAGCTTTCTACCGGGGCGCGCAGCTTGTCCAGTTCCGCCTGCGGCGTCAGGTTATCCGCAAAGTCAGGGACCAGTTTGGCGCCCACGCGATGCTCCGTGGGCTGCACTACTTTATAAACATAGGTAACGGCGCCTTTTCGCACCTGCAGCACGTCCCCGGGCTGCACCAGCTTGGAGGGCTTGGCGTTCACCTGTCCAATCTTAACTTTGCCGCCCTTGCAGGCATCGGCCGCCTCATTGCGCGTCTTGAAGGCCCGGATGGCCCAGAGGTATTTGTCGATCCGAACGTCTGCCATTATTCTTCTACGGGTGCTGAAACAAGATCATTCTCTGCGCGGGGATCCATGCGCACTTCCAGGAGCTCCGTGCCTTTCTCTGCCGGGACAAGGAAGAAATCCTGCACTTCTGCGGGCACCAGGACCACCTCGCCGGCTTTGAGGCCGTAATTGGCACCATCGGCCTGCAAAACAGCCGCGCCTTTTACGCAAATGTACACCAGGAAGGTATCGTCCAGGTCCCGGTGGCTCTTGAGGGCATCCGTAAGCGGAATGGTGTTTACCGTAAATTGCTCGGTAGCAACGGTTTCTGCTCCGTGCGCACCTGTTTTTCCTTTGAGGTCTATCAGGTCGAAGGCCTCTTCCAGATGAAGCTCGCGCTCCGTGTGCCCCCAGTCGTGCAGGCGGAACCAAAGCTCCGAAGCCTCTGCAATTTCCAGCAGGGTGACATCCTTGGCGGCGTGCACCATGCCCGGCTCAATGAGGTAGCGCTCCCCCGCCTTGGGCGTGACGCTGTGAAGAAGCGGTTCCACCCGGCCCTCCATACAGGCCTTGTAGAACTCCTCCGCGCTCACGGGGCGCTTAAACCCCAGGTACAGGCGGGCATTGGGACCTGCCGCCTCCACATACCAGAGGGCCGTTTTGCCAAAGGAGTCGTAGCGCTGCTCCGCGGTTTCATCGTCCGGATTCACATGCAGGGAACTGCGGCCTTTGACGGTGAGGCGTTTGACCAGCACCGGAAACTGCGTTCCATACCACTCGAAGGCGGTTTCTCCCACCACGCGCTCCAGATAGGTTTGCATAATATCACTGAGGGTATTGCCTTTGAGCCAGCCTTCGCAGGCCATGGAATCTACAAAGCCCAGGTCTGCCAGTTTGTATTCTACGGTGCCCCAGGGCATTTCCTGCACATCCGGCAGGAATTTCATGGGCGTGAGTTTTTTGTTTTCCATCGTCCTAAACTTCTTATCAATCATGCAAAAGTACGCAAAAATCCCCACTATTTTTCTTATATTTGTGAAATTTGTTTTATTGAAAGATGTTTTTTACCCTGAAGAAGAGACTCATGGCCGGAGCCATTGCCAAACGGAATCTGGAACATCCCTTTGACTTTGCCGCCGCAGAAAAGTATACGCTGGATGCAAACGCAGACCCGCTGGTAAACAATTCTTACTATTTCTCCGCGCATGATGCCCACCTGTCCTTTTTTGCCCGTCTGGGAAAAAGGGTGAACCAGGAAGAGACCTGGTTTGTGGTGTATGTGGGTGGAAAACTGTACTCGCTTAAGCAGGAGGTATTTCCCGCAGGCGCCTCCCCGCTTCACGTGGAAAACAAGGACGGAAAGTGGACCGTTTCTTATGAGGGTATCCTCAACGAGAAGGACCAGATTTGCTTCCGGGGCACATTTACGCCCTGTCAGGCGCCTGTAGACTTTACCAGCAATATGCCGGCGGAGCGCATGGCGACGGGCATGGCCAACGAGAAATGGAGCAAGACCTTTTTCGCAGAGCTCCAGACCATCAGCGGCCAGTGCCACTATGAGCAGGAAGGCCTCTTGGAAGGCTCTTTTACCCTGAACGGGGAAATCACGGAGTTCAGCCTTCCCTGCGTGCGGGACCATTCCTTTGGCAAAAGGGACTGGAACTACATGAACAACCACCTGTGGCTCATGGCCGTTTCCTCCCCGGTCCAGTTCAACTACTCGCTGGTCTCCTACCCTGCCCTGAGCGTGCTGGAGGTAGGCAATGTCCGGGACGCCGCCGGGCAGCACTATCTGCTGCAGGCAAACCTGGACCTCCATCAGGTAGCCCAGGGAACCATTCCCCAGGAATTGTCGCTCAGCGTTCTTCTGGACGACCGGCGCCGTATCCCCGTGCAGGCCAGGGTGCTTGCGGGCGTCACCTACCATTTCCAGGACGGGCAATATATTCTGCATGAGAATATTGCGGAATTCACCATTGACGGAAAAACCTGCCGCGGCATCCTGGAAATTGGCTTTAACGCCAACGAGAAACGATACTTTAACCAACGAAACCTGAAAGAGATCAAACGATGAGAATCTTCGCGCTTGGAAACCTTCCCGAGGCAGTATATGCGACGGTGGGCGGTAAGGCATCCGGACTGGATTTACTGATTAAAAACGGATTCACCGTTCCGCCGGGCTTTGTCATCACAGACCTGGATGCTCTGGACGAAGACGCTGTCTATGAGGCGTTTGACGCATTAAAGGTGGACAAAGTCTCCGTCCGGTCATCGGCCTCCAACGAGGACGGTGCCACCGCGTCCAACGCCGGCCAGTATGAGACTTTCCTGTTTGTGGACCGCGCGCACCTGGTGGAAAGCATCCAAAAGTGCGTGGATTCCCTGGACGCCCAACGGGTGCAGGATTACGCCAGGCGCTTCGACCTTGGGAAAGGCGCCATGAACGTGGTGGTGCAGGCCATGATAGACAGCGAAAAGGCGGGAGTGCTGTTCACCGCCTCCCCTACAGCCGGCCATTGCCTCCTCATCGAGGCCGTGCAGGGCCAGGGAGAGAACCTGGTTTCCGGAAAGGTCAGCGCCCGTCGCTACGAGATTTCCCGCAAATACTACAGGCCCTGCGGGGACGATTTACTCTCGGAGGAAGAAGTACGGCAGCTGTACGAAACAGGCAAAAAAATCCGCCGTTGTTTTGGCGAGGAAAAAGACCTGGAATGGGCCCTCTGCGGCGGCACGCTGTACCTCCTGCAGATGCGTCCCATCACCACGGAAATCATTGACATCGAGGAATTTGACCGGGACGAAGACCTGAGCGGGCACCTGTTCACCAAGCGAAACGTGGGCGAGATGCTGCCTGGCGCCGTCACGCCCCTCACCCTCTCCACTTCCGTGAATGCCATCGACTACGGTATGCGGTACATGCTCGCGAAGGCCGGCGTGTACAAATCGGCCTACGAGGAAGCGCCCCTCCGGCTCATATCGTCCATCTCCGGGCACCTGTTCTTTGACATGAACCTGCTGTACAACATGCACGCGCGGGTGGGTATTGCCAATCCCCAGTCCATGAACCTCTCCATCATGGGCGAGTACCACGACTATCCGCCCGTAGAGGTGCCGTATGCGAACGACCTGGTGCGGGGCATCAACTCCGTCCGCTTCCTCAAATACGTCTTTTCCGGGCATCGCGCCCAGCGCAAATTCGACAAACTCCTCACACGCGTCCATTTTGCCGATACGACTGATTATCAGAAGCTTTACGCGAGCATCGACAAAAACCTGGCGCTCCTGGACGAGAGCCTTATCTACCATTATGCCTCGTCGTCCTATTCCGGCAGTGCCTCCAGTACGCTGTACCAGCTGGTGGACCCGTATTTCCCGGACAAGCAGCAGTACCAGTCCTTCCTGTCGCACCTTTTAAGCGACATTCCGGGCATTGAGAGTGCCGATATCCTGAAGCGTCTGCAGGCCCTTGCGGCCCTGATCAAGGAGCATGCGCCGGAAGCGGTGAATGGGGGCCCCGACGAGCTCCTCGCCTGCATCAACGGCCATCCGGCCCTCCTTGCTCAGTACCGGGACTTCCTGGCCCGACACGGCCACCGCTGCATCAAAGAGGCGGAGATGCGCAGCAAACCCTGGCGGGACGACGAACGCGCGCTGATGAACTACCTTTCCAGCATCATCAAGGCCCCGCGGAGCCTGGTGGCCCGGGAGGCGGAGCCGGATTGGGAGAAGGAATTCGCGTTTGTGGGGAATCCCCTCCTCAAGAAAGCGTGCATCACTTTTGCCAAACGCTCCCGGCAGGCGGTGGTGGACCGCGAATACACCAAGTCCTGCCTCATCAAGATCATCGACCTGTTCAAGACGCAGTATGCCCGCCTGGCAGAGCTCCTGCTTGCCGCCAAAGTGCTCCCGGACACAGACCTCATTTACTTCCTCACGCACAAGGAGATAGGCCGGCTCATTGAAGGGGATGCTTCGCTGGTTTCCCTGGCGGTACGCCGGCGCAAAGCGTACGACATCCAGAAGGACCTGGCCTTTGACGATACGTATATCGGCAAGCCCGTCGCGGACGCGTTTGACCTGGAAGCGAGCGACGGGACCCTCAAGGGCGTGCCCGTTTCCAACGGCACCTGCGAAGGCATTGTCCGCATTGTGAATTCCGCCGACGATGCCAACCGCTTGCAAAAAGGCGAAATCATGGTGGCCAAATTTACGGATATTGGCTGGACGCCGTACTATTCCGTGGTCAACGGCCTCATTACGGAGATTGGCTCTTCCCTCTCCCACGGCGCGGTGGTGGCCCGCGAATACGGCCTTCCCACCATCGTCAATGTAAAAGGAGCCACCCAGCTCCTCAAAAACGGCGACCACATTACCATGGACGCCGGCAAAGGAACGATCATCATTAATGCATAACAGCTATGAATAGCAAAACGAACTTTTTTTACGAGCGCCCCACAACGGAAGTGGTGCACGTTCAAACGGAAGGGGTCATCTGTGAGACGGAGAAGGGGCGTTAAAGGGCAAGGCCGACTGGGGTGCCGTTACCATCAGTAACGGTGGAACATATACCTGGCGCACCCTAAAGGACTATATCAACCCTGGAACAGACAACGAGTGGCAGTACATCCTGAACACCCGCGCCACCGGCCTCATCGTCAATGACACCCCCAATGCACGGTATACCATGGCCATCATCAACCAGTCTGCGCTCAATGACGGTACCGGTGTAAAAGGCATCATCCTGTTCCCCGACAACTATACAGGGCCCACCGCCAACCTGATTAACGAGCTCACCTGGGGCACCATCAACGGAGCCAGCAACTATGGCACCGTGTGCACCACAACCGGCTGGCTCAAACTGCAGAATGCCGGCTGCGTGTTCCTCCCTGCGGGAGGTAAAGGCGATGGCTTAGGCAGCAGTGTTAGCAATGCCGGCACCGAGGGCCGCTACTGGTCCAGTTCATCCGGCGTAAAGTTCAAAGCCTACAGCCTAAGCTTTGGGAGTTCTGTCGTAAACACGCAGGAGTGCATAGAAAGATACTACTGCACCTCTGTCCGCCTGGTGCGCGATATATAACAGCAAAGCGCCCGTTAAATGCAATAGCCTGATTTACAGCACATTATACAAAATGACCTGGGCGGCTTTGCTCAGGTTATTTTCCATAAACTATTGACATTCAATAATTTGTATTCCACGCTAATATTCTTCCTCGTTCCAAAAACAGAGTAGCATGCCTCTCAATGCGTACAGGGCGTGTTTGCTTAAAATGCGTCCGGTTTTGCGTCCGTTTATTCGGCCATACATGTCCATAAATGTCCTCAAAAATCATTTCTGATGGGCCTCCAAAGCCTTTTCTAACCGCATACCCGCTCGCCAGAAGTGAACTGGAACGTTCTCTCTTGCAGGATTAACGTAAATATACACTTTTTGTGGGGTATGTCAAAGTATAAATAGTTATCTTTGTACTTGTAATCCATGTTTTAATGAATAAAACACAACTGAAGAAGTCCCTTGCTTCATTGCCACAAAAAGAGTTGGTTCAATTAGTCGTAGATCTTTACGGCTCTTATCCCGATGTAAAAGAAAATCTCGATTCCCTTTTT
>Ga0310695_10005102_pt1 | contig 23240 bp, 16 predicted proteins | sample RumenRJG_04DNA_FD_203882 | JGI IMG/M metagenome (GOLD analysis project Ga0310695, IMG submission 203882) | Bovine rumen microbial communities from Lethbridge, Alberta, Canada - RJG_04 (v2) (version 2) | ecosystem: Host-associated > Mammals > Digestive system > Stomach > Rumen | place: Canada...
GCCGTGCGCGTCAATTCGCGCGAAATCCCCGAAATACGGTTCTCGGAGCGTTTCAAGGCGCTTGCGCGCCGCAAAGACGCCACCCGCGAGGAGCGGGAATACGTGCGCAACCGCATAAACGCGGCAATAAGCCTGGTGGAGGCGGTTGAAAACCGCGCAGACACGGTTCTGCGCGTGGCGCAATGCATCGTCGACGGGCAGAAGGAATTCTTCAAGACCGGCGACAAAACGAAGCTGCGGCCCCTCAGCAGGCTCGCCGTAGCCGCCAAAACAGGGCTCCACGAGTCTACGGTGTCGCGTACGGTCAAAGGCAAATACGCTTCCACCCCGTGGGGGCTCTTTGAAATGCGGATGTTTTTCCCGGCGGGTCTTCCGGCGGACGGCGGCGGCGGGATGTCGTCCGGCGCCGTGAAGGAAATGATCCGCAGGGCGATAGATTCCGAAAACAAGGCGCACCCGCTGTCCGATCTCGCGATTTCGGGCATCCTGAAGGAGAAAGGCGTCCATATCGCGCGCCGCACGGTTGCCAAATACCGCGTCTCGATGAAAATTCCCGGCGCAGCGGAAAGAATTTTGTCAGATTCGTCATCTTAGTTCCCCCAACCTCTTCCGCGCGCCGCCGCAGACACCGCTTTCCGCGCGCGCGCGCAGATTTTCGTCAAACAAGAAAGGTGCGTAAAATGTCGCGCAAAAAACAAATCGCCGCCCTGGCGGCTCTCGCGTTCCTGCCGGTCTTCGCAGACCCGGACAGGCTGTTCTTCAACAACATAGAATCACACGTCGAGCGCATCGCGCCGAAAAACGGGAAGAAAGGCGCTTGGAAAACCAGACTCTCCCTGTTTTTCGCAGACGCCGCAAACAACAGTGTCCGCATTGAAAGTTCTTCGCTGTCCAACAGTGTGATAACCGTGTCTCCAAAAGTGGAATCTCTCAAGGTCTACAACTCGAATTACGGCGGTCTGTCGCTCGAGGGCGATTTCATCCCGGGTTCGAACTACACCGTGACCGTTTCCGCCGGGCTCAAGGGCGATGACGGATCGGTGCTGGCGAAAGACGCACGTCTTTCGCACAGAGTGGAAAAGCCTAAAACAAGACCGTCGCTCAAAGTGGCGACAGATTCACAATACATGTATCTGCCGCTTTCCGCAGAGCCAAAACTTCCGTTTATCGTGAACGGCAGGGACGAATACGATTTCCGGCTGTACCGGACTTACGACAACATGCTCGGCCCGGAATGCTCCCTCTGGAAATCCGACTCCGTCCGGTATGCCGAACCGCTCGGCAAAATCAAGCGTGTGTTCGCTGCGCCTTCCCCGGACGATGAAGGGGCGGCATTTCTCGATCTGCGCGACTTTGAAGATTTCAAAGGACGGCCAGGATTCTATTTTATCAGCTATTCGTGGAAGTCGATGCCGGATTGGAGTAATAATGCCGTAGTCCCGGTTTTCATCACCGACCTCGCATTGCAGACCGTCGTCGGCAATGTCGACGGCGGAATCGCGGCAACCGTCATGCGCAGGCGGGACGGTTCCCCTGTGGAAGGCGCCGAAGTCGAGGCGGTCACGCGCGACAACCAGACGGTTCCGCTCGGCAAAACCGGACCCGGCGGATTCATCAAGGCGGTTCTGCCGCCCGCCGCCTTCGCTGCCGGACTGTCCGGAGTGTCGGCGCGGACCGACGGCGATTTCATATATATGCCCGTCGGCTGGGAGTCTGGCGTTTCCAGCTCCACGCTCAGCAGCGGCAGCTTCAAGACCCCCTCCGCTTTCGTACACCTCGACCGCGGAATATGCCGGCCCGGCGACTCCTTCACGGCAAGCGTCCTCGTGCGCGATGCACAGAACCATATCCTCAAAAACGCGCCGTGTACGCTGGAACTGACGCGCTGGGGCGACGAAATAATGTCAAAAAAGGTCAAAACCGATGAACACGGCTTCGCCTCCTGCGAATTCGAGGTGCCCGCAAGCTTACGCTCGGGAAGTTGCACGATAGAGTGCAACGATGGATGGGGGAGCACGCAAATCAACGTCGCCTCGTATACGCCGGACAGGATAAGGGCGTCGCTCGGAAGCGTCAAAAAGGCTGTCGGCTGCGGCGAAAGAGCCAAATTCAAACTCTCCGCCGAATACTATTTCCATGCAAAGATACCTTCCGGCAGGTATAACGCCACATCTTACGGCAAAATTCTGGATCCCCTGTCATTCCCGGATTCGTGGCAAATCCAGTCCCGCGACGGCGATTGGACCGTAGGCGACAAAGACGCAACCGACTGCTCTGTCCGCTGGAATCTCAAAGCGGACGGCATGGCGGCCCTCCCCGCCTGCGGCGACGCGGAATTCGAACTTCCCGCGTTTTCCGATTCCGGCAAAAAGGCGTATATGCCGTTCAAACGGATCGTAGAAGCGACGGTAGCCGAGGACGGAGGGCGGTCGACAACCGCATACGCGGACGTGGACGTGTATCCGCACCCGTGGTTCGCGGCCGCCCGCAAACGCGACGGAGCGATCGACATCCGCGCCGTATACGCGCCGGGAAGAGAAAAAGAAGCGGACGACGGAATCCGCTCCGCCGACTGCCCTCCTGTGGAGGTGCGCATCTCGCGCGTGGAATGGAATCCGCATCTCGTGCGCAACGGCACCCGCTACACGCGCGAGTGGGTGCGCGAGACAATACCCGTTCCGGAAGCGTCGTTCTCCGTCAGCGCGCCTTCGCTGAAAGGCTCCGGCGCGTCGCACGGTCTCGAGCCGCTCCGGCCCGGATGCTACGAAGCCGAAATCGTCTGCGGTTCCGCAGTGCGCACCAGACTTGAATTCTGGCACTCGGCCGGACAGGCGTCTCCGCGCTCGTCCAATCCTTCCGTCACAACCCTGAAGTGCGATGCGCAGTCGTACGCGCCCGGTTCGGTTGCAAAACTCTCCCTGCGTTCCCCCTGCAAGGCCGTCGCGCTGGTAGCTACCGGTGAAAGAGGATTCGACGGTTTCCGCGCCGTCCAGCTCAAATCCGGCATGAACGAAATAGAAGTGGGCGTTCCCGCTTCGGTGCAAGGCACCGAATACTACGCCGGAGTGACCGTAGTGTCGCAAAACGGCCCAGATCCGGTGCGCTCGTTCGCACTCGCCAAAATCCCTGTAGACCAGTCGGCGCACAGGCTGCAGGCGGAAATCGAAATGCCGGCATCGGCCCGTCCGGGCGAGCGGGTGAAGCTCAAAGTCAAGGTGTCCCGCAAGGACGGAACACCCGTTCCCGGCGCTTTCGTCCGCGTGCAGCTTTCCGATTCCGGGACGCTTGCGCTCACCCGGTTCGCCACCCCCGATCCGTTTGCGCACTTCTGGCGCGCGGGCGACGAGCCGTTTTCCTTCTATGACATGTTCGGCATGATGTATCCCGAATTGCGCATCACGCCCGACGGACGCTTCGGCGGCGGCGCGGCGGTGTCCGACGCGCTGCTTCGCAGCATGATCGAAGAAAAGCCCGCCGTGCGCGTGATTCTCGCGCCGGCGGTCGCCGGGCCCGACGGAACGGCCGAGACGGAATTCGAGGTTCCCGACCACTCCGGCGAGCTCCGCGCGATGGCCGTCGTCTCGTGCGAAGACGCCGCAGGCTGCGGCGACGCGGCAATCGCCGTCGCCCGCGCGCACGACATTCTCGTATCCTCGCCGCGCTTCGTCCATCCCGGCGATTCGTTCGACGCGGTTGCGACGGTGTTCAACAACACCTCCGCCCCGGCCGACTACATTTTCGCGCTGGAAGGATCCGGCGCCGTCAAGCCTGCCGATTCCGCCCCCCGCACCGGATCTCTCGCGCCCGGATCCTCCGCGCTCGTCACGTTCAAGGTGGATGCGACCGGCGCCCCCGGCGGCGAAAGCAGCGCAATCGCGGCAAAGATATCCGTGGACGGAGGAAAGACGTTTTTCGAGCGCCGCGTCCCGGTTTGCGTCCGCCCGCCCCGCCCGCCCGCGGTCATACCCGTATTCGCCCGCATCGGGCCGGGGGAAGTCCTCTCTTCCGAATGGTTCGCCGGACTCTTTGAAAGCGCCTGCACCGGGGAATGCGTCATAGCCGCGTCTCCGGCGGTGGCCATCGCGCCCGCCGTAAAATGGCTGCTTGAGTATCCCTATGGATGCCTTGAGCAGACGTCGTCCGCGGCGCTTCCATTCATCGCCGCGCCGGAAATGGCGAAGATCGGACTCGCCGCCGATCCGCTCGAGGCGGAAACGTTCGCTTCCCGCGTGGATCGCGCGGTTGCGCGGGTTCTGTCCTGCTGCGACGGCGCAAACGGCTTCTACATGTGGCCGGACGCGACAAAGTCTTCGTGGAAGTGGACGGATGCAGGCCTCCACGCCGCCGCATTCCTCGCGGAAGCGTCCCGCCGCCCGGCAGGCGCCGCCGCGGACGTGCGGCCCGTTCCGAAGAATGTGCGCGACTGGCTCGTTTCCATCGCATACGCGAGTGACATGAAAGCCGGAAGCGTGGTTGCGGAAATCCGCGAACGCCGCGCGCTCGCGGCCTGGGCGCTTTCCCGCGCGGGCGACGACCGCGGCGCAAACGCGGCACGCTCGATACTCGCACGCGAGGATCGCACATTCGCGGCTTTTGCCGCGGCGGCCGCGCTTGTGAACGCCGGATACGCGGAAGAAGGAGCAGGGACGATGAAGGCGTGCGCGGAAAGCGGCGTATGGCGCAACGCGGCGCAGACCGACCTGTTCAAAAACTTCCCCGCCGCCCGCAAGGGATTCTTCCTCGCGGCGCTCGCGGAGATACCGCGCGCCGTCCAGGATTCCACGATCGCCGAGATCGCAGGCGACCTCGTTCTCTCGTCCAATCCTGCCGATGACGTGTGGGGAGGGACTTTCGCGAATGCATGGGCCGCATACGGCCTGCTGCGCGCCACCGCGCGGGACGCCGCGTCCGCCGCATCCGTCAAAGAGGAAAAGTTCGCGTTCTCGGAGTCTTCGCCGCATGTTTTCACGAACACTGCGGACACCGTCCTCTGGGCGCGCGCCGTCGCAGCCGGAGTCCCGCGGAAGGGCGTCCTGCCCGAAGGCAGACTCGTCCTTTCCCGCAAATACGAAAATACGGCCAACCGCGAATTCGGACGCGTACTCCACGGCGATCTGGTGAAAGTGACGCTTACGGTTTCGGGCGACGCCCTGTCCGGAGCCGAAAACCTTGTGCTGACAGACCTCGTTCCCGGCGGATTCGAAATCGAAGATCCGTCGCTCGCCACGAGATCCGGCGGCGCCACATGTCCAGAAAACCGTCCGGAAGGAGTGTGGAATCTAAGATGCGAACGGCGCGACGACCGGTGCCTGTTCTTCTTCAATGTGGACAGAAACCATAAAACCGCCACGTTCTCCTACAACATGCGCGCCGCCTCGCGCGGCAGGTTCGCGAAAGGCGACGCGACGGTAGAAGCAATGTACGAGTCCACTCTGCGCGCCTCCGCGCGGGACGACACGCCTGTCGCGGTGGAATGAACTCCGCGCGCATCCGCAAAACGGCGCGGCGCGCACTGTACGCGGCGGCGTTCGCCATCGAGGCGTGCGCCGCCGCGTGGATTGCGGCGCCGCTTTTCGCGGACGATCCGGTGGAAGAGTTCGCCCGCCGTCCGGAGACGCTGCGCCTGGAATACCGCGACGGCTCGTTCATGAAATGGCTCCGCCCGGACGACCTGTCGTGCCGCGTTCCGGTTCCGCTTTCCACAATCTCGTCAAACGCCGTCGCCGCAATCCTTTCCGTGGAGGACGCCGACTTCCGCGAACACGGCGCGGTGGACTGGGCGGCCGCCGCGCGCGCCCTGTGGCAGAACGCGGTCTCGATGCGCATAGTCTCGGGCGCAAGCACGATAAGCATGCAGACCGCGGCAATGCTGCGCAAGAACGGCCGGCACAGCCTGTGGGGCAAATTCATGCAAATCGCGCGCGCACGGCGCATGGAATACCTGCATTCGAAAGATGAAATACTCGAAGCGTATCTGAACAACATCCCCTACGGAGGGAAGATCGAAGGGATAGAAGCCGCTTCGCGCCACTACTTCGGCGTTTCTGCAAACGACATAACCCAGGCCGAAGCCGCGTTTCTCGCAGGCATCCCGCAAAGACCGAACCGCTACCGTCCGGACCGGCACCCGGAAGCCGCGCTCGCGCGCTACCGGACCGCCTGCGGACTCGTGGAGCGCGCCGGACTTGTCGCAGACCCGCCCGACCCCCGATCGCCGCCGCCCTTGCGCGATTTCCGCACGACTCCGCCCTTCGCCCGCGAACGGGGCGCGCGCGAACGCGCGCACCCCGTGAGAATCCTTGAAGAGGCGGCAAAACGCGCCAAGGCGGAGGGCCGCGCAATTCCACGCTCGTCACTCGACATCAAACTCTGCGAAGATGTCGATTCCATACTCCGCGCGGCGTGCGCAAAAGCGCGCGGCGTGCGCGATGCCGCCGCCGTAGTGATTGACAACGCCACCGGCGAAGTCGTCGCCTACACCGGAACGCTCGATTTCGACAGCCCGCTCTCCGGACAGGTGGACGCCGCCCGCGCCGTCCGTTCGGCAGGCTCCACCCTCAAACCCTTTTTCTACGCGGAAGCCGTCTCGGGCGGACTGATCGCCGGAGATACGATGCTCGACGATTCTCCGGTGCGCTACCGCGCATACGCGCCGCTGAACTTTTCGCGCAAATGGTCGGGCAGGGTTCCCGCCCGCGAGGCTCTTTCGCAGTCTCTCAACATTCCCGCCGTCGCGCTCGTCGCGGAACTCGGCGAAAAACGCGTCCTGTCCGCGCTCGCCCGCTTCGGACTCAATACGAAGCTGACGGCGGACATAGGTCTGTCCGTGGCTTTCGGAACGGGCGGACACACGCTTCTCGATCTCGCTTTCGCGTATTCCGCGCTCGCGACGGGAAAACTCCGCAAGCCGGTGTGGACTATTCCCGCGGAAGCCGCGGCGGAGCCGGAGGAGGTGGTTTCCGGACCGGTGCGCGCCGCCGTCGCCGAAATGCTGCGGTCGCGCAAACTGCCGGACGGCCCCCGCGGAACCGCGTGGAAGACGGGCACTTCCAACAACCTGCGCGATGCATGGTGCATCGCCTACACGCCCAAATGGACGGTTGCCGTATGGTTCGGCAATAAAAACGGCGAACGCTCGGAAAGTCTCGTCGGCGCGGAAATCGCCGCGCCGGCGGCAGGCGCGATAATGTCGCGCGTGCGGGGACCGGACCCGGTTGAAGGCTGGAACGACTGCGATCTGGAAGAAACTCCGATTTGCGCCGAAAGCGGACTTGCGCCCTCCGCCCGGTGCAAAGACCTGCGCAGAGGGAAAACTCCGCGCGGGATACCGCTGCGCCTTTGCGCGGAGTCCCATGAAGCCGCCGCGAAGGCCGCGCACGCGCGGCCGCTCATACTCGCGCCGAAACCGGTGGAATACAAAATCGAACCCGGCGAGGAGGCGGTGCGTCTGCGCCTTGAATCGTCCGAGCCGGAAACGATGTTCCTTGCGGACGGGATTCCAGCTTCAGGAGTCGTTCCTTTCACCGAAGGCCTTCACTGCGTGGAGGCGGTCTCCCCGGCGCGACGCGAAAAACTTTTCTTCAGCGTCGCCCGCTGAAAGAAACGGAAAACCCGCGCACAGGAGGGCGCTTTTCAGTCGCAGTCGAGGGAATCGAGGTCTATCGTGCCTGAAAACACTTTTTTCGCGGGGCCGGTCAGCGTTATCCCCGTGGCGCGGCCGTCGTGCCAGTAGCCGTCCACCGTCAGATTGAATCCGCCCGCGGTGCGCACTGCGACGGGGAAGGAAAACCCGCGCGTTTCAACCGCCACCACGGCCACCGCCGCCGCGCCAGTGCCGCACGCGCCCGTCTCCGCCTCCACGCCGCGTTCGTACGTGCGCATGAAAGCCCTGTCCGGCGCGCGGAACTGCACGAAATCCACATTTGTCCCGTCCGGGGCGAAACCCGGCGCGAGCCTGAGCGCCCTTCCCGTGCGCTCCACATCTTCCGAAACGGGCGAGGCGCTTTCCACGACGAAATGCGGAACGCCCACTGTTATCGAATCGCCTTTCACCTCCCGCCCGTCGACCGGCTCGGACAGCGAATAGCGGCGGTCGCGGGGCTCCGGCATCCAGATGCGCACAAGCCCGCCTTCAAGCACTTCCGCGTCCACGAGCCCGGCCGCGGTTTCGATCGTCATCGAAGATTTGCCGACCATCCCTTCGGCTTTCGCGAAAGCGGCGGCGCAGCGGGTTCCGTTCCCGCAAAGATCGGCCTCGGTGCCGTCCGGATTGAAGAAGACCATCCGGAAATCGGCGACAGAGGATTTCTGGAGGATTATCACGCCCTCGCTGCCCACGCCGAGCCTGCGCGCGGCAAGCGCGGCCACGCGGATATGGTCGTGCAGAGGGAACGAGCCTTCGGCGTCGTTAACGAGGATGAAGTCGTTTCCGGCTCCGTGCATTTTCGTAAAGCGCGTCTCTTTCATCTCAATCCCCCTTCCGCGGGCGCAAATCCGCCGTCACTCCCAGACTCTCCTTTGGAACATGTCGAGCAATCCAGTGTACTCGGGCATGGGACGGCCGATTGCGCAATCCACAAGATCGAAAAGGATGCGGAACGTCTCCTGAAGGACTACATCGTCTTTTTCGGGGATTGTCGTCCGGCGTCTGCGCCTGGTTGCGGGTTTGGAGGATTCCGGATCGTCCTTGTCTCCGGGCTTCTCCGCCTTCTCCGGGTTTCCGGCGTTTTCCGCGCCGTCGCGGACGTCTTGGCCGCCGTCGGCGCCGGCGTCCGGCTTTTCCTCTTCATCGGTCTCCTGAACGTCTTCGCCGCCGTCGTCCGGCATTTCGCTGTCGAGAAGAAGATCCGCGACGGAGCCGTCCGTTTCCTCGCGGGCCTCGCGCTCTTCACGCATCAGTTTGAGACGCTCGTCCCACCCGAGCGGCACGTATACGCGTTTTGCGGCGTCCCTGAGGGCGTGTACGGCCTTTATGTGGCGCTTCCACCGCCCGCTGCCCGCAAGACGCGCTTCGGAAAGCTTGCGGAGTTTGCCGGCGTACACGTCGAGATTCCACGCTTTGCGGTATGGAACCGGCTCCACCCGCGTCCAGGGAAGCGCCCCCGGAAGTTTGTCTTCTCCGATGTCGAGTTCGTCGAGGATCGAAGGCAGCACGATATCGGACTCTACGCCGTTCACCTGCGTGGACGACCCGTTTATGCGGTAGAAACGGGCGGTGGTGACCTTGAGCGTCCCGAACTTGTCGATGCCGAGCGGCAGAACGGTCTGCACCGTCCCCTTCCCGTGGGAACGCGTGTCGCCCGCGATTATGGCGCGCCCGTAGTCCTGGAGCGCCGCCGCGACGATTTCGGAAGCCGACGCCGAGGCGCGGTCGATCAGAACGATCATCGGCTTTTTGAACACGCCCGGCCCGGACTGGCAGCGGAGAATGCCGAGGTGGTTCGATTCGCGCACCTGCACGACCGGGCCGCCGTTCACGAAAACGGAGACGAGCGAGACGGCCTCGCGCAGGGATCCGCCGCCGTTGCCGCGCAGGTCGAGCACAAGACCTTCGACACCGCGCGAATTGAGTTTCGCGAGTTCCTTGCGCACGTCGTCGGCGCAGGAGCGGTATCCCGGATCCGACGGCGAACGGTCCATCGTTCCGTAGAAGCTCGGCAGCATGATATAGCCGAGTTTCATTTTGCGCCCGCCGCATTCAACGACCTCCACGCGCCCCGTCGCGGCCTGGTCTTCGAGCTTTATTTCGTCGCGCGTTATCACGGCGCGCCTGCGCGCCGCGCCGGAGGAGTCGGAACGCGGAATGTATTCCAGCGTCACTTTAGTGCCTTTCGGCCCGCGGATTTTGCGGATCGTCTTGTTCATCGGGCGGTAGAGGACGTCCTCGACTTCGCCGTTCTCGCCCTGTCCCACGCCGACTATGCGGTCGCCGCTCTTTATGCGCTTGTCGCGGTCGAGCGGGCCGCCGGGTATGATTCTCGCGATCTTGAGCGCGCCTTCGTCCATCTGGAGCTCCGCGCCGACGCCGCACAGCGTAAGCGACATGCTCTGCTCGAAATCCTCGTTGAGCGACGGCGACAGGTAGTCGGAATGCGGATCGTAGGCGGACGCGACCGAATTGAGATACCGCTGGAGGACGGATTCCTCGTCCGGCTCGGCGAAGAGCATCGACAGCTGGCGGTAGCGCTTTACGAGATTCGTGCGCGCCCCCTCCGCCGCCTGCTCAAGGAATTCGCGCGAATCGCGGGGGGGGGACGAGTCTTTTTTCGCGTCGAGGTACCGCGAAACGGTCTGGGCGAGCACTTCGTTCGTGATGCGCCTGCGCCAAAGTTCGCGCAGCGCCTCTTCATCCGCCGGCCACGGGGCGTCTTTGCGCTGTATGCGGTACGTTTCGCCGGCGGGGAATTCGAATTTCGCGGTTTCAAGGACGTTCGACACGAAGTCCATGCACCGGGAAAGGCGCGAAACGTACACGCGGTAGACTTCGAATCCCGGATCGACGTTTCCGGCGCGCATCGCATCGTCCATCGCGAAACGATATTGCGCAAAACGGTCGAGGTCGTCCTGCACGAAAATGCAGCGGCCGGGATCGTATGAATTGAAAAGGTTGGTCCACGCGACGGCGGACATGGAATCGTCGAGGTCGTGATTGAGCACATGGCACGCGGGAAGAACGTCCGCGAGGCGTCTGGCCACATCGCCGTAGTGAGGCTGCGGCACGACCTCGCCGGCGCGCTTCTCGACGGGCGTTTCAGCGTCCGCCCCGGCGCAGGACGGAGCGGATGCGTACGCGGCGTGCGCGGTTGCGAATAAAACGAGAACGGAAGGAAGGACCAGCCTTCCGGGCTTCGGATTTTTTTTCATGCTTTCGACTCCAATATCTCCGCCGTGCGGTCGATTTCATCCGGCGCGACGACCGCAGGGCGCGACTCGAGCCACTGTCCGAGATCGCGCAGGTTTACGACGTATGCGCCGCGCAGTCTCGCCCCGGCGGGGATTTCAGCCGTGCCGGAAGCGAAGCACAGGACCGGGACGGCTTCGTTCTTCCATCCCGCTTCGCGGAGGGCTGCGGAAGCGTCCGCCGCCTGGCGCACGGTCTGTGCTACCGGATCGCGGGCGGGCGAAACGCCCGCGAGCAGTATTTCGCCGTCCGCTTCGGTGACCTTGCCGCGCCAGCGTTTCGTCTCTATCGCGAAGGCGCCGCCGGGCGCAAGCAGAAGATGGTCTACGCGCAGGCCGCAGGGCGTCTTGAAATCGTGGAACACGTGACCCGGAAGCGGCAGCGTGCGCATCACCGCAGCCACGGCCTCTTCGCCGCGGGCGCCTATGAAATACGATTCCACGCGCCTTACTCCGCGCCTCCAGACCCACGCGGCGGCCAGGACCGCAACTATGAGCGCGCCGGCCGCGAACGAGCGGAACGCCGCAGACGCTCCGGCGAAGAGCGTCGCCGCGAAAGCGCCGGCGAAGAACGCGCATACCGGCAGCGGCCAGAGCGGAGCCACCAGGCCGCGCACCCTGGCCCATTCGCCGGGAACACCGTGCTGGACGATTCCAGCGCCATGCGAAGCGTCTTTCATGCCGTCTTTCCCTCCGCAAACGCCGCGAACACAGAGTCTGCGATTTTCCGCGGCGAAAGCCCGTACCTGTCTTTGAGAAAATCCTGCGAACCGTGCGGTATGAATTCATCTGGCCAGCCGAAGCGCTTCACGCGGGCGCCCGTCTCCGCGAGCGCCTCGCAGACGGCGGAGCCGAAACCGCCGGCCGCCGATCCGTTTTCCACCGTGGCGAACGCCGCGCCTTCCGCGGCCTGCGCAAGAAGCAGCTTCGAGTCCACCGGCTTTGCGAACCGCGCGTTCACGACGCCGGCGGCGAAACCGCGCGCCCCGAGCAGCGCGGCGGCCTCCAGCGCGTTGGACACGGAATCCCCGAGCGCCCAAATCCAGGCGCGCGCGCGGCCTTCGGGTTCGCGCACGATCTGCGCCCTGCCCCATTCCACCGGATCGGGCGCGGGGACGGAACCGTCCGGCGGCGGCGTTCCGCGCGGCCAGCGGATCGCAACGGGGCCGCCGCGCGCCACGGCAGCTTCAAGCATCATGCCCAATTCGGGCGCGGACGCCGGCGACAGGATGGAAAGGGACGGAATCGCGCGAAGCATCGGAATGTCGAACACGCCGTGGTGCGTGCGCCCGTCGGCGCCGACCGCGCCGGCGCGGTCCACCGCGAACACGACCGGAAGATTCTGCAGGCACACGTCATGGAAGACACCGTCCACGGCGCGCTGCAGGAACGTGGAATATATCGCCACCACCGGGCGCATGCCGCCGGCGGCGAGGCCGCCGGCGAAAGACACGAGGCTCGCTTCGGCGATGCCGCCGTCGAAAAACCTGCCGGGGAACTCGCTTGCGAATCCGGAAAGCCCGGTGCCGTCGCGCATCGCGGCGGTAAGCGCGGCCACGCGCCTGTCGGCGCGCGCCAGTCCGCACACGGCCTCGCCGAACACCGCCGACCAGTCGCGCCTGGGCGCGGGCGGCCGCGGGTTGGAAACATCGAAACGCCCCACGCCGTGCCAGAGTTCGGGATGCTTTTCCGCCGGCGGAAATCCTTTGCCCTTCTGCGTGACCACGTGCACGACGCACGGGTACTTGTCTGCGCGGGCGGCGCGGAGCGCATTCTCCACGGCGCGGACGTCGTGGCCTTCGATCGGCCCGATGTAGCGCATTCCGAGACGCTCGAAGAACGCATTCCCGAGCCAGAGCGATTTAAGCCGGCGTTCGAGTCCGTGGTAGAAACGGCGCAGAAACGTAAGATGCAAGCGGTGCCCGGTGCGCTCAGCCGCGGATTTCACGCGGTTGTAGCGCGGCGCGGAAAGCATCCTGCCGAGGAAACGCGCGATCGCTCCGCGGTTCCTGCCTATCGACATTTTGTTGTCGTTCAGGAGCAGTATGAATTTCCTGTCCGGCGCGACATTGTTCAGAGCCTCCAGCGATCCTCCGTTCGCGAGCGAAGCGTCGCCGACCACCGCCACCGGGCAGTCCGCGCCTGCGGCGGCGAATCCCTGCGCGACGGCGAGCGCGACTCCGGCGTGGCCCGCGACGAATGCGTCGCAGGGGGATTCGTCCGGATTGGGAAAGCCTCCAGGCCCGCCTTCCTCGCGCAGGGCGGCGGCCATCGCTTCGCGCCGTCCGGTGAGGATCTTCCAGGCGTAGGCCTGGTGGCCAACGTCGAACACCACCTTGTCGCGCGGCGGATCGAACACGCGCAGGAGCGCGATGCAGATTTCTACGGCGCCGAGCGACGCGGCGAGATGGCCGCCGTGCGCGGCCACGTCCGCGATTATCTCGCGGCGCAGTTCGCCGGCCAGCGCGGCGGCCTCCGCCGGGTCGAGCGCCTTCAGACAGGCGGGCGATTTTATGGAATCGAGGACGGACACGGCATTGGCTGCTTTTGCGGGACGGCGTTCTTGCGCCTGTAGACGAACAGCGGGGTGTTGTTCTGCCCGAAGGACTCCTCCACCAGCATGCGGTCGTAGGAGCGCTTCAAGATGCGGAACAGTTCGATCTGTTCGATTTCCGGAAGCTGTTCCATTTTCGGCGCGCCGATCGCGAGTCCGTAGCCGGAGAACGCCGCCACGCGCGGAGTGTCCGACCGGGACAGGTATCTGCGCAGGGATTCGCGGTTGTGGACGTGCAGGGCGTCGGCGTCCTCCCCGGAAATCGAAGGGAAATAGCAGAACGGGCCCATCTCGAAGCGTTCGGGGACTTTGCGTCCGGCCTGCACCGCGAGATAAAGATCCTGCGTAAGGAGGTATTCGCCGCCGGGATCGAGCGCTTCTATCTCCTCCGCCGCGATTTCCAGCTGCGCGATGGGCGTATGTCTGCGGCGCAGGATCCAGAACCTGTCCTGGCCTTCGGTGAACCATTCCTGCAAAAGCGGCGACGAAAACGCGCACAGACCGGACGCGACGAGTATCGCGGCCGCGGCGGCCCTGCGGAACGTTCCGGACTCCGGCATGGCGCGGAAAAGCGCGACGGCGGCGGCGATCGCGGCAATCCCCATTATGGGCGTCTGGTAGTCGTCGTACGGGAAAGGCGCGGAAATCTGGAGCAGGAACACGGCGGCGAAAGACATCGCCATCGTGCGGAGCGCGAAGAGACGCTCCGTTTCGAGGGAATCGCTCTCCGCCGTCTGCCGCGCAGGCTCCCTGTCGCGGCCGGCGGCGAAGAACGCCGCGCCCGCCAACACGCCGCAGAGCGGCAGATACGAGCGCACGAGGCGCGATACGGAGCCGGCGACGTTGTACAGGTCGAATCCGCCGCGCGCCGCATGGAAAGCCTGCGCCGCGAGAAGCCCGCGCCGGGACGCTTCGTCCATCGCGAACATGCCGTAGACCGGCCAAAGCCCGGCGGCGAGCCCAATGCCGAACCAGACGAACGAAGCCCCGCGCCTGCGCGCGGTCAGGAAAAGCGCGGTTCCCGCCACGGCCGGGATCAGCACAAGCGATATGCGGGTCCCGGAGGCGAGCGCGAACGCCATCCCCGAAGCGGCGAGAAGCGCGGCGCGCAGCGTGAAAGCCGTCGCGCCGCGTCCGCGCGGCACGCCGAGCCCCGCCGAAAAAGCGAGGAATCCGCATATCACGAGGAACGAGGAAAGCGCATACGTCTTCACGATGGACGTGAAATACACGTTGTAGAGATTGCACGACAGCAGGCAGAAGACCGCAAGCGCCGCGCCGGAACGCTTTTCGCGCGGCAGGAGCCTGCGCGCGAGCGCCGCCGCCGCGAGAGTCGCGGCCAGGCCGAACGCGAACGTGACGACGCGCCCGCCGAGAATACCGTGAAGGCACGAATCCCGCGCCATCCACACGGGCGCGAGCCTTGAATAGACGAACGGGAGGACCGGACCCTGCGTGAAGAAGAAATCGCGGTACGGCAGCCGCCCCTCGCGGACGGACTGGGCGGCGTACATGTACCAGCCTTCGTCCTGGTTCAGGTTTCCGTTCCAGATGGCGCAGCAGGCGAGCGCGAGCGCGCCCGCGACGGCGAAGAATCCAAGCGTCTTGTAGGAAAGAACGGTGTCTCTGAATCTGTACATGGTTTTCAGGCGGAGAAGGGTTCGAGGAATTCCGTTTGGAAATCGAAGCCGCCGATGAAATCGGCGCGGTCGTCCGAATCGCTCTTGCCGAGCCTGCCGGAATCGACCAGGTTCCATACTATTTCGCCGATGTCGGTGCAGCTTTTCAGCCCCCATTCGGAAAGCACGGTGAACGCCATCGGCCCGAACTCGTCAAGCGCGGTTTCGCGGAAGGCTTCGAGAATTTCGGAAGCCGTGCGCTGGCGCTGCTCCTCGCCGGAGAGCGCCTCGAACAGCGCGCAGACGAACGCGTAGGCGCGCGGCGAATAGCGTTTGTCGTTTTCGAGGATGTCCGAGAAATCGGCTTCGTAGTTTATTTCCTGGAGCATCATGGCGCGGTCAGTCCATCTTGAGGCGCGCGGCGAGTTCCTGCAGCGCGGCGGGAGAAGCGGGGGAGGAGGCGAACGAAAGTCCGCCGGGGCCGCCGTCCTTGCGGGGGACTATGTGGAAATGCAGATGGAACACGCTCTGTCCGGCGCAGGCGCCGTTGTTCTGGAGAATGTTGAAGCCGTCGCACGGGAGCTTCTCCTTCAGGTGCGCGGCGACTTTGCGCACGCGCGGCACAATCGCCGCGAGGAGCGCGTCGTCCGCGTCGAGAAGGCCGCGCACATGTTCGCGCGGCACTACAAGCGTGTGCCCGGGCGAGCAGGGGTTGATGTCGAGATAGGCGACCGCGACATCGTCTTCCCAGATTTTGCAGGAGGGGATTTCCCCGGCCGCGATGGCGCAGAATATGCAGTCGTTCTTCATGGAATCAGAGTCCTCCCAGGATAAGCGAGCCGAAGGTGGAGATCGGCGTGGTGTCGCGGTAGTTGTCGAGAACCTGCCGCGCGTCTATGAGAAGCGCGGACGCGTCGTCGTAAAGCTGCGACTCTTTGGAAAGCTTGCCGAGAGTGCCTTCGCCGGCGGCCATGCGCCCGGTGACGGTTTCGAGGTTGTCAACGGTTCTGCGCAGGCTCGCGAACATCGCGTCGTTCGTGGAAAGCAGCCCGCCAAGCGTTCCCTCGCCGCGTTCGAGACGGTCCGATATCTTGGCGGCGTTCGCCATCGTGCGCGCGAGATCGGCATACACGGTGTCGTCGGAAGACAGCAGCCTGCCGAGCGTTCCTTCGCCTTTTTCGAGGCGGCGGGCGATGGCAGAGGCGTCCGAAACGGTCGAAGCGAGATCCGCGTACAGCTGGTCGTTCGTGGAAAGGAGTTTCCCGAGCGTGCTTTCGCCGCGTTCGAGGCGGCCCGCGATTTTCGACGCGTCCGAAAGCGTCGAGGCGAGATCGACGTACAGCTGGTCGTTTGTGGAAAGCAGTTTGCCGATCGACCCCTCGCCGCGTTCGATGCGCGCCATGACCGCGTTTGCACGCTCGGCGACGCCCTGGAAATTCGTCACGATCGAACGGATCGAACCGTCGCCGGTGATTTCATTGATGTTGCGCGCTATGGAGCCTATCTCACGCATCCAGTCCGCCGGGGGTCTGCCTTTGAAGACCGTCCCTTCGAGGGGGAGGGGATCGCCTTTGCCCTCTTCGAGGAGAAGGTAGTTGCCGCCGAGAAGCGAAAGCGATTCTATCGACGCGGCATAGCCGGAGCGCATGACAACGTCGTCCGAAATCTCCGCCGTCACGGTCACGCCGCCGTCGTGCAGTTCTATTTCGCGCACGGAACCGACCTTCGTGCCGCGGTATATCACGTTGTCGTGCCGCTTCAGGCCGCCGGCGTCGGGGAACGTCAGCGATATCGCCGTCTTCTTCCCGCCGCCGAAAACGTCGACCCCGGATATGATTATCGTAAAGTATCCGAGAAGCGCGAATACCGCGAGCATGAAAAGCCCCACGACCGCTTCCTGGAAAAAACCGCCGCGTCTTCTGTCTTTCATGTATTTCTGTTCCTTTCCGCCTCGAAACGCGCCGCCGCCGCGGAATTCTTTATCGCGGCAAGCCCCTCCGGGCCCGGCGCCACGAGCTGTGCTTCGAGAAAATCTTTCACGTCCCGGGATTCCGAAGATATGAATTCGAGCGGCGTCCCCTGCGCCGCGACTTTTCCGCCTTTCAGCATTACGATCCTGTCTGCGAAGAGAAGCGCCTGCTGGAGGTCGTGCGTCACGACGACGGACGTTATGCCGAAGCGGGAATTGAGCCGTTTCACGAGAGCGTTTATGGTGAGCGCGGTCACGGGATCGAGACCGGATGTCGGCTCGTCGTAGAGGATTATGTCGGACTTGCGCACTATTGCGCGGGCCAGTCCGGCGCGTTTCACCATGCCGCCGGATATTTCCGCCGGAAACTTGTCCGCCGCGTCCGAAAGCTCCACTGCGGCGAGGGCCGCTTCGACACGCCCGGATATTTCGCCGTCGCCGAGGCGCGTGCATTCGCGGAGCGGGAGTTCGACGTTTTCGGCCACGGTCAGCCAGCCGAGCAGCGCGCCGCCCTGGAAAAGATAGCCGGTGCGCGCGCGCACCGCCGCGAGTTCCGCGCCGGACGCCGCGCCCACGTCCACGCCGTCCACCTCCACGGTGCCGGAAGTAGGGGTGAGCAGCCCGACTATATGCTTCAGCGTCACGGACTTTCCGGTGCCGGACGGCCCGACTATCGCGGTGACCCCGCCGCGCGGCGCGGAGAACGTCACGCCGTCAAGCACGGCGCGCCCTCCCAGTTTCTTCACCACATTGTCGAATCGTATCATTTTCCGCCGTCCTGTCAATAGGCGAGCCGCGTGACCATGTACCCGGCCACGAGGATCAGCAGAAACGAAACGATTACGCTTTTCTGCACCGCCCGCCCCACGCCGAGCGCGCCGAGTTCGGCGGAAAAGCCCTGATGGCACGAAACGCCGCCGATGATCACGCCGAAAAGCCCGGCCTTCAAAAGCCCGACGGCGAGATCTTTCACCTCCGCCATGGCTATCGCGGAGGATATGTACTGGCGGAAATCCACGTTCAGCTGCATCGCGCCCACGAAACCGCCGCCGACCACGCCGAGCACGCACGCGTAGAACGACAGGAGCGGCGCCATTACGGCCAGCGAACAGATGCGCGGCGCGGCAAGATACTTGACGGGCGGCACGGACATTATCTCGAGCGCCGCGATTTCGTCGTTCACCGTCATCGTGCCGAGTTCCGCCGCCATGGCCGAACCGACGCAGGCGGAAAGGCAGAGCCCCGTCACGAACGGCGCCATTTCGCGCATGAGCGTTATCATCACCGCCGCGCCGAGCAGGTTTTCCTGGTTGAACCGGGCGAGCGCAAGCCCCACCTGAAGCCCCAGGATCATGCCGGTGAAGAAGCCCACAACCGTTATGACGGGAAGCGATTTCACGCCGGTCGCGTACAGCTGCTGCGCGAACGCGCGGCGCCGGCGGCCCGAAAGCGCGCACGCCGGCATCGAAGCCAGCGAGCGCGCCGTCACCGATGCGCACCGGCCTACGCCTGCGGCGAAAGCCGCCGCGCGGCGGCCTATGGAATCGAGCCGTCCGCGCGGCTCGTCGTCGAACATGGGTTCGCGCGTCAACGTCAATGCAGTCTGCTCCGTGCGCGGTTCCGCGGCGGCCCGGATCGCGCGGTTCAGTCCGCGGCGATCTGGCCGGATTTGGCGAGCATCTTCGCTTCGACGCTCTGTATTTCGGCGAATCCCTGCGAAGAGTTGGGATTCAGCCCGTCCGACGCCTCCATCGAGGAATCGGCCTCGTTGTAGATGGACGCCTCGCAGCCGGAGAGCGACTCGAAGAAGATGTTGCCTTTGTAGAGCCCCAGCGAGACGTCGCCGGTGGCCTTGTCGGCCCACACCTGTATCGCGGCGCGCGCGGCGCGCGTGGCGGGATCGTACCATCGTCCGTCGTAGATCTGGTCGGCCACGAACTTCGAAAGCTCCCCGAAAAGCTTCGTCGACCTGCGGTCCATCACTTCTTCGTAGAGGTACTGGAGCCCGCGCGAGAGCACTTCCATGCCGGGGGCTTCGTACACGCCGCGGCTCTTGGTGCCGATGATGCGGTTTTCAAGCGCGTGCTTCATGCCGATGCCGTTGCGTCCGCCGATCTTGTTGGCGAGCGTCATGACTTCGTAAGGCGTCATCACCTTGCCGTTGATCGCCGTGCAGCGGCCTTTGTCGAAATGGAGAACGGTCTTCTCGATCTCGTCCGGGGCGTCTTCGGGCCACACGCCCATCGTGGGCTTCACGATGCGCATTGACGTTTCCATGGACTCGAGATCTTCTGCCTCGTGCGAAAGCCCGGCGAGGTTGGCGTCGGTCGAATATTTCTTCTTGGTTCCGACGAACGCCTCGATCCCGCGCTTGGCGAGGAACGCGACCTGCTCGGTGCGCCCGGGGAAGGTCTCCAGCAGTTCGGCGTCGCGCCACGGCGCGTACACGCCGAAATCGGGATCGAGCACGTTCGTGTAGCGCTCGAAGCGCATCTGGTCGTTTCCGCGGCCTGTGGCTCCGTGCACCAGAACGTCGCAGCCCGCCTTTTTCATTTCGGGCAGGAGGGCCTTGACGGTGACCGCGCGCGCGATGCCGGTGGAATTCCAGTATCCGCCGTCGTACATGGCCTGGCACTTGACGGTTTCAAAGCAGATGTCCGCCATCTGCGCCGTCACGTCCACTATGTGCGTCTCCACGCCGCAGGGAGCCATGCGCTTCGCGATGTCGTTTATGTCTTTTTCGTCGGGCTGGCCGACGTTCGCCGAAAACGCCACCACGTTTACGCCGGCGTCTTTCAGCACGCAGCAGATCGTGCGCGAATCAAGCCCCCCGGATACGCATACGCCGGCCGTCCGGCCTTTGAGATCTTTTATTGAACGCAATGCATTGGCCATTTCAAGCCTGTCTTTCCTGTAGTCTTTGCCTTTTTGTTGTTCCGCGGGCGTCCGCGGCGCGGATCATTCCGCGTCGCCGTCCCCGTAAAGTTCTTCGAGCGCGTCGGACATCATCTCCACGGCCTCCTCGAGTTCGCTTTCCTTGAGGTTCAGCGGGGGGAGGAAGCGGACGACGTGTTCGCCCGCCGTGCAGACGAGAAGCCCGTAGTCGCGGAACAGAGCGGCCACCTCGGCCGCGGAGCCTTCCACGACCATCCCGGCCATCATGCCGCGGCCGCGCACTTCGAGCACCTGGTCGTACTTCTCCGCGAAGCCTTCGAGCGCCGCGTGCAGAAGTTCGCCCGTCTTCGCCGCCGCCTCCAGGAGTTTCTCCTCCTCGATGACGGATATCACGGCGAGCGCCGCCGCGCAGGCGAGCGGGTTGCCGCCGAACGTGGAGGCGTGGGAGCTCTTTGTGAAGACGTCGGCGCACTTGGCGTTTCCGACGAGCGCGCCCATGGGGACGCCGCCGGCGAGCGCCTTGGCGCAGGTGAAGAGGTCGGGCGCCGCGCCGGAATGCTGCCAGCCGAACCATTTGCCCGTGCGCCCCATTCCGCACTGCACTTCGTCGCAGATCATGAGAAGGTTCTTCTCGTCGCAGAGCGCGCGCACGCCTTTCATGAATTCGTCGGTCGCCGGATTCACGCCGCCTTCGCCCTGGACCGCCTCGAGCATTATCGCGACGGTCTTGTCCGTCAGCGCCGCGCGCACGGATTCGATATTGTTGTAGTCGGCGTAGCGGAAGCCCACCGGAAGCGGATCGTAGCCTTCCTGGCACCATGCCTGGCCGGTCGCCGTAAGCGTGGCGAGCGTGCGCCCGTGGAAGGAGTTGCGCATCGTCACTATTTCATAGCGCCCTTCCGGCGAGCCCCACTTGCGCGCAAGCTTGATCGCCGCTTCGTTCGCTTCGCCGCCGGAGTTGCAGAAAAACACCTTGCCGCCGCGGAAGGCCGGGCCGCCGAGTTTCACGAGCTTCTGCGCCAGAAGCGCCTGCTTCGCGTTGATGAAAAGGTTGGAGCAGTGCCCCAGCACGGCGGCCTGCGCCTGTATCGCCTTCACAACTTTCGGATGGCAGTGCCCGGCGTTGTGCACGCCTATGCCGGACGTGAAATCGTAGTATGTGGCGTTCTCCGGGTTGCGCACCTTGCAGCCCTGCCCGTCGGAAAGGACGATCTCCGGCGAATACACCGGCATCATGAACTCTTCGTAGAGCGCCTTTATGTCATTGCTTTTGCTCATCGGCTGTTATCTCCGTTCCTACGCCTTGTTTCGTGAAAACCTCCAGGAGAAGCGAATGCGGCATCCGCCCGTCCACGAGGTGCACCTTGCGCACGCCCGCGCGAATCGCGTCCGTGCAGCTGTCGATTTTCGGCAGCATCCCGCCCGAAATCACGCCCGACTCCTTCAGCTTGGCGATGCTGGAGATTTTGAGCGTGGCAAGCAGGGTGGACGGATCGGCCGGATCCATGAGGAGCCCCGGCACGTCCGAAATTATCGCGAACTTGCGCACCTTCAGCGCCTTGGCGAGGGCGGCGGCCGCAACGTCCGCGTTTATGTTGTAAAGATGGTTGTCGCGCCCCGTTCCGACCGGCGTCACCACCGGGACGATCCCCGCGTCGAGCATCTCGCGCACGGGCCGCAGATCCACGTCTACCGGCTCGCCGACGTAGCCGCGGTCGAGCGGCATGCCCGTGGCGGGATCGGCCGCCATCGACTTCTCGGCGGTGAATATCCAGTTTCCGTGCAGGGGGCGGGCGTTCGTACCCAGCCCCTGCAGACGGCGCAGAAGATCGGCGTTGACCACGTTGTTCAGCGTCCTGCGCACGACCTCCATCGTCTTTTCGTCCGTCACGCGCAGCCCGCCGACGAACCGCGGCTCGATCCCCCCGGCCTTGAGAGCCGCGGATATGGCTTTGCCGCCGCCGTGCACCACTACGACTTTCATCCCCACCGTGTCGAGGAAAGAAATGTCGGCCAGCAGCGACTGCAGCCTGTCCGGATTCTCCATCACCGAGCCGCCGACCTTCACAAGGACGGTCTCGCCCGAGAATTCCTGTATGTAAGGCAAGGCTTCGACGAGCACGTCGGCCTTTGCCATCGCTTCTTCCATTGTCTCCATGGGAAGTTGTATATTACCAAAATCCCCCGCCCGTGTGAAGCGGTCGCGCGACGCCGCCGTCTGCGCAATTCACCGTCCGGCCTTTTGATTATGGGAAACAACTGTCTGAAACAACTTTCCTTTGGTGCGCGCTCGTTGTTTTTTCCAGTTGTCCCGGTTGTTTCCAATCTCAAACCGCCCGGATGACAAACACAAATGCGCCCGCCATGCGCCGGTTTTCCGGAAATGCGTTGCACCGGAAGCGAACTGTTGGTAAAATTCCCCCATGCCGTTCGAGTACTATCCTCTTACCAAAGCCGCCGCGCACGTCCATGTGGACGAGCGCGAACTCCGCCACGCCGCGCAAAGGGGCGAAATCCAGCACCTGAAGCGCGGCGACGGGTTCTTCTTCGAACGGAAGATGCTCGACGAATGGGCGCAGCGGCGCATCATGGGCCTGCCGTCTTCCAAACTGGCGGCGGCGCACCGCGAACGGACCGCGTCCGAACGCGTACGCACGGCAGGACGCGACGCGGTGGTGCAGGATCTTCTCGCCAAAGGCGCGGTCGAGCCGTGCATGGCGTCGAAAACCAAACCCGGGCTGCTCCGCGACATCGTGGAACTTTCCGACAGGACGGGAAATCTTTTCGACCCGGCCGCCCTTCTTTCGGAACTCGAGGCGCGCGAAGAAGCCGGCTCCACCGCGGTCGGGGGAGGCGCGGCGTTTCTCCACGCGCGCTTCCACGATCCGTATCTCGCCGCGGAAAGTTTCATAACGCTCGCGAGAACGCCGTCTCCGCTTTTCTTCGGGGCGCAGGACGGCGAAGGCACGGACATATTCTTTCTTGTGTGCTGCACCGACCACGCGCAGCATCTGCACGCGCTTGCAAGGCTTTGCATACTCGTGCACGGAACCGGTCTGCTGGAATCCATCCGCGCGGCGGAGACCGCCGAAGACATGCTTCGCGTGGTGGCCGAGGCCGAAGACGGGTGGCTCGGAGCGAACAGGTGAGCGCGAAATCCAGGATCGCGGTGATAACGGGCGAGGACGATTACCTCGTCGAACGCGCCGCCAAAAACGCGATCGCGGGAATGCTTCCGCAGGGCGCGGATCCGCGCCAGTGCGTGGAAATCGTGGACGGAGCCGCCGGAAAGGCCGAAACGCAG
>Ga0310695_10005104_pt1 | contig 23230 bp, 15 predicted proteins | sample RumenRJG_04DNA_FD_203882 | JGI IMG/M metagenome (GOLD analysis project Ga0310695, IMG submission 203882) | Bovine rumen microbial communities from Lethbridge, Alberta, Canada - RJG_04 (v2) (version 2) | ecosystem: Host-associated > Mammals > Digestive system > Stomach > Rumen | place: Canada...
AGGAGATCGAGGTGGTGTGCCAGAAGTTAGAGAACGGCCCCGTTGGCTTCGACAATCCTTGGCGATAACTTAAGTAATCTTAATACCATCTTTCAACATGAAAGAGAGAGGGGACGGCCAACAGGTCGTCCCCCTCTTATGGATTACATGATGACGTTCACGATGTGGTGGCCTGGCGTCGTCGGGATGACGGTGCCGTCGATCGGCTGACCGTCGACGCTGATGGAGCGTACGCCAGTCTGACGGCCATCGGGATTCTTGACGGTAATCTCGAACTCGGCATCGCGGAGCACGCGGCGAACGGTGAACTCGCGAAGTGTATCGGGGACACACGGGTCTATCTCCAGACCGTCGTACGTAGGACGGATACCGAGGATGTACTGCGTGATGGTGAGCCAGTTCCAGGCGGCAGTGCCCGTCAGCCACGAGTTCTTGCCTTCGCCGGGTTTGGCGGCATCCTTGCCGGCCACCATCTGACAGTAGACATAAGGCTCTACCTTGTGCAGCTGCTGGTCCTTGATCCAGGCCGGGCAAATCTTCGTGTAGTGTTCCCAGGCGTCGTTGCCGCGACGGGCGACGGTCTCGCCGATGATGACCCACGGGTTGTTGTGGCAGAAGATGCCGGCATTCTCCTTGTAGCCGGCGGGGTAACTGGAAATCTCGCCCATCTCGACATAGTAGCGCGTGAAGGCCGGATTGTTGAGCACCATGCCGTGTTCGCAGTCAAGGTATTTCTTGCACGAGTCGAGGGCGCGGTCTACCATGCCGTCCTCCAGTCCGATGCCGGCCATCGTGCAGAAGCCCTGACTCTCGATGAAGATCTTGCCTTCCTCGCACTCGTTCGAGCCGATCTTGTTGCCGTAGAAGTCGTAGGCGCGCAGGTACCAGTCGCCGTCCCAGCCGTGCTTTTTCACGGCCTCGACCATGGCGTCGATGCAGGCCTGGGCGCGGGCGGCCTCGGCGGCAAACCCAGCGGGGGAACCGCTGGGGGCGGGCGAAGCGGCGGTGAAGCGCTGGGCACAGTGGCGGCACAGCTCTACGTACTGCTTGCCTGTGAGGACGAAGAGGCCGGCAATCATCAGGCTCTCGGCCTTTGAGCCTTCGCTGTTGTTCTCCGTTGTCTGGAAGCTCTCGTTGGGGTCCCATGAGAAGCAGTTCAGGTTCAGACAGTCGTTCCAGTCGGCGCGGCCGATGAGGGGCAGCATGTGGGGACCGAGGTTGTTGACGACGTGGTTGAACGAGATACGCAGGTGCTCGAAGAGTGTCACCTCGGTGCCCGGCTCGTTGTCCCAAGGCACCATCTCGTCGAGGACGGAGAAGTCGCCCGTCTCCTTGATATAGGCCACGGTGCCGAAGATGAGCCAGCAGGGGTCGTCGTTGAAACCGCCGCCGATGTCGTTGTTGCCGCGCTTCGTCAAGGGCTGGTACTGGTGGTAGCAGCCGCCGTCGGGGAACTGCGTCGAGGCGATGTCGATGATGCGCTGACGGGCACGGCTCGGCACCTGATGGACGAAGCCGACGAGATCCTGGTTGGAGTCGCGGAAACCCATGCCGCGTCCCACGCCGCTCTCGAAGAACGAGGCGGAGCGCGAGAAGCAGAAGGTGATCATACACTGGTACTGGTTCCAGATGTTGACCATGCGGTCGAGACGCTCGTCGCCACTCTTGACGGTGAATTTCGAGAGCAGGCCGTCCCACATCGTGCGCAATTCGTCGAAGGCGGCGTCCACGGCCTCTACGGTCGAGAAGCGGTTGATGACGGCGTGGGCTTTTTCCTTGTTGATGATGGTGCGGTCGAGGGCGCCGAGGGAGGTGAGGAGGGAAGCCTCAGCGGGCGAACCGCTGAGCACACTAGGCTGCTGATTTTCAGCGGGCGAACCGCTGAGCACAGTGAACTTCTGATCTTGTTCGTTTTCGGCGTAGCCTAAGACGAAGATGTAGTCGCGGCTTTCGCCCGGCAGTAACTCTACCTCGACATAGTGCGAGGCGATGGGGCTCCAGCCGTGAGCCACCGACATGGCGGGCTTGCCGGCTATGACGCACTGGGGGTTAGAGAAGTCGTTGTACAGGCCGATGAACGACTCGCGGTCGGTGTCGAAGCCGTCGGCCTTGGCGTTGGTCAGGGCGTAGTACGCATAGTGGTTGCGGCGCTCCTTGTACTCCGTCTTGTGGTAGATGGTGGTGGCCTTGACGGGAGAACCGTCAAGCACTCTGTTTTCGATTTCTACTTCGCCTGTCGACCAGTTGCGCTGGAAGTTCTCCATGTCGGTGGCGGCATTCCAGAGGCACCACTCCGTGAAGGAGAATAGCTTCAAGTGCTTTACCTCGTTGGTGGTGTTGCGAAGTGTCAGCTTTTGTATTTCGGCCCAGGTGTGGAGGGGCACGAAGAAGAGCACGCTGGCCTCTACGCCATTCTTCGAACCCGTGATGCGGGTGTAGTTCATGCCGTGACGGCACTCGTAGCTGTCGAGGGGCGTCTTGCAGGGTTTCCAGCCTGGGCTCCAGACGACAGCGGGAGAACCGCTGTCCACAATGTAGAAGTAGCGGCCACCAGCATCCATCGGCACACCGTTGTAACGGTAGCGGGTGATGCGGCGGAACTTGGCATCCTTATAGAAGTCGTAGCCGCCGGCGGTGTTGGAGATCAGTCCGAAGAAATCCTCGTTGCCTAAGTAGTTGATCCACGGAAACGGCGTTGCCGGGTCGGTGATGACATACTCACGGTTCTTATCGTCAAAATATCCAAACGTCTTCATGATTTATTTCGTTTTACCGTCCATAATTCCTTTGAGCACCCAGTCAGCCTTCACCTTCATACCCGCCTTGCGGTCGAAGATGCCGAAATGTTCGGGGCCGCTGCCGAAGGCGTTGTTGTCCCAGACGAAGGTGGAGAAGCCGCGCTTGCTGGCCTCGCTGACCAAGAAGCGGCAGTAGTAGGTGATGTTCTCGTGGATGATGTCGGTTTGTCCGGCCTTCTGACGGTCGGTGACACCCCATTCGCCCATGACGATGCCGAGGCCCTTGTTGCTCCAGGTGTTGACCACCTTGTCGAAGAACTCGCTCATGGTCTTCTCGTCGCTGGGTGAGGCCTCGCCCTTGTCCTTATACGGCTCACCCCAGTAGTTGAACTTACACTCGCCGGCATAGTCCCACGGTGTGTAGTAGTGGAACTCCACGCTCATATAGTCATTGCCGTTACCCTCTGCGTCGGTAGGAATGATGAAGTCGCCGTCATACAGGCCGAAGTCGGGGTTGCAGACGTATGTCTGGACGATCAGGTGACGCTTGGCGTTGTTGCCGCCCGTAGCACGGACGATGTCAATGAACGTCTGGTTATAAGAGTTCTGGACTTCCAGATTCTCCTTCTCTGGCTTGCCCCAGTTGTCCTTGATATGTACCTCATTCGTACCCGCGAAGGCTACGCGATAATCATATTTCGCAAATTCACTGGCAATATTGAACCACAGCAGGGCCAGCTTCTGGTTGTTCTCCTCTTTATACTGGTTGGTGGGACGTCCCTCCAGCCACTTGTCGTGGTGGGTGTTAATGATTACCTTCAGGTCGTTGCTCAAGCACCAGTCTACCACCTCCTTGATACGTGCGAGCCATGCCTTGTCGATGCTCATGGCCATGGGGTTAGTGATGTGACACTGCCAACGGACGGGGATACGGATGGCGTTGAAGCCAGCCTCCTTGATACCCTTGATGATTTTCTTCGTGACGACGGGGTTGCCCCATGCCGTCTCTGCGTTGATGCTGTTGTCGGCCATGCCGATCTGCATCGATTCGCCGTCCTGTCCGGGGGCCGAACACTCAAACTGATTACCTAAGTTCCAACCTACGACGCCCTGGTTCCATTCCTTGGCTGTCGGTTGAGCCGTCACGGTCAGTGCGGCCATACAAGCAAAAATTAAACTTACTACTTTCATGTCTTTTTCTTTTGTTTTGTTTCTGCTGCAAAAGTAGTATATTATCGAGCGACAGAGGTTTGCAGGCGTATATAATAGGGTTTAAAAACTAATATCTGTCAGTTTTTAAACCCTTTCTGATAGTTCTTATACCTTGTTATTCGAATTTCGATGGCGACACGCCGAAATATTTCTTGAAGACCGTACTGAAATATTTCGGGTTGTCGAAGCCTGCCAGTGCTGCGGCGTCGGTCACACTGCGTCCGTTGCGCAGCAGTGCGGCAGCCCGCTCCAACCGGATGATGCGGATAAAATCCTGCGGCGATTTGCCGGTGTATGATTTCAGCTTGACATAGAAAAGCGTTCGGCTCATCGCCATCTCACGGCACAGACGGTCGATGGAGAACTCGCTGTCAGAAATGTGTTCTATCACAATCTTCGTGGCCCTGTCGATGAAGTCGTTGCCTTCCGAGTTTTCTTCTTGCTGGCTGTCGGGGGCCGACGCATCTTCTGCAGCTTTAACAAACTCGTCGGGCTGGTTGTTCGTCGTCACCGTGGCCATCACTAATCGCATATACTTCGTATGCAGCTGGTAGACTTTCCAGGCACCGTAGAACAGCAGGATGACCAGTCCGATGTAGAACAACCACATCCACCACGAGTTCCACCACGGGTGGGCGATGTTGATGGTCAGCTCCACCTCGTCGATGACCGTCTTGCTGGTGCGGCTGACACTGCGCAGCAACAACTTGTGGCTGCCGGGCTCCAGGTTGGTGAAGCGTATGGTTTGCTGGTTTGACGGGTGGCTCCATTCGCCGCCAGAGACTTGGTACTGATAGACAATATCGAACTGGTTGCGCAGGTTGATACACTCGAAACTGAGGTCGAAGGTCCGCTGCTTGTAGTGCAGGTAGAGTTTCCTTTCGGGTAGCATCCTGTGAACGCGCCGGTGGAACATCTCGCTGTCGTCGTCGCTACAGCTGACGTCGAGCAGGTGAATCTTGGCCGTGTAGTTGATGGCCTGTATGTTATCGGGGTTGACGACCAGTGCGCCTGTGGTGGTTCCGTAAAGAACAAAGCCGTTTTGCAGGTTCACGACGGCACGTGGCGCATATTCGCGGCCTAAGCCGTAGCAGTAGTTGACGTCGATGACCCGCTCCGTGTCGTCAGGACTGACGAACGACAGTCCCCGTTCGGTGGCCAGCAGGAGCCGTCCACGGTTGTCATTGTCAATGCTGCTGACGACGTTCGAGGGCAGACCGTTGTCCGTCGTCAGCTGGCGGCACGTCTTCCGTGTCAGGTCGTAGATGTAGACACCGCCGCCGTCAGTGCCTATCCAGAGCGTCTTCCCGTCGTTGACGTGTAGCGTCATGACGTATTTGTTCACGTCGTCGGGATTGTCGGCGGCATAGTTGAGCTCGTTCACCTTGCCCGTCTTGGCATTGACGAGGTGGATGCCGTTGGCCGTTGCCACGGCTATCTGTCCGTCAGGCAGTTGGGCGATGTCCTGAACGTTCTTGATGGGGTAGTACCGGGTGTCGCCTGCCGTATGGTGTACCAGATCGCCGTCGAGACAGCCCATCCACAGTCCGCCGTCTCTATCATAGAATATCTTGTAGACGTGACTGTCTTTCAGGACGTTGTCGTTCTCCGTATAGAGTTGCCGTGCCTGTCCGTTGCGGCTGATTTCGTAGACGCCCTTGCCGTAAGTACCTACGAGCATCGTGCCCGTCGGGGTGAGTGTCAGACTCAGCACGACGGCTCCGTGACAGGTGTGCTGCCATTGCTGCGTGTCAGGATTGTAGAAGCTGACGCCGTTGTCGGTACCCATCACCATTGTGCCGTCAGCCCATTGTGCCACGCAGTTCACGTGATCGTTCAGCAGCGACTGCTGGTTGTTGTGCCCGTGCTGGAAGACGGCGGGGGTACTGCCTACGGGACGCGCTATGTCGATGCCGCCGGAGTAGGTGCCGATGACAATGTTTCCCCACGAGTCGCACTTCAGTGCATAGACGCCGTTGCCGTGTAACACGCCGTGAGGACCGCAGCTGGCGTCGAACAGCAGGGCCGCCTCGTATTTGCCGGCTGCCGACGGTTGTCGGCTCACTTTGTAGACGCCTAAGCCGTCGATGCCTACCAGCATGGTGCTCTCGTCGTAGGGACAGATGCTGCGTATGGGGTTGTAGATGGCGTCGCCCGCCAGTTCACAGGCTGTCAGTCGGCCGTCGGCAGTGGGTTTCATGATGTGCAGACCGCCGAGGAAACCGCCGAGCCACACCCTGTCGTGACGCTCGTCGTAGTAGCCGCTTTCTATCTGGTAGGGCAACAACTTTCTTGGTTTTCCGCCTGCCTTCGGGTGGATGTCGCAGTCGAACACACCATCGCGCGTGCAGAGCAGCAACCGCTGTTGTTTTTTAATAAAGGTGTTGGCGTAGACGTCTTTTACGATGGGCGTCAGCTTCTTGTCGGATTGCAGCACATAGACGCCTTCGCGCATGCCCAACCACAAACCGTCGGCAGTTACTAACACGTCGTTCAAGATGACGTCGTGGCCGAAGAGTGCCGACAGATCGGTGCGTAGCCTGAAGCGGTCCAACTGCTCGTCGTAGTCGTAGATGCCGCCCTTGTTGTCGAAGCCTATCAGCGACGAGTCGTTGTCGATGGTCAGTTTCGTGATGAGGCCGGCATTGCTGCTGAACGACTGTTGCGACTCTAACCTGTAGTGCTTCACGTAAGCACCGTTATAGCGGTCGATGCCTTCTTTCGACGACCACCATAATGCGTGGTCGGCAGTCTGCCAGATGGTATAGATACGTTGGTTGAGCAGGCCTTCGTCAGCTCCCAGGTGCGAGAATGTAAAGTCCTGGATGGCTTGTGCGTCTGCGACACCTGTCAGTAGGAAGGTTAGGAACCATAGTAATATCGTTTTTTTCATGAAGAAAATTCGGGTCTTTAGTTTCAAGACCCCAAAATTAACCATTTTCTTTAAAACGATGAAACAGATGGTATAGTTTTAACATTCTTTTTTACCCCGCACGCGTCTATTTGAGGTGCAGCCGCAGGCCAAAGCCCAAGTTGAAGTTCAGCGGCTTCTCCTGATAGAGCGTCGGTACCGAACTGCCGTTGTCGAAGAAATAGCCCAGTCCCGGTTCTGCATAGAGACTGAACAGACGGGCCAACTTCAACTCTACGCCGACAGCGCCGTTCAGCGAGAACTGCCACAGGCTACCCTCTGTTGCTTTCTCCACCGTGCCGCCTGCCGACGTGTAGACGCCCAGATAGCGGGTGGCCCATAGGTGATAGGCGACGTTCAGGGGAATACCGATGTAGTCTGTATGTATTTTCGTCGTGGTGAAGACGTTGTTGACGTTCTTGGTGATTTCTGAGGTCAGGCGGGTGTACGACAGACCGGCCTCCAAACTCCACCGGTCGTCCAACTGGTAGCGCAACGACACACCGAAGCGGACGGGCTGATAGTGGCGGACAGTCTCCCCCTCCTGTAGTTCTTTGTAGGTGGTAATGGTGTCATACTTTGTATAGGTATGGGGGGGAGTAACATCGGGAGGGGGGGCGGGGGGATTATCGTTAGGGTTTTCCCCTTCTCCATCCCATTCTGTAACAGTACCATCAAAACCAGATCCAGTCCCATCTTCTGTCACCGTCGTTTCGTTAATGGTCGTCGTTGGTATTATTCGGCGGGATGACGTTTCGCTACGGCTGTTTGCCATGATATTGGCCATATAGACCTTTGCCGTCAGCCGATTGGTAGAAGAACGATGCAGGTTGGAAGGATAGACGACCTTGATATTTTGATGTCTGCGTGGCACTGCCCGTTTTTCAGGAACTTTCGCGGGAGCGACGACTGCCGTATCGGCAACGGGAAGTTCCTCTTCGGGCTCAGCCACAGCCACGCTATGCGACTCAACTTGACGGACGGTCGTTCTCGACAGGCGAGGCTTTACAGCCACTGGAAATCGCCGATGTGGGAAAGGATGTGAACGAGAGCGTCTTGAAACACATCCTTCTGATCGTCCTCATCGACGATGTATCGGGAGCAGACGCCTGCCAAGTAGTCGGCATACAGGGAATAGAACTCCCGGGCGGCACCCTTTTCGCCGTCCTGCAGACGCTTGACCAAGCGCTGTTCTTGTGTCCCTATAGAATACACCCGCTATTAATAGCCCGTATATACTCCGATAAAGTAGACGGCACCTGTCGTCTTTTCGCTAATGACATAAAGGAACGGGTGGTTGGCGTGGAACGCTATATACTCGTCGTGCAGCGGCTCCCCTAAAGATGTGTCCATTCCTATAACGGTGACAGCTGCTGCCTCAGTGCCTTCCTCATTGACCTTGATCTTTGCCGCCTGTTTCATAAGGCCGATAAAGGTCGGCCGGTCTGCGAAATAACGAAAATCTGCTTTGCGATCAGAAAAGGCATTGGGCATACCAAGATCGCACATAATATCATTTAGGTGCAATTTGGTTTCACTCTCGAAACATGGGAGTTTGACATCAACCAGATGAGCAAACAGTCTGCGATTGAGTTCCGTCCACTGCTCTGCCGTCGGAATCTTGGGCATGCTGTTTGTCTGGCCTTTAGGCAGTAAGATGGTCATGTTGAAAGACTGGTTGCCATAGGGCAGTTGCAGTATCTGGTAGTCGTCGGTCTCGCCGTAGTTGAACGTTCTCCTTTGGTGCATCATCTGACAGTACGTCATGTCTTCAGTATTGCCGATATGTTTAAAGGGTTCTTGTACGGTTTCTGCCTTGTCAAACTTGCAGGTCCATGCCCCCTTGAAGTAGATGGCATTCAACAAGTAGCTGACGGCTTCAGGATTGAATTCACTCTCGTCAAGCACCTTCTGAATCATCTGCTCCGTATGGTCGGCTGCCCACTTGTTGATGACGTTCAGCGTGTTGCCGTCGCGGAAGTCGCGGGTTTCGGGCTCAGCCTCGTAAAATAGCCTTGCCTTGTTGATGAAGTCGGTTTTCAGTGTATAGTCTTTGTTCAGGAAGATGGTATTTGAAATCAGCACTCTTGTCAACGAGTCTATCGCTGGCCCCCTCTTCAGCATCTTGTAGCAAAAAGCGTTGATGCTGTCGGCACCCTGGCTTCCGAAGCCTAACACCTCGTTGATTTGCTGCTGTGTCTCGCCAGCCGCCCCGTTGTTAAGCATACCAAGGGCATAGGTGATGCTGAGGGGCGAGATGATGATGCCTTTGGCGCCATCGTAGGTGCCGAAGCATCCCGGGTCGGTTATCCGCTTGAACAGTCTGAAAGCGAATTGGTTACTTTGGTTGACCATCTCCTGTTCGCTGCGGGTCAGGGTCAGCGTGGTTGGAATGGCTACAGTGTCAGCAGGTTCTACCGGGCATATCGTTGGTGTCGGCTCCGATATCTCGTCCGAGTCGCTACTGCATGCCCACTGGGTTGTGATCATCGTTAGGGCGATGATGGCCCACATCATAGTTCTCTTCATAATGGTGCAAAATTAGTATTATTTCTATAGATTAAATCCAAAAAGGCCGGAATCTTGCATCGTGAAACGTTAAAATAAGTTATCTCTTGTGCGCGTATTATGATAGCGAAACCGAAAAACATCCCACCCATGTCGCCCATCCCACCCGTAGCGTAGGAGCGACATGGGCGACATGGGTGGGGTGTTTTCTTGTTAGCCTACCATATATATACAAGACAAAATGAGAATAACAGACAAAGTGAGAACTGAGAACTGAGAGGTGAGAAGTGAGAGGTAGTGTGAGATACGGGTGCGAGGTGCGTGCGGCTTATATTTTTTTACGTGCAGCTTATATTTTTTCACGTGCGGCTTATATTTTTTCACGAGAGGCCGATATTTTTTTACGCGCGGCTTATATTTTCTGGTAGAACGATGGCCGTTCCGATAAAATATTGTATCTTTGTAGCCCAAATCCAATAATTAACAGCTATGACAAAAACATCCATCCTAATAGGCCTTGCTGCCTTAATCTGTACAACGACAATGAATGCTCAACCGAAACTGACGGCTACGAACATCGACGAGGTGATAGCAGCCATGACTTTGGAAGAAAAAGCCCAGCTCTTGGTGGGCGGTGGTAACAGCGGCTTTGTAGGTTCCGGTGCCATGCTGGGACATCAGGAGAAGATTGTGGCCGGTGCCGCCGGAACGACGGTAGGCATCCCCCGACTGGGTATTCCTGAGACGTGCGTGGCTGACGGTCCTGCCGGCGTTCATATCGACACGAAGCGCAAGAACGACCCTAACGACTATTCGGCAACGGGCTTCCCCATCGGCACCTGTATCGCCTCGACGTGGAACACGGAACTGGTACGTCAGATCGGCGAGGCCATCGGCAACGAGACGTTAGAGTTTGGCGTCGACGTCATCCTCGGTCCGGGCATGAACCTGCACCGCAACCCACTCTGTGGCCGCAACTTCGAATATTACTCCGAAGACCCCTTCATCACTGGTGCCATCGGCACAGCTATGGTGAACGGCATCCAGAGCTTAGGCGTTGGCGTGTCGGCGAAGCATTTTGCCGTGAACTCCCAGGAGAGCGACCGCACCCGTGTGGACGAGCGCCTGTCGCAGCGTGCCCTGCGCGAACTCTACCTGCGCGGCTTCGAGATGATGGTGCGCGACTCCAAACCGTGGACGGTGATGTCGTCGTATAACATCATCAACGGTCAGTATGCCCAAGGTTCGAAGGACCTGCTGACAACGATCCTGCGCGATGAATGGGGGTTCGACGGTATCGTGATGACCGACTGGATAGGCAAGCGCGGTGCGCTGCCCACCGAACAGGAGGTGCAGGCTGGCGGCGACCTGATGATGCCCGGCTATCCTGCTCAGGTGACGGACATCGTTGAGGCTGTGAAGGCCGGACGTCTTGACATCAAGGACGTTGACCGTAACGTGCGCCGCATGCTGGAGTATATCGTCAGGACACCACGCTTCAAAGGCTATAAGTACACAAGTAAGCCCGACATGAAGGCTCACGCCGCCGTGACGCGGCAGAGTGCTGCCGAGGGTATGGTGCTGCTGAAGAACAACGGCACGCTGCCCATCCGCAACCTGAAGACGGTGGCCCTCTTTGGCGTCAATTCCTATGACTTCTTCTCGGGCGGTCTCGGCTCGGGCTGCGTCAACGTGCCTTACGTGGTCGATATGGTGCAGGGACTGAAGAATATCGGCGTGAAGACCACGCCCCTGCTGACGGACATCTACCAGAAATACGTGCCTTACGCCAAGGCCAAGCTGAAGGCCGACAAGAACCCGATGATGTGGTTCCTCGACCAGGGACAGCCGAAGCTCGACGAGATAGAAATCTCCGAGCGTTGCGTGGCTCACGAAATAGGGGAGGCTGATGCCGCCATCATCACCATTGGCCGTCAGGCTGGTGAGGGCATCGACCGCCAGATTGAGGGCGAGTTCAACCTGACGCAGCAGGAGAAAGACATGATCTTCCGCGTCAGCGACCAGTTCCATGCTGCCGGCAAGCCCGTGATTGTCATCCTCAACAGCGGCAGCGTGATGGAGACCGTCTCTTGGCGCGACCGTGCTGACGCCATCCTCTGTGCCTGGCAGCCTGGCATGGAGGGCGGCAACTCCGTGGCCGACGTGCTGACGGGTAAGGTGAACCCCAGTGGCCGCCTCACCATGACCTGGCCCATCTCGGCCACCGACCACCCGTCGACCAAGAACTTCCCGCAGGACATGGATATGTATTCCTATCGCGAACAGATAGGGTGGGGCTCTCCCTTGAAAGGACGCGACTATACCAACCACGAGGAGGATATCTACGTGGGCTACCGTTACTTCGACACCTTTAAGAAAGAGGTGGCCTATCCCTTCGGCTATGGTCTGAGCTATACCAGCTTTGAGTTCTCTAAGCCGAAGGTCAGTGTGCGCGGCGGTTCGGCCACCATACAGGTCACCGTCAAGAACATCGGCTCGGTCGCCGGCAAGGAGGTGGCACAGGTCTACGTTACCGCCCCGAAGGGTAGCCTCGAAAAACCTGCTCAGGAGCTGAAGGCCTTCGCCAAGACCCGCGAGCTGAAGCCCGGCGAGCAGCAGGTGCTGACGATGCAGATTCCCGTCCGGATGCTCGCTTCGTTCGACGAGGCCGGCAGTCAGTGGCTGACCGATGGCGGACAGTACACCTTCAGCATCGGCGCTTCGAGCCGCGACATCCGTTGCACCGCTACCGCCAACATCGCCAAATACACGGAGAAGGTGAACAACGCCTTAGCACCGAAGGTCAAGTTGAATCTCTTAAAGCAATAAGAACGTGATGAGACGTATCGGGCTACTTCTTCTTGCTGCGCTGACGGCCTCGGCTGTCAGCGCACAGCTGCAGGTTCAGGAACTGAAACTCAGTAACGGCATGACCGTCTGGCTCAACGAGGACCACTCGCAGCCGAAGGTCTTCGGTGCCGTGGTCGTGAAGGCGGGGGCCAAGGACTGCCCGAACACGGGCATCGCCCATTACTTTGAGCATATCATGTTCAAGGGCACCGACCGTATAGGCACCATCGACTACGAGAAAGAAAAGCCCTGGCTCGACAGCATCTCGGCGCAGTACGACCTGCTCTCGCAGACCAAGGTCGAGACTGAGCGCAAGCGTATCCAGCAGCATATCAACGAGCTGAGTCTGAAGGCTGCCGACTACGCCATTCCCAACGAGTACAGCCGTCTTATCTCGAAATATGGCGGCAGCGGCCTCAATGCTGGCACAAGTTACGACATGACCTACTACTACAACTCCTTCCTGCCGCAGTTTATGGAGCAGTGGTGCTGGCTGAACTCCGAGCGCCTGATGAAGCCTGTGTTCCGAGGCTTCCAAGGTGAGTTGGAGAACGTCTACGAAGAGAAGAACCGTTCTGCCGACGGCTTCGGCGATGTGCAGGAGAAAGTCCTCGGCGCGGTGTTCAAGCAGCAGCCGTATGCCTATCCCATCATCGGTTCGACGGAGAATCTGAAGAATCCGCGTCTGTCGGATATGGCGGCGTTCTTCAAAAAATACTATGTGGCGTCGAACATGGGCCTGATTCTCTGTGGCGACATCACGCCCGACTCCACGTTGACGGCCCTGTTGGAACAGACCTTCGGACGTGTTCAGACAGGACCGGTTCCGGAGCGCGGCTACAGTCCTATGCCCGATATCGCGGCGGGCGAGAACTACCAGGTCAAGCTGCCCGTACCGCTCCTTGGCATCAAGGCGCTGGTCTATAAGGCACCTACGGAGTATGAGGCCGACGCTGTAGCCTTGGAGATGGCCAACACCCTGCTGTCGAACGGCAAGGCCGGACTGCTTGACTCGCTGGTTAACGAACATAAGGTGATGCTGACTGTCGGCAAGAGCTTCGGCTTCGACGATGCCGCCTGTTCGGGAATCCTCATCGTCCCGAAGCTGTTCGGAAAGATGAAGACCGCCGAAGGCTACGTCCTGGAGCAGGTGCGTCAGGTGATGGACGGCCACTTCAGCGACCAGCAGATAGAGGCCCTGAAGCAGGAGATGGTGATGGACGCGCAACGGGAGCTGGAGACCATCAACCAGCGGGCGCAGAAACTGGTGGACATCTTCTCGAAAGGCCGTTCGTGGCAAGATGTCCTCGACAGGATTGAGCAGATCAAGCGTCTGACGAAGGCCGATGTCGTGGCCGCTGCCAAGAAATACTACGGAGCCAACTATATCACCCTGACGAAGAAATACGGCACCCCTGACAAGGAGACACTGAAACAGCCTGGCTATAAGCCTGTCGCTCCCAAGAACATGGATGCGAAGTCGGCCTTTGCCGCGCAGTTAGAGCAGATGCCCGTCCGGCAGACCGCCATCCGCACCGTCGACTTTGAGCAGGATGTGGCGGTAAAGGCTATGGGTCCTATGAGACCTATAGGTCCTATAAGTCCCATAAGTCCTATAGGTCCCATCCTCTACTACACCCCAAACCCCATCAACGACATCTTCACCTTCACCCTGCGCTACAAAGAGGGCAAGCTCCACACCCCCGCCTTGGCGGTGTTGGCACCATACCTGAGCGCCCTCGGCACCGACTCGCTGAAGAAGCAGCAGTTGGAGCAGGCCTGGCAGCGCATCAGTACGACGATGACCATTGATGTCGATAACAAGACCTTCAGCCTCAGTCTGACGGGACCCGACAGCCAGCTGAAACCGGCCCTTGATCTGTTGGCCCATTTTATGCGCTCCGCCAAGGGTGACGACGAGGCACTGAAGGAGGCAAAGGATGCCGATAAGGTCGACCGCAAGGGCTTTGGCAAGCAGAAGGACGACGTGTTGAAACCGTTACTCCAGCGCGTCCTGTTCGGCCAGAAATCGACGAACCTGCTCCAGTTGTCGAAGCAGGAAATCAAGGCTCTGAAGAGCAGCGATCTGCTCGCTCTGTTCCGCGAGTTGCAGCAGTATGACTGCGAGCTGTTCTACTGCGGTCGCCAGCCCATCGAGTATGTTGCGATGTTATCGCAACAAGCCCTTCCCTTAGCGCAGGCCACCAAGCCCCAGGCCGACACCTACCGCCCGTTGCAGCAGTATACGGAGCCTACCGTTTTCTTCTACAACGTGCCGAAGTCGCGCCAGAACTATGTCCTCAGCTATGATGCCGTCAGCCCGCAGCCTACCGCTAAGCAGCGCGCCGTCATGACGTTGTGGGACGAGTACTTCGGTGGCGGTATGTCGTCGGTACTCTTCCAGAACGTCCGCGAGTTCCGCTCGTTAGCCTATTCCACCAACGGCATCAGTGCCAAGACCAGTCTGGCTACGCACGCCAACGAACCGCTCGGCTACGTCACCGTCACCGGTACTCAGGCCGACAAGACGCTTGAGGCCGTCGCTACCATCGACTCGCTGCTGCGTCAGATGCCGATGAAGGAGGAGAATCTGGAGGCTGCCCGTCAGAGCGTGCTGAACGACATACAGAACCACTATCCCACCTTCCGCAAGGTGGCCCAGTACGTGGCCGATGAACGCATGGACGGCTACACCGCCGACCCCAACACCGAGTTGGCGCGGCTGCTGCCTGCCGTCACCACGCAGGACGTCGTGACGTTCCATCAGCAGTATGTCGCCGGCAACCAGCATCGCGTCTGGATGGTCATCGGCGACAAGAAACTGACAGACATGAAAGCCCTCGCCCGCTTCGGCAAGATTGTCGAGCTGAAGAAGGCAGACGTGTATAAATAAACAGACTGACTAAATATGCGAAAAGCAAGTATGATGGGCCTTGCGGCATGTGTGGTGCTGCTGGCCACCTCCTGTGGCGGAGAGAAGCGTAAGACGCACGATGCCGCCAAGTACGAGACTTTGGTTGTGAGCCTGAAGGACATGACGCTCGAACACCAGTACAGCGCTCGGCTCACGGGCCGGCAGATTGTCGAGGTGCGTCCGCAGGTCTCGGGGTGTATCACAAGAATCTGTATCAACGAGGGCGAGGCGGTGAAGAAAGGACAGACGCTGTTCGTCATCGACCAGGTACCCTACCGTGCTGCCTTGGAGGTGGCTGTGGCTGCCCGTAAGAGTGCGGAGGCGCGATTGGCGACGGCCCGCATGAACTTCGAGAACGAATCGAAGCTACAGGCGGGCAACGTGGTGAGCGATGTTTCGGTCACGACGATGCGCAATGCCTTGTTGGAGGCTGAGGCTACGCTGGCACAAGCGAAGGCGCAGGAGGTGAACGCCCGCAACAACCTGAGCTATACCGAGGTGAAGAGTCCGGTCAGCGGTGTGGCGTCGATGATTCCCTGGCATGTAGGCTCGCTCGTCAGCAGCAACATCAGCGAACCGTTAGTGACGGTGGCCGACGACTCGGAGATATACGTCTACTTCAGTATCAGCGAAAATCAGGCTCTCGACCTCATCAGCCAGTATGGCTCGATTGAGACCTTCGTCAGCAAGGCACCTGCCGTCAGTCTGCGACTGAACAACGGTCAGCCTTATGACCAACAGGGCCGCATCAGTGCCGTCAGCGGTACGGTCGATGCACAGACGGGAGCCGTCACGCTGCGCGCCACATTCCCCAACAGCCGTCATCTGCTGCATAATGGCGGCAGTGCTACGGTCATTGTGCCGACACACCGCCAGCAGTGTGTCGTGATTCCCCAGGAGGCTACTTACGAACTGCAGAACCGTATGTTTGTGTACCGCGTCATCGACGGCAAGACGAAGGCGACGCCCGTCACGTTGTTCCCGCAAAACAACGGTAAGGAATACATCGTGGAGGAAGGCATCAGTGCGGGCGATACCATCATCGCCGAGGGTGCCGGCCTGCTGAAGGAAGGCATTGAAATCAAGTAAGCCATGAACGTTAGGACATTCATTGGCCGCCCGATACTCTCAGGAGTTATCTCGGTGCTGATGGTGCTGGTAGGCATCATCGGACTGTCGCGACTGGCATTGGAGCAGTTTCCTGAGATTGCACCCCCCACGGTGCGCATCATGGCATCGTACACCGGTGCCAACGCCGAGACCGTACAGAAGAGCGTCATCGTCCCCCTCGAGGAGGCCATCAACGGCGTGGAAGGGATGATGTATATGACGTCGAGTGCATCGAATAACGGCACCGCCTCCATCGGCATCTTCTTCCGCCAGGGCACCGACCCGAACATGGCGATGGTGAACGTGCAGAACCGTGCCGCCACCGTGCAGGGACGATTGCCCAGCGACGTGGTGAAGAGCGGACTGACGGTGCGTAAACGTCAGACGTCGAACATCAAGCAGCTGAGTGTCTACAGCCCTGACAGCACGTTCGATCGCTCGTTTTTAGCCAACTATACGAAGATTAACATCGAACCGCGATTGAGCCGCATCCCCGGCGTCGGTGAGGTGAACGTGATGGGTGCCGACTACAGTATGCGCATCTGGCTCGACCCCCTGAAGATGGCGCGCTATGGCCTGACGCCTGCCGATGTCACGAACGTGCTCAACGAGCAGAATGTGGAGGTGGCTACGGGCACGTTAGGCGCCGAGAGCCAGAATACCTTCCAGTACGTGCTGAAATACCGCGGCCGCTACGAGGAGGAACAGGAATATGAGCGTCTCGTCATCCGCTCGCTGCCTGACGGTAACGTGCTGCGCATCGGCGATATTGCCCGCGTGGAGTTAGGATCGCAGAACTATAATATAATAGGTGAGACGAACGGCAGCCCCGGCATTAACATCAGCATCAACCAGGTGGCCGGCTCTAATGCCAATGAGATTATCAAACAGATTGACCGCGAGGTGGAGGACATACGTCAGTCGTTGCCACCGGGCATCGTCATCGAGGACATCGAGAGTAAGAAAGACTTCCTCGACGCCTCAATAGCCAGCGTCATTGAGACACTGCTCGAAGCCCTGCTGCTGGTCATCCTCGTGGTATGGGTGTTTCTTGGCAGTTGGCGTGCTACCATCATCCCGGCCATCGCCATCGTCGTGTCGCTCATTGCCACGCTGGCCGTCATCTATGCCATCGGCTTCTCGCTGAACATGCTGACGCTCTTCGCCCTCGTTCTGGTCATCGGTACGGTGGTAGACGATGCTATAGTCGTGGTCGAAGCCGTACAAGCAAAACTGGAAGCCCCCCCTTCTGCCCCCGAGGGGGCTACTATAGTCTCAAGCGCAGAAACTGATGTGCCCCCCTCGGGGGGCGACAGGGGGGCTACTGTCGAGGCTGCCATGCACAACATCACCTCCGCCCTGATCACCACTACACTGGTGTTTATGGCGGTGTTCGTACCCGTCTGCTTCATTGGCGGCGTCACGGGAACGTTCTACACACAGTTCGGACTGACGATGGCCATTGCTGTTGCCATCTCGCTGTTCAATGCGCTGACGCTCTCGCCGGCGCTTTCAGCTGTGATTATGCGCGACTCAAAGCTGAATAAGTTCCAAATACGTTTCAATGCTGGCTTTACGGCACTCTCTGAGCGCTATAAGGACGCCGTCATGGGCTTCACTCGTCGCAAGTTACTGGCTGCCGCCCTCGTCGTCTTGTCTATCGTGGCCCTCGGTTGGATGATGAAGATGACCCGTACTGGCCTTGTGCCCAACGAGGATATGGGAACCGTATTTATCAACGTACAGGCATCGCCGGGTAGCAGTCTTCAGCAGACCTATAGCATTCTCAAGGAAGTGGAGGCACGTATCAAGGACTTGCCGCAGCTTCGCATCTATTCGCTCATTGCGGGCAACAGCAACAACTTCGAACAGTCGTCGTCGAACGGTAACTTCACGCTGAAACTGAAGAAGTGGGACGAACGTAAGGGTAAGGGGGACGATGTGCAGAGCGTGGTCGACGAGATTTACCGCCGCACCGCTGACATTGCCAATGCTAAGATTCAGGTGAACACGCAGAATATGCTGCCGGGCTTCGGCCGCATCAATGGCTTCGAACTGCACGTTCAGGACAAGCACGGCGGCACCATACAAGACCTGCTATCGTACACGAACAAGCTCATTGCCGCCCTCGGCGAGCGCCCGGAGATTGGCCGTGCCTACACCAACTTCTCGTTGAAGTACCCGCAATACCGTGTCGAGGTGGATGCTGCCCTGTGCAAGCGGCGCGGCGTGTCGCCAAGCGATGTTCTCGCTGCACTCAGCGGCTACGTCGGCGGCACTTACGCCTCCAACTTCGTACGCTTCACCAAGCTCTATCGTGTGATGGTGCAGGCTTCGCCTGAATACCGTCTCGATACCGAATCGCTCAACAATATCTTCGTGCGAACGAACAGTGGCGAGATGTCGCCCATCGGACAGTATCTGACGCTGACGCGTGTCTACGGCTCCGAGACCCTTTCGCGCTTCAACCTCTTCCCCAGCATTCAGGTCGGTGGAACCGCTGCTGAGGGCTATAGTAGTGGACAGGCCATCGACGCCATCCGCGAGGTGGCTGCCGAAGTGCTGCCCGAAGGCTACGGCTACGAGTTCGGCGGTATGACGCGCGAGGAGGCTTCGTCGCAGAACACGACGGCCCTGGTGTTTGTGATTGTCATCGTCTTCGTCTACCTCATCCTCTGCGCTCTCTACGAGAGTCTGCTCATTCCGTTGGCAGTCATCCTCAGCGTGCCATTCGGTCTGGCCGGCTCGTTCCTGTTCGCCTGGATGTGGGGACTTGAGAACAATATCTATATGCAGACAGGACTTATCATGCTGATCGGTCTGCTCTCGAAGACCGCCATCCTCCTGACAGAGTATGCCACCACGCGCCGCCGTCAGGGTATGGGCATCGTGGAAGCGGCCCTCGATGCCGCTGCCGTCCGTCTGCGTCCTATCTTGATGACCTCGCTTACGATGATCTTCGGCCTGCTACCCTTGGCCCTTGCTACCGGCGTTGGTGCCAATGGCAACCACTCACTCGGCGTCGGCACCATCGGTGGTATGGTCATCGGCACCATTGCCCTCCTCTTTATTGTCCCCGTACTCTTCGTGATCTTCAAGAGTATTGAGGAGCGAATCAAGTAAAGCAAATCCAAAACGAAACAATACAATATGAACGTACAGATAGAACCTACATGGAAAGAACAGTTGGAAGCAGAGTTCGCGAAACCGTACTTCGCACAGCTGACAGATGCCGTGCGACAGGAGTATCAGACCACCACCTGTTACCCGCCAGGACGGCTGATCTTCAACGCCTTTAACCTCTGCCCGTTTGACAAGGTGAAAGTGGTGATTATCGGACAAGACCCCTACCACGAGCCGGGACAGGCCCACGGGCTGAGCTTCTCAGTACAGGACGGCGTACAGTTCCCGCCGTCGCTGCAGAACATCTTCAAGGAAATTGAACAGGATCTTGGCACACCAGTGCCACCGTCGGGCAATCTGACGCGATGGGCAGAGCAGGGCGTGCTGCTGCTGAACGCCACGCTGACGGTACGCGCACATCAGGCCAACAGCCATTCTACGTTAGGCTGGCAGAAGTTCACCGATGCCGCCATCCAGGCTTTGGCCTCGCACCGTGAGCATCTGGTATATATGCTCTGGGGGGGCTATGCCCGTGGCAAGTCGTATATGATTCCTAAGGACAGGAACCTCGTCTTGGAGTCCGTCCACCCCTCGCCGCTCTCCGCAAACCGCGGCGGCTGGTTCGGCCAGCACCAGTTCTCGCGCTGCAATGAATATCTGAAACAAAACGGAATAGAACCGATAATATGGTAAAGTTACCCCCCATTCTTGATGTCGGCGGCGTGCTGATTTCCTCCGATCTGCTGACAGAGCAGTTCTGTTGTGACTACGAGAAGTGTAAAGGCATCTGCTGCGTAGAGGGCGACGCTGGTGCCCCAGTGACGATGGATGAGATTGCCAACATCGAAGAGGCACTTGACACCGTCTGGGGCGACCTGTCGGCACAGGCGCAGGCCGTCATCGACCAGCAGGGCGTGGCTTATAACGACCGCGACGGCGACCTTGTGACGAGCATTGTTGGTGGTAAGGACTGCGTCTTTACCTGCTACGACGGCGATAACTGTCTGTGTGCGCTTGAACGTGCTTTCCGCAATGGAAAGACGCGATTCTGCAAGCCTATCAGCTGTGCACTCTATCCTATCCGTGAGAAACGGTTCCATGACGGCACCGTGGCCCTGAACTACAACCGTTGGAAAGTCTGCGAGGATGCCGTCAAAAAAGGACAGGCCTTGGGCCTGCCCGTTTATCGTTTCCTAAAGGAACCACTGACGCGCCGTTTCGGCAGCGAGTGGTACGACGAACTCTGCGCCGTTGCCGACCAATTGCTAACTCCGCCTGTACTCTGACGGACTCATACCCACATGTTCCTTAAAGTATTTGCCGAGGAACGACTGGTTGGGGAAGCACAGATATTCGGTGATTTCCTTGATGCTCTTGGTGGAATTACGGAGCAGCACGCGTAACTCTAAAATGACGTAATGGTCAATCCAGTCATTAGGCGTACGCTTGCTGACCTGCTTCACCACCTCCGACAGATATTTCGGCGAGATCTTCAGCTGGCCTGCATACCAGCCGACGCGACGCTCTGTTCGGAAGTTGGCTTCCAACAGTTTGATGAACTGCGCAAAGAGGGCATCTGCACGCGACTGACCTTTTCTGTCCTGTTGTTCGACGCGCCAGATGACGCCCGACATGTCATAGAACATAGCCAACAACAGCGCTTTCACGATTTCAGTGCGATAGGGATGACTGGCAGCTATCTTCTCGCGGATAGCATGGTAGTAGTCGCCATAGGTCTGTATCTCATCGGCCGTCAGCGACACGACGGGGTTTTTCGTCGAGAAAAGCAACAGCGATGATACATTTTTCACATTGAGCACAAAACTGTGGTAGAACTCAGTACTAACCATAATACTCAGGCACTCAAAATCGGGCGACGACTGGTAGCTGTCAATAATATGCCGTTCTGAAACGAAGAGCAAATCACCGGGCTTCACCGTCTGCTGGCGGGTGTCAATCGCATAGCGTGCCTCACCTCGCTGGCAGAGAGCCATCAGGATATAGTTCATACGTTTCGGTCCATGAGAGAGGAGCGCACCAGCAATGTGGTCGGTCAGCACCAATCCCTCTTCCAACGATACTGAGCCAGCCCATTGTCTGGCTTCTTCAAGGTGGATGTCAATGATATGATTGTCTAACATGTTGCAAATATACAACAATTATTCCTTTTATCACACAATAACAGCCATTTTTTTACGTTTTATTAAAAATTAGTAAAAATGATATGAAAAAACCATTATTTGTACTCATATTGGCGCTTGCTACGCTGCAGGGCTTCGCACAGAAAGAAGCAGGTAAACTGACATTCATCCCCAAGGTTGGCATCAACCTTGCCACCGTCAGCGGTGACCCTACTTTTGAAGCAACAGGTGAGGAACTGACACCGAAGATGCGTATCGGCGTTGCTGCCGGCATTGATGCAGAATATCAGTTGTCGGAACCGCTGAGCCTATCTTTCGGACTGCTCTACTCTTTGCAAGGACACGGCTACGATGACGCTAAACGTCAGAAGGACTATATGGCTACGTTGCACTACGTCAATGTACCCATTATGCTGAACTACTATATCTTCAAGGGACTGGCCGTGAAGGCAGGCATTCAGCCGGGCTACGCCTTCTACAAGAAAGTGGGCTATGACCTGAACTTTGAAAACAGCTGGAAAAGCTACACATCGAGCGGCACCAACTACAGCAGCTTTGACTTCGGAATACCCGTAGGCATCAGCTATGATTTTGACAAACTGCGCGTTGACGCCCGCTATAACTTCGGTCTGCTGAACCTGAACAAGTTGGACACCGGCGGCAAATATAGTAACCGTGTTATTCAAATAACCGTCGGCTACTGCCTGTAACCTTTAATATATAGCCTATGCAACCTATCAAGACCCTTAACGACATGACCCGTTTCCTGCAACAACGGGGCGACCGCAAGCGCGTTGCCGTCGTCTGTCCCGGCGACGCTTCCACACGTTATGCTATTGAAAAAGGACAAGAGATGGGGTTTATTGAACCCATTCTTGTCGACGGCGACAATAAGGACGAGTGCGCACGCCGTGCTGTCAGTATGGTACGTAATAATGAGGCCGACATCCTGATGAAAGGTCTCATCAATACCGATGTCGTGCTCCGCGCTATCCTCGATAAGGAAACGGGTATCATGCGTCCCGGCCGCGTGCTGACGCACATCGCTATGGCCGAGATTCCGAAATACGAGAAGTTGCTCTTTTTCACTGATGCCGCTGTCATCCCCATCCCCACTAAGGAGCAACGCCGCCAGCAGATACATTACGTGAACTACGTCTGCCATGCCTTGGGCATCGAGGAACCTCGCATATCGCTTATCCACTGTGCTGAGAAGGTCAGCGAGAAGGCCTTCCCTTACACGCAGGACTATATCGACATCATTGCCCTGGCACAGAGCGGCTATTTCGGACGCTGCATCATCGACGGACCGCTGGATCTCAAGACATCGCTCGACAGCGTTAGCCTCCGCGAGAAGGGCATCCACTCGGCTATTGACGGACAGGCCGACGCCCTGATCTTCCCCGACATCGTGGCGGGTAACGTCTTCTACAAGACGCTGACGCTCTTCGCCTACGCCAAGACCGCCGGCGTGCTGCAAGGCACACTGAAGCCCGTCGTGATGCCATCGCGAAGCGACAGCCCCGAGTCGAAATACCATTCGTTGGCATTAGCTGCCATTTGATGTTTAGCTCCGTATGGGGTTTGTTTTTGCACCTGTTGCGACATGCTGGTGAGCATTGTCGGTAGTCTGTCGCAAAATGCTGGGGTTGTCGCAACAACCTCAGCGTTTTTTTATGGAAAAAGTTGGAAGGTGAGTAATCTTGCCGTATCTTTGCATCGT
>Ga0310695_10005106_pt1 | contig 23222 bp, 24 predicted proteins | sample RumenRJG_04DNA_FD_203882 | JGI IMG/M metagenome (GOLD analysis project Ga0310695, IMG submission 203882) | Bovine rumen microbial communities from Lethbridge, Alberta, Canada - RJG_04 (v2) (version 2) | ecosystem: Host-associated > Mammals > Digestive system > Stomach > Rumen | place: Canada...
ATGTTTGGCTCAGCCAGTCCGTTCGCCACGGACACGCTGAAAGCGTCCATCGCCAGACCAACGCCGAGCAGTATGCTGTTGAAGAAGAAAACCGGACTCCAGCTCATCAGTCTACCTCCGAATCTCTGAAGGCTTCCTCGATTTCCTTTTTCTTCTCCATTCTGTCAGCCTCATCTTCATCGTCTTTGCCCTTGGATACAATTACTGAAATAATTATGCTGGCTATGAGAACGAAGAGTATGACCGCGATGGAAATAAGGTTGTGTATGTGAATATCGAATATGTCGAGGAGCATCTTCACTCCTGTGAATATCAGTATCACAGCGACGCCGTATTTGACGTACCTGAATCTCTTATGCATGTGCTCAAGGACGAAGAACATCTGTCTCAGTCCCATTATCGCGAACATATTTGATGTATATACAATGAACAGATCCCTCGTCATCGAGATGACCGCAGGGACAGAATCTATCGCGAATATTATGTCTGCAAAGACAAGAAGAACCATTACAACCGTGAGAGGCGTACACAGTTTCTTCGACCGCTTGGAAACGAGGCTCGACTTGTCGTAGTTTGTTCCGTCGTTGTCGACGATGAACTTCTCGCCTTCAAAATCCGCGCTCATCGGCATGAACTTCGTCATGAACTTGTACATGACGCCGTCCCTCGGATCGTCATCGTCGTTATTAGGCCGGAACATCTTTGCTCCGCTGAAGATGAGCAGCGCCCCGAAAACCCATAGCAGCCACTCGAACTTGTTGATGAGGGATATCCCCAGAATTATAAACAGGAACCTTAGAACTATGGTTCCGGCTATGCCGTAGTTCAGTACCTTGTGCTGAGCGTGTTCCGTTACCCCGAAACTGATGAATATCAGCAGGAATACGAACAGATTGTCCACTGAAAGACTCAGTTCGATAAGGTATCCGCTGAAAAAGTCGATTGCCTGTGAAGTGCCCTTCCAGAAGTAAATGACCACACCAAAAGCACAGGCCATAAGAATCCAGAAGTACAGCCACTTATACTGCCATACGGCGTCCCATATTCTGTTCCCTTTTGAATTAGAGCCCATCTACCGCCTCTTTCAGAACCTTGCCGATCGCGTCGTGGATCACAAGGTCCGCTCTGTTATCCATGGAAGTGGAGCTCTTGTTTATGAGCACCAGCTTGCTTCCGCGGAAATAGCTTACAAAACCCGCAGCCGGATATACAACCAGCGAGGTTCCGCCGATTATCAGAACATCTGCCGCGCGAATCGCGTCGACAGCTCCGCTTATCTGGTAATCATCAAGAGCCTCCTCGTAGAGAACTACGTCCGGCTTGACTACGCCCCCGCACTTTTCGCACTTTGGAATATAGCCGTCGCAGTGGGCCGGATCCATCAGGTAGTCAAGATCGTAGAACTGACCGCAGCTCATGCAGTTGTTCCTGAGAACTGATCCGTGAAGCTCATATACTGTCTTGCTTCCCGCCTTCTGGTGGAGACCGTCAATGTTCTGCGTAACGACGGCCTTCAGTTTTCCCATCTCTTCGAGCTTTGCCAGCGCCTTGTGTGCGTCGTTCGGCTCAGCGTCAGTGTATATCAGGTTGTTCTTGTAGTAATCAAAGAAGGTCTCCGTGTCCCTTACGAAGAAGCTGTGTGACAGCATCTGCTCCGGCGACATGCCGTAGTTGGACTGTGCGCTGTAAAGCCCCGCTTCAGATCTGAAGTCGGGAATGTTGCTCTCCGTTGAGACTCCCGCTCCTCCAAAGAAAACTATGTTGTCGCTTCCTCTCAGTATTTCAGTAAGTTCCTCGTACATACCGGACCTCCTTTAATTGATATCATCCATACTTTTACTATTTTACTGTTTATTGCTCTTTACCCTGTCAACCGCCAGTAAGACCACAACAGCTCCCGCCGCCGTCGCCAGAGTTGATATGAAGGTGAGCATCTTCGGGCCGCTCATGTCCAGCAGTACTCCTCCCAGAAGAGCGGCAAAAATAGTGGTTATTGTTATCATCGTCGTAAAGAGCGCCTGTCCCTTGACGGCCTCTCCCCTGCTCATCATCTCATCCGAAAAGTACACCATTCCCGGCAGGAACAGAGCGAACGAAACAGGCTGAAACAGCTGTCCTATGAAGAGCATGACGACCGAATTGGCCAGCCAGCAAATTGCGATTTTCACTGTAAAACCTATTGCGGCGGCCTTCAGAAGCAGCTGACAGGAGAACTTGTTCTTCAGCTGCTTGAAGAACACCATCGTCGGTATCTCCAGGAAGGCCATTACGCCGAGGATTCTTCCCATGTCTTCGGTTGTTCCGCCGACGCCTGTGCAGATCTGAGCCATGTAGTTGTTCAGAACCGCGTTGCTGAAGAACAGCCCCAGCACACCCAGATTCATGATGAAGAACATCTTGTTCCTCCTGATGAACTGAATCAGGTTGATCTCCTCTTCAGGCTCTTCTGCCTTTGCACCATCATCATCTGGCGTGCTGTAAACCGCTTCTCTTCCACGTTCCGACTGCGCCTTTCCTTTTTTGAAAAAGTGCGCGGTGAAAACAAGGCTCGCTATGAGCATCAGACACGCCAGCTCGCCGGCAATCGGCACAACGTTGATTCCCAGATGATCGACGAGAGTTCCGAGAATCGCCACAAAAACAGAGTATGCAAGCGATCCCACAGATCTAGCTATGCCGAAGTTGATCGCGACTCCCGCATCCTCCAGTCTGAACGCCAGCGAATTGAACAGCGGCTGCAGAACCGTGTGAAACGCGATCAGCAGCACGAAAACAACGCAAAGCCCAAGGCTGCCGCCCTTAAACGTGAACATGCCGACGGTGAACACCATCATGCACACCGTCAGGAATCCTGTGGTCCCCATGACATCGAAGCGCTTTGAGCGGTCCACAAAATCCGCTATGAGCGGCTGCATTATTACCGCCAGTACATTAGCAGCCGCAAGCGTCATTCCTATCTGTGAATTTGTATAGCCCTTTGCGAGCATGAATACGGACGCGAAGCTGCTGACTACCGCGTATATTATCCAGTAGGTGCCGAATATGGCTCCGTATCCGCTGTTGAGTATTTTGCCCATTAACTTTTGTATTAACTGTCTTTCCTAAATAATGTCTGTTGCGTTAACATCTTCCGGCCGGCAGTCACGCTCTACAGATCATAGTAGAGTGAGAATTCTGCTGGATGCGGAATCGAGTGAACCTTCTGGTAATCCGCCTTTTTCTTTTCGATCCACAAATCGATCAGTTCCTCAGGGAATACTCCGCCGACTGTCAGATAATCGTGGTCCTCCTTAAGAGCGTCAAGCGCGTCCATGAGGCTCCTCGGAAGAGCCTTGACTTCTTTCTTCTGCTCCTCGCTGAGATCGTAGAGGTTGAAGTCGTATGGACCCCATCCTCCGTCCATGGCGTTGATCTTGTTCTTGACGCCGTCGATACCCGCCATCAGGATTGCCGCGAATGCGTAGTAAGGATTTGCCGTTCCGTCAGGGTTTCTGAGCTCGAAACGCTTCTTGTCAGGTGCCTTTGCGTAGGCAGGAATTCTGATAACGGAGCTTCTGTTGGCTGTTGCAAAACCAATCGTAACCGGCGCTTCAAATCCCGGAACCAGTCTCTTGTAGGAGTTGGTAGATGGGTTTGTGAAAGCGCAAAGGCTCCTCGCGTGCTTGAGCAGTCCGCCCATGAAGCAGAGGGCCAGTTCAGAAAGTCCTGAGTAACCGTTCTCATCGTAGAAGAGCGGTTTGCCGTCCTTGAACAGGTGCATGTGCACGTGCAGTCCTGAACCGGCTTCATCATAGATAGGCTTCGGAAGGAACGTCGCGGTTCTGTCATCCTCTACAGCTGTATTCTTGATGATGTACTTGGTTGCCATGACTGCGTCCGCCATCTCGGTCATCTCGCCCAGCTCAACTTCGATCTCGACCTGTCCCGGTCCGCCGACCTCATGGTGGTGGTACTTGACCTTGATTCCCCAGTCCTCCATGGTCATGCACATCTTGGCTCTTGAGTTATATGTAATGTCCTGAGGGATATCGGCGTGGTAACCCTTCTTGCGGCCTACCTGATATCCCTTGTTTCTGATATCGTCCTCCATTGCGGAGTTCCACTCCGCCTGCTTGGTGTCGACCTCGCAGAATACGGATTCCTCCCTTACCTGATAAGCTACTCTGTCGAAGAGATAGAATTCGAATTCCGGTCCTACGATCATCTGATCCGCGATACCCTGGTCCCTCATGTATTTCTCCGCGGCGAGAGCAACGTTTCTCGGATACTGGTCAAACGGTCTGTTCTCAGGTTCGTCGATAACGAAGACATCACCCATCATCGTTATAGTCGGAATCTCTGAGAACTTGTCAAAGATCGCCGTCTTGAGATTCGGGATGAAGACCATGTCGGACTTCTCGATAGGCGCGTATCCGTAGTTGGATCCGTCGAAGCCTATGCCGTCTTTCATAGTGTCTTCGGTAAATCTCTCAACAGGAATCGACAGGTGTCTCCATCTTCCTTCCAGGTCGACCATCTTGAAATCGACCATCTTGACATCGTACTCCTTGATGAACTTCTGGACTTCTGCTACTGAGTTAAACATTGTATTCTCCTTTCAGTTTTTCAAACTGTTCCTAAACGGTCTCTTCAAACTGCTGATGACAGTGCGGGCAGTTTATCTTGATGGTGCCCGCTCCTACGGGAACCCTCAGCTTCTCCTTGCAGTAAGGGCATATGAGAACGCGCTTTCCGTCGTTTTTCGCAGCGCCGGGTCTCTGAAACCCGCCGCCGTACTCGCCCGCGCCGGGCTTTTTTCTCCCGAAATTGTTCTTCATCTCCAGGAACTTCATGTTCTCTGCTCTTCTCTTGTCGTAGAATCTGGAAAAAGCCCTGCTGTAAACGAGTATCAGCAGTATGACTGCCGCAACCCACAGAAATCTCACTCTGACGAAAATGTTCAGGACGAACAGTATCGCCGATATTATGAGCATGAATCTGCTGAGCTCATCCATTCCGTATCTTCCGTTGAACATCTATTATTCCTCCTTTTCAAGAAGCATTTCCGCAAAAACTTTCTGCGCCGCTTCAACTGATTTCATCGCGTCGCTGCAGTAGAAGTCCGCGCCCATCTGGTGGGCGTATTCCTCAGTCAGCACGGCTCCTCCGACCATGACCTTGACTGCCGGGTCCTCAGCCTTTATGGCTTTTATCGTCTCCTCCATGCTCGCCAGAGTTGTCGTCATGAGCGCTGAAAGGCCTACGAGCCTTATGCCGTCCGTGCGGACTTTCTCGACTACGTCTTCAACGGGAACATCCCTTCCCAGATCGATCATGTTAAAGCCGTAGTTCTCCATTATAACCTTGACTATGTTCTTGCCTATGTCGTGGATGTCGCCCCTCACTGTGGCTATGACCACGTCACCGGCGTTTTCTCCCTTCACTCCTGACTCGTCCATGACTTTTTTGATCACGTCGAATCCCGCCTGGGCGGCCTGGGCTGACTGGAGCATGGAAGGCAGGAATATCTCTCCCCTCTCGAATCCCTTGCCGACTCTGTCGAGGGCAGGTATCAGATCCTGATTGACTATGTCCATGGGATCCTTGATTTTAAGGAGCGCCTGTATTGCCTTTGCGGCTTCGCCTTCGATGCCGTTCTCTATGGCCTTTGCCACGGCGGCCTCTTCAGGCTTCAGCGCCGCGCCCCCGCCTGTAACCTCTGCAGTTCCCTCTGCCTTTGCCGCGCTTTTCTTTCGGGGTCCGGCTGACGGCAGTTCTGCGTCCTTATATTTCTCTATGTACTCCGCTGCGCCCTCATCTCTGTTCTTGAGCACATTGAAGGCGTATATCGAAGCCATCATGTCTTCATCGTTGGGATTGATTATCGGCAGGTCCAGTCCGTTTTCCAGAGCCATGGTCATGAATGTTCTGTTGATCACAGGTCTGAGCGGAAGTCCGAAGCTTACATTGGAAACGCCCAGCGCCGTCGCAAGGCCGAGCTTTTCCTTGACCATGCGGACTGTCTTAAGAGTCTCGTCAACTTCCTTCTGCTGTGCCGACGCGGTCAGCGTCAGACAGTCTATTATGATATCTTCACGCGGAATGCCGTATTCCTCCGCTCTGCTGACTATCCGCTGCGCGATTTCAAACCTCTCCCCGCAGGTTTCCGGAATGCCGCCGGCGTCGAGCGTCAGGCCTATTACCGCCGCGCCGTATTTCTTTACGATCGGCAGTACTCTTTCCATGACCTCTTCGTCTCCGTTGACGGAGTTCACGATCGGCTTGCCGTTGTAGACTCTCAGTGCCGCTTCAATGGCGTCCGCGTTCGAGGAATCTATCTGCAAAGGCAGGTTGGTCACTGCCTGAAGCTTCTTTACGACCTCCGGCATTAGCGCCGCTTCATCTATGCCCGGAACGCCCACGTTGACGTCCAGAATCTCCGCTCCCGCGTCGATCTGTTTCATGGCCTGCTCGATTATGTAGTCGAAATCCCTGTTTATGAGAGCGTTCTTGAGCTTCTTTTTACCCGTAGGGTTCAGTCTCTCCCCGATGACCGTAACGTGGTCCACCGTGACCACCTTGCTTCCGCTGCACACCTTGAGCGGTCTGCGCGGTTTCTCAAGTCCGAACAGACTCGTCAGTGTGAAGTCCTGAGGCGCGTGCGCTGCCTCGATTGCACCCGTGAGCGGTCCCTTCGGCCTGCGGAAGTACTCTCCCGTGTACATGCCGACGCCTTCATCTGGAGCCTGCGCATCGCCGCGACTGCTGACGTATTCCGCTATCCCGCGTATGTAGTCAGGCGTGGTCCCGCAGCATCCTCCGACCATGGAGACTCCCGCGTCCACGTACTTTTTCATTATCTCAACGAACTCCTCCGCGTCTATGTCGTAGCTGCCCGTCGACGGGTCAGGAAGCCCTGCGTTCGGCTTGGCTATTACCGGAAGATCCGTATAAGTCATCAGTTCTTCTATGAGCGGAAGGATCTGAGCCGGCCCCAGTGAGCAGTTGATGCCTATGGCGTCCGCGCCCAGTCCCTGAAGCACCATGGCCATGTTCTCAAGGCCTGTGCCCAGGAATGTGCGGCCGCTCTCCTCAAAGGACATGGTCACCATCAGCGGCAGTTCCGTATTCTCCTTTACGGCCAGAACTGCTGCCTTTGTATCATAGATATCCGTCATGGTCTCTATGGCGACGGCGTCCACTCCGCAGGCTACAGCGGCTTTTGCCTGTTCGGCGTAGAAGCCGTACGCGTCCTCAAAGCTGAGTCTCCCCAGAGGCTCTACGAGCTCGCCCTGAGGCCCCATGTCGAAGATGACGAGGAGGCTCCTGCCTTTTGCAGCGTACTCATCCCTTAGTCTGCGCGCCGGTTCCGTCAGCTTGAGGCACAGTGACTCCACAGTCTCCCCAAGTCCCGCAACCTTATCCCTGGTAAGGTTGAAAGTCGGCGTGTATACAGCCTGTGAACCTGCCTCTATGTACTGTCTGGCGACGTCTTCGACCACGTCAGGATTGTTGTACGCAAAAGCAGTCGAATCCTCTCCGGGCTTCATTCCCCTGGCCTGAAGCATGGTCCCCGTGCCGCCGTCCAGTATTATTGTTCTTGTTTCTCTGTTGTTCATTATGTTTATATCTCTGTTTTATTAATCCCTGTCAATCTTTGCGAGAGTTCCGAGAATGTTTCTCCCCAGCGTCGAGCCGATGTTGCCGAATATGGTCCGGCCCTTCTTGCCGAAGACGGCTTCGCCTACGGCCTTGCCCACTTCTCTTCCCACTGAGCTTCCCGTAGTGGAAGCAACTCTCTTTCTGATTTTGTCTATTTCCTTCTGCTTTTTCTGTTCAGCCTTGGCTGCTTCCTTTTCGGCTGCCTTTGCTTCCTTGTCCGCCTGCGCCTGCTGGGCCGCCTCGGCTGCTGCCTGGGTCTGTTCCTCTTCGACCTTGGCTTTCATTCTGCCTATTACTTCATAAGCCGAATCCGGATCGACCATTGTTCCGTACTTGGTGTACAGCAGAGACTCCTTGACCAGTCTGTCTCTCGTCTCTTCGGAGATGGCGCTCATGGAGCTTTCAGGAGGAAGAATGTACGCGTACTCCGCCATGGAAGGCGCGCCTTTCTCGTCCAGCACTGATACGACAGCCTCTCCTGTGCCCAGATTCTTCAGGAGATCCTCGGTGTTGAATTCTGGATTCTCTCTGAAGGAGTCCGCCGCGGCCTTGACGACCTTCTGCTCCGCCGGAGTGTAGGCGTGCAGTCCGTGTTCGATTTTGTTGCCGAGCTGTGCCATAACCGCGCTCGGAATGTCTCCCGGGCTCTGGGTTATGAAGAACAGGCCGATGCCCTTGGAACGGATGAGCTTGACTACCTGAATGATCTTCTCCAGCAGCGCCTTGGTCGCGTTGTTGAACAGCAGGTGCGCCTCGTCGAAGAAGAATACCATCTTAGGCTTCTCTATGTCGCCCACTTCAGGAAGAACTTCGAACAGCTCACTGAGCAGGTACAGCATGAACGCGGAATAGAGCTTCGGCTTGCTGATCAGCGTCTCAGCGTCCAGAATGTTGACCATTCCTCTGCCGTCAGGTCCCAGAGTGAAGAAATCCGTAATGTTGATTGCCGGCTCTCCGAAGAATTTGTCCGCGCCTTCGGCTTCCAGCGCAACTATAGATCTGATGATCGTCGCCATTGACGTCTTCGTAATGTGTCCATATTCCGTTTCGAACTGATCCGCATTCTCGGAAACATATGTAAGCATGGCTTTCAGGTCCTTGGTGTCCACAAGCAGCATCTGCAGATCGTCCGCGATCTTGTATGATACTGTAAGCAGATCCGTCTGCGTGTCATTGAGATCCAGAATCTGGCTCATGAGCTGCGGACCCATCTCGGTTACTGTGGTTCTGAGCGGAATGCCTTTATCTCCGTATATGTCGTATATGGTTACAGGAAAGCCCCTGTACTCGAACTGGTCTCTGATATCGAACCTGTCGAGTCTCTTCTGCATGCCCTCATTATCCTCACCCGGAACGGCGATTCCGGCCATGTCCCCCTTGACGTCGGAGAAGAATGTAGGCACTCCCAGCTGTGAGAATGATTCAGCCAGCACCTTCAGCGTTACCGACTTTCCCGTGCCCGTGGCGCCGCCGATGAAACCGTGTCTGTTTGCCATGGCGGGGTTAAGATATATCTTCTGATCAGGTCTCTCTTCAGGGCCTTTTTTAGCGAAATAAATCATTCCATTATCATTCATAACAGTTCCTCCTGTTTCGAGCATAAAAATACGTATATATTATACTACATGTAGGGGTATGAGTGCGCTTTAATTTGCTAAAAACACAAAGTTTACAGATAAAAAATCGACGCCGAAAAACCTTCTTCCGTCGCCGTCAGAACAGCCGCGGAGCTGCCGTCAAATCTTCTCGGGCGGCGTGTGCTGCCTGGATTCAGAAAGAATAACCCGCTTTGCTCCCTTATGTCAGCCTTGTGGGTGTGCCCGTAGCAGACCGCTGAGCACTTCTCACGCTGGGCCAGATACACAGCGTTGTCCAGGGAGAAGTCCACATCCTCGTTGTGCCCGTGAATTACAATAATCCTGCCGGCGGGCGTCTCGACGATCTTGAACTCTTCGCCCCATCCGCCGTCGCAGTTTCCGTGCACAGCGTAGACCCTCTGTCCGAGGACCTGTGCGAGACGCACTCCGTCGCTGTAGAAGTCTCCGCAGTGTATGATGAAATCGACAGGGCCGTTTTCCGTGGCCCTGTCGTATAACTCTATCGCGTTTTTAAGGTCTCCGTGAGTGTCGCTCACGACAAATATGCGCATAAGCCGTTCCCCTTTCTAAAGCAGATCCTTGATTCCTTCATGCACTCTGACGGCTACCTTAGGGTCGTTCATGGTGTAGATATGCACGCCGTCCACGCCCCGTGCAATCAAGTCGCGGCACTGTCCGACGGCATATTCGATGCCCGCTTCATAAAGAGCCTTCGGTTCATGCTGGTAGCGGGCAATCAGTTCCGTGAACTCATGAGGCATGCTTGCTCCCGAAAGCTGCACCGTCTTCTCGATCTGGCTCGCCTTCACGATCGGCATGATTCCGGCGGAGATAGGAGTCCTTATACCATCTTCCCTTACGCGCTCCAGAAATTCGCAGAACTTGGAATTATCGAAGAAGAGCTGTGAGATCAGTACACTAACTCCCGCTCCGATCTTGTACTTGAGATTCTGGATATCCTCGTCCAGCGACGTCGCCTCATAGTGTCCTTCAGGGTAACACGCGCCGAGAATCTCAAGCTCGCCCTTTGACTTTCTCTGAATTTCAATGGCCAGCTCATTGGCGTGTGCGAACTCTCTCTTGATGTCCTCACCGGGCACTATGTCGCCGCGCAGGGCCATTATGTTCTCGATCTTCGCGTCCTTGAGCATCTGTATCATGCCTTTGACGTCCTCGCGGCTTGAGTTTATGCACGTCAGGTGAGCCAGCGTCTCTATTCCGTACTGCTTCTTTATGTTCGACGCGATTTCGCAGGTCGAAAAATCCGCGATGCTTCCTCCCGCTCCGTAGGTCACGCTGATGAAATCAGGATCAGTGACCTTCAGTATCTCAACGGCGTCGTATATGGAATCCCTGTTGCTCTTTCTCTTCGGCGGGAACACCTCCAGCGAAAAGACCGGCTTTCCTTCTTCTTTTTTCTTCCTGTAAATCTCAGGTATTCTCATTTCTTTCCCTCTATTTGTATATGCTGAAATTAACTATTATTCTGTCCTTGCGGCTTCTGCCGCCTGCCTCGGTCAGGACCGCCTTGCCTTTGCCTCTCAGAACTATCCGGTCGCCCTCGCTTACCTCCTGGTCGACCTTGAGCGCCTCCACGCTGTTGACCGAGACGATGCCTCTCCTTATGGCCTCCGCGGCCTTTGCTCTCGATAATGCAAAGGCAGACGAAACGATGTTGTCCAGCCTCAGCGAAGCCACCGTGTCGTGCTTGCTCACTATGTTCTGCGTTCCTCTGTCGAGTGCTTCTATGGGCAGCACGCTGACGCTCAAACTTGCGCGCCCAGCCTTATCGTAGTTCATTTCTATGAATTCGGCAACACCTGTTTCGACGATTATGTCCGCTCCGCCGCCTGTTTTTTCATCAGGCTGCCTGACCAGAATGTCTCCGGTCACTTCCCGATTAAGTCCGAGCGCCAGAAGCGACCCCAGATAGTCTCTGTGTGTCAGCGCGCGGCCGCCCTTTGGCACGGAAACCCTGATTACCTTCACCAGTTCGGCGATTTCGCCGGGCACCGTCATGTTTCCGTCTTCATCTGCCGTCGGAGCGTCGATGTAGTCGGGCAGGAACACGGGCATGCACCGCTCCGCGTCCTCGTATCCGCCGTAAAAAACGCATCTGACAGGCAGCTTCCTGCTTTTGCAGTAGTCCTGGGCAACCTTTCTCTGATGCATGTCGAGAAAGTCGCCGGCTGTCATCATGTAGTTGTCCGCGGCCTGCTGTATCTTGTCTTCAAGGCGCGCGATCAGCAGCTCGTCACTATGCATCGGCAGCCTCCGCGCTCTCTTTCGGCTCGTACAGTACGTATGTATTCTCAAGGCCAAAGTCCTCAGACTTTGTGACGCCGATCACCTTAAAACCGTTCTTCCGATAGAACCGGATGTCCTCCTCGCCGTTGGTGAACAGCATGATGGGAAGACCGATTTCATCAGCGTATCGGCAGGCTGCCTGAATGATCCGTGAACCTCTTCCCTGCCCCTGGACCTCCTCACTGACGCACAGGAAATCCGCATAGATATATCTGTCCGGTATGGTCTCAAGCTCTGCCTCGGTTCTGTCCACTTCATCAAAGAAGGCCCACCATCTGCGCACACCTTCCTCGCCGAGGCGCGCGGCTGCTGCGCGGAACTCGTCGCTGTACGATCCGGCCGCTTCAAAGCGTTCCTCCGTATATACTTCTTCCTCAGAGAACATGATCATGAGAACCTCGCTTAAGGTCTCATCGAGGCTGTAGGCGTATCCGTACTCGAAATCAAAGGCGCCGTAGTACCGGATCACCATTTCTATCGCTGCCTGCCTGTCCTCCCAGTCAGGAAAGGAGCCGATCAGTTTCGGGTAGTTTTTGAAGGATTTCATCATCATCCCGTAGACTTTCTCGATATCCTTCCGTTCAATTTTGTGCAGTTCTTTAATCTCCGGTTTCATGTTACAATTGTAACACAGGAGGCTATTGAACATGGATAATTTCAGCAAATATTTCGACCACACCCTGCTTAAACCGGAGGCTTCTCCTCAGCAGATTCTGAAGCTTCTCAGCGAAGCCGTCACCTTAGGCACAGCCGCTGTATGCGTAAATGGCTGTTACGTGCGCTCGGCCCGCAGATTCATCGACGCTTCCGGCGCTGATGTTAAAGTCGCTGCGGTCGCGGGCTTTCCTCTAGGCGCCATGGCAACGGGCGCAAAGGCATATGAAGTCCAGCTCGCTCTCGAAGACGGAGCCGATGAAATCGATCTGGTCATGAACATCGGACAGGCAAAGGCAGGAAACTGGGCCTATGTCGAAGATGAAGTATACGCCATCGCTGAGATGTGCCATGAAGACGGCGCTCTGCTCAAGCTCATAATAGAGACATGCCTCCTTACTGACGAAGAGATTGTCAGAGCATGCGAATCCGCCCGCGCGGCAGGCGCTGATTTCGTCAAGACATCCACCGGCTTTTCGGGCGGCGGGGCAACGGTCCACGCCGTTGAGCTGATGAAAAAGACCGTCGGCGATGATCTCAAGGTAAAGGCTTCAGGCGGCATCAGAACCCTCGATGACGCCCTTGCAATGGTAAACGCGGGCGCTGACCGCCTGGGATGCAGCTCTACTGCCGACATACTGGCGGAGTACGAACAGAAACGAGGATAAACAAAAACCCGCGTCAGCGGGTTTAAGGAGATACAATATGAATTACGGAAAAAGACTTGCGTACATACTGCTGGCCGGAGGCGGCATGATGATCACCATCATAGGCATCTCATACAAGACCGGATACTTCCCGGGACACTCTGACATGAGCGCCTACGCCTGCATGATCATAGGCGTCATTCTCGCTCTCATCGGCCTGGCCAACATGCGCAGATTCTGATTTTTATTCTAGCATATTCTCGGGAGCCCTTCGCCGTAAAGCACGTCGAAACGTCTCGTCGCTCCCAGATGAGTCTTTATGAAAGCGCCTTCACCGGACTGCACACGTCCGATTATTGCGGCGTCCTTGCCGTGTTCCGTGGAGCGCATTGTCTCAAGAGCCTTCTCCGCCTGTTCTTCCGGAACTACAGCTATCATCTTTCCTTCATTTCCCATGTAGAGCGGATCAAGTCCCAGAATGTCCGAGAAACCCTTGACCTCACGGCTTACAGGGATTGCGTCCTCATCAAGCTCTATCCTGCACGCGGAGCTCTCGGCTATCTCGTTTATGACCGTTCCAAGTCCGCCGCGCGTCACGTCGCGCATGGTCCTGACATCTATTCCCGCCCCGAACAGAGCGTCCACAATATCATTAAGCGCCGCGCAGTCGCTTGTTATTTCATTTTCTATTTCCATCCTGTGGCTCAGTATGCATGCGTGATGATCGCCCAGATTTCCTGAGCAGATGATTACATCGCCTTCCCCGCAGTTGGCGCTGCTCACGTCGCGCCCCTCAGGTATCACGCCGATGCCTGTGGTGTTTATGTACATTCCTCCGCTGCCTTCGACAACCTTTGTGTCACCGGCGACGATAATGACTCCGGCGTCACGCGCCTGAGCCGCCATCGACCCTACGATCTGATCGAGCAGTTCTGTTTCAAGCCCTTCCTCCAGAATGAATCCGCAGGTCAGGTACTTAGGCACCGCTCCCATCATGAGCAGATCGTTGACTGTACCGCAAACACACAGTTTGCCGATGTCACCGCCCTTGAAAATGAGCGGCGTAACAACGAACGAGTCCGTACTGCAGGCGATGCGGTCCGCCGGAATGTCCAGCACTGCCGCGTCTTCCATCTTCGCCAGCACGTCGTTGCTGAAATGCTTTCCGAATATGTCTTTCATGAGCTGGGCAGAGGACTTGCCGCCGCTGCCGTGAGCCATTGTGATTTTCATTTATCTTCCTCCAGTCAGCGCTGATTGCGCCGCTTAGTGTCTGTTTCTGTACCAGATGCCGCACGATCCCTCGCTGGACACCATGCACGGGCCGAAGGGCTCCATTGGCGTACATGAGCCGCCTGCGAACATCGGACACTGATCCGGATTGATTCTGCCTGTAATTACATCACCGCATCTGCAGCCTTCAGGCAGTTCCATGTCTTCATCGAGACCGCGGCTTCCTCCGTCGTACTCTGCGAATTCGTCCCTGAGATACAGCCCGGAATCTTCAATCAGACCCAGACCTCTCCACATGGCGGTTCCCGGTTCAAAGGCATCCTCAATTGCCTTTATTGCCTTTGCGTTTCCGTCCTCTTTAACAGCGTTCGGGTACATGTTCTCAACGCGCCCCTCGCCTGCTTCAATCTGCTTCACAATGCGGTATATTGCCGCCAGAATGTGCTCCGCTTCAAAGCCTGACACTACAAAAGGCTTGCAGTACTCAGCAGCCAGCTCGTCGTAGACGTGCACTCCTGTAATTACGCTGACGTGTCCGGGACAGATGAAGCCGTCGATGTCGTTCTGGTTTTCACAGATCCATTTCAGCGCAGGAATCGCCGTCTTAAGCGCCGTAACCAGCCTTATGTTCTTCACGCCCTGGCGCGCGGCTTCCTTAACGAGCAGCGCGTAGGTCGGAGCCGTCGTCTCGAATCCGACTGCGGCCACCACATAGGTGATCTCCGGGTTTGCCTTTGCCTTCTCTATCGCTTCGAGAGGCGAGTACATTATGGTTATGTTTGCCTTTGCGCCTCCTTCGTCGGCTGCCTTGTTCTCCGAAAGGCTTCCCGCCGTTCCCGGAACCTTCATCATGTCGCCAAAAGTGAGCAGCTCGCATCCGCCTGCCTTTGCGTACTCAACGCATTTGTCGATGAAAGCGGTCGGAGTAACGCAAACAGGACAGCCCGGACCGGATATGAGCCTGATCTTCGGTGAAATCAGGTCCCTGATGCCGTTTTTAAAAATTGCGGCAGTGTGAGTGCCGCAAACTTCCATCAGCTTCAGCTGTCTGCCGTCATATGATTTCAGATAGTCTATGACCTGTGCAATATCCATTACGCCATCGCCTCCAGATCGGCGAAGAGATCTATGATCTCCTGAGCCTGCTCTTTCTCCATGACTTCAATGGCGCAGCCCGCGTGCACGAGGACATACTGCCCTACCGCAGGCTCCACCAACCCTATGTTGACGTTGACCAGGTTTCCGTTGAAGTCCACTTTGGCCGTGGTTCCGTCTATTTCAGTTACTCTTCCGGGAATCGCGACGCACATGTCCTACGCCTCCTCTTCAGGCAGCTTGCAGATATCCACCCAGCCGATAGCGTTGGAGTACTTGTATATCTCATCGCATGTCAGTTCGATCGCGCTGTTGTCTGAGCCGCACGCAGGGAAAACCGTCTCAAATCTCTTGAGAGTCTCGTCGCAGTATACGTCGACGTCGTCACGAGTCAGCGCAAAGGCACATACGCCGCCTATTGCGTGTCCTGTGTATTCCAGCACTTCATCAGGCTTCAGCATCTTCGCCTTGAAGCCGAACTGATCCTTGAATTTTCTGTTGTTGATTCTTCCGTCTCCGGCCATCTGTACGAGGATAGCTCCTTCGCCGTTAGGCTTGAGGAACGACATCGTCTTGCAGATGCGCGCTCCTTCAACGCCGACGGCCTCGGCCGCCAGATCTACTGTAGCGCTTGAGACATCAAACTCCATTACTCTGTCTTCCATTCCGAACTGACGGAAATATTCTCTTACTTTATCTATTGCCATGTGATACCTCCATACATAGCGCATTCTAACACTTTTCCGCACGTTCGTAAAGAACGGACAGTGTTATGGATAAAAAGAAAAAAAGACCGGCGCACCGATTTGATGCGCCAGCCTCTCTTAACCATATAATGGTTATTTGTTCAGTTTTTCGAGCTCTTTTTCGAGTCTTTCCTTCTTGAGCTCATCCTGGTCAGGCAGAAGCTCTGCTTCATTCAGTCTCTTTCCTAATGACTCTTCTGCAGCAGCTGCGGCCTCGGCTCTTTTTCTGTTGCTCTTCATCATGATGACAAGAGAAACAGCAATGCCGCCCCACAGTCCGATGCATGCTATCAGCATCATTATGATTGCACTTGCGCTCATTGTGTTACCTCCTTCTTAATCATCATATCCAGGAGCATCGTCCGGCTTCTTGTAGAAGCTTGGCTTGCCCTTTGCGAGAGTTAAAACGAATGTTCCGATTACCAGGAACAGGATGAAGATGACGCCGATCCAAAGCGGATATACATCATATCCATCTCTGAAGTAAGTGATCAGGTTGGAAATCGTCGTGTAACCAAGAACGATTACAGTGACGAACTTCAGGCACCATATCCACCACTTGCCAATGCTGAAGTTGGAATACTCATTGGCAGCTGCTCTGATCTTCTCAGGCTTGAAGAACCATCCGATCAGGACAACTTCGATAACGCCGCTGGCTACGATGCCGATGTTGTTTGCAACGTAGTCGGCCAGATCCAGGAAGTACAGACCCGCTCTTGTTACGAACAGGAATGATACGATGAATGCAGGAATCAGAACGACTGTAACTGCCTTTGTGTGTGACAGTTCCCACTTGTCCTGAACGCCGGTGATTACGGCCTGGATGATGGAGATCAGCGATGTGATACCTGCTGTGAACAGTGATACGAAGAACAGAACTCCGAACAGTGAGTTCAGTGCAGGCAGCGTGCTGATTGCTGTCGGGAATACGACGAATGCGAGGCCAACGCCTGCAGCCGCAACGTCTTCCACGCCGCAGTTCTGAGCGTATGCCATGTAACCGATGATTGAGAAGATGCCGATTCCGGCGAAGATCTCAAATCCGTGGTTAGTGCATGCAGTCAGGAATGCAGTGTTGACAACGTCTTCTTCCTTAGGCAGGTATGATGAATAGCTGATCATGATCGCGAATGCGATTGACAGGCTGAAGAACACCTGACCATAAGCCGCTACCCATACATCCGGCTTGGCAATTGCGCTCCAGTCCGGAGTGAACATGTAAGCAACGCCGTCGATTGCGCCCGGAAGTGTGATACCTCTGAAGAAGATAACCACTACGCACAGCAGCAGAATCGGCAGACAGATCTTACACGCGATGTCGATACCCTTGTTGATGCCGCCGTACATGATAATAGCTACAACAATCCATACGATGAAGAATGGAGCAAGCAGACCCGGATTGATGCCGCCGACATCCGTAATGCTGTCAGTGATCTCCAGGGTGCCTGAGAAGAACGACGTGCTTGTGTCTTCTCCCCATGTACATCCGAAGGCCTTGCCGATGTAGCAGAGTACCCATACTACGATTGCGAAATAGTAAACGGTGATCAGGAATGAAATCAGTACCTGGAACCAGCCGAGGAATTCGAACTTAGTGTTGATTCTCGCCAGTGTACCAGGAGCACCTGATCTGTAGGTTTTCCCTAATGTGTATTCCAGAATAAGGATTGGAATACCAGCAGTGAGAATTGCAAACAGGTAAGGGAAAATAAACGCGCCGCCGCCGTTTGTCGCTGCTATGTATGGGAATCTCCACAGATTACCAAGACCTACAGCGGAACCGATTGCAGCGAGGATAAAACCTAGTTTGCTGTTCCATTGAGCTCTCAATTCAGTCACTCTCCTTCTCTAATAATGATATGATTCCATTAAATAATTATAATAAAATACTTTTACATTATAGTCACACGACGTAACTGTGTCAAGGATTACTTTTGTAAGTTTCGCACAAAAAATCTCAGATTTTTTTATTGTCAAACAATATTTTCGGTCATTTTGGGGGTTTTTATTGATTTCCATAAAAAACCAACGTGTTTATCGTCCGTTTTTGTTGTTGTTTACAATTATTTCCTATATAATCTACTCATGCACGAACTTCCGATTACACAAAAAATAGTAAAAATCGCGGATGATCACTGCCGGGAAAACGGCGGAAGCCGTGTCCTGAAGGTCAACATGGTCATAGGCGACTACTCAGGCTACGTCGGAGAAGCCATTCAGACTTACTTCGGCATAATAGCTGAAGGCACCCTCTGCGAGGGCGCCTCCCTTGAATTTGTCAAAATCGAACCGCAGCTTCGGTGCAGCAGCTGCGGCAAACTGTTCAAAAAACAGCTGCTCTCTTTTGAATGTCCTTACTGCGGCGGTCAGGGCCAGCAGTCCGAGGTCGGCAAGGAGTTCTACATCGACACCATCGAAATCGAGTAGCGCCGCCGGCGCTGTAGAGGCCGTGTTCAGGTGATGCAGTCTCTGCGGCAGGGGCTGTGATCAGGTGATGCGGTCTGCGCGGCAGGGGCCGGCGGGTGCAGTCCGGCGATTCCGCAGGAGCAGCTGCAACTGCAAACGAAGTGAATTAATGAAACAGAAAAACGTCAGGCATGTCCGAGCAGCCTTTGCTGCGAGTTTGCCTGACGTTCTGTTTCATATGAACGAGTTTGTGCAGTTGTCTGCGACGAGGACCTGACCGGACTGCACCCGCCGGCCCCGCTTTTGCAAAACTACAGCACCTGAACTCCCGCTTCTCTGAGCTGTGCCTCAGCCCCTTCTATGTCATCTACACGGAATACCACGTTCGCGCTTCCCGTGACCTCTCCCGTATACGCGTACATGTACTCGATGTTTACGTTAGCGGACTCCAGAGCCTGAAGAATGTCATAGAGCGCTCCTGCCCTGTCTTCCATGACAGCGGAAACGACCTCTGTCGTAGTGATGATGTGATCATCTTCCAGGACTTCCATGGCTTTCTTTGCGTCGGACACGATGATCCTCAGAATCCCGAAGTCCCTTACTTCCGCGATGGTCATGGCGCGAAGGTTGATTCCTGCCTCCGAAATACGCTTTACGACCTCATATAACTTTCCCGGTTTATTCTCAAGAAATACTGATAACTGTGTAATAGCCATTTTCGTCCCTCCTTAATCATGCAGTTTACGATTATCTATAACTCTTACTGCCTTTCCCTCACTTCTCGTGATGGTCTTAGGCGGCACGAGGTGAATCTTCGGTCCGATGCCGAGCATCGTACGCATTGCGGATGCCAGGCTTGCCTCCATGTCCTGTATGTCGGCAATCTTGTCGGATATCTTCGAAGGATCTGCCTCAACGTATATATCCAGCGTATCTGTATTGTTCTTGCGTCCTATCTCTATCTGGTAATTCGGAGTGTATCCCTCGTTCAGAAGAACTGTCTCAATCTGGCTAGGGAATACATTGACTCCGCGGATGATCAGCATGTCGTCGCTTCTTCCCATCGGCTTGCACATTTTGACGTGAGTACGCCCGCACGGACACTTCTCACGGCTGAGGACGCATATGTCGCGGGTTCTGTAGCGCAGAAGCGGGAAGGCTTCCTTATCCAGCGCCGTGAACACGAGCTCGCCCTTCGATCCCTCCGGAAGAACCTCTCCCGTATCAGGATCGATGACTTCCGCGTAGAAGTGGTCCTCATTGATGTGCATGCCGTTCTGGGCTTCGCATTCATATGCGACTCCCGGTCCGCTTGTTTCAGTCAGACCGTATATGTCATATGCCTTGATGCCCAGGCTGTTCTGTATGTTCTGACGCATCTCCTCAGTCCACGGCTCCGCTCCGAATATTCCCGCCTTCAGCTTGTTGTCCTCAGGCTTATACCCCTTTTCGGCGAGGGTCTCGCCTATGAACGCCGCGTATGAAGGCGTACAGCAGATAATCGTCGCTCCGAGGTCCATCATGAACTGGATCTGACGATCCGTATTTCCTGATGACATCGGCAGCGTCAGGCATCCGACCTTGTGGGATCCGCCGTCAACTCCCGCTCCTCCTGTGAACAGCCCGTAACCGTAGCATACCTGCAGAACATCTTCCTCAGATCCGCCTGCGGCAACTATGGCTCTGGCGCAGCACTCTTCCCAAAGATCGATGTCGTGCTGTGTGTAGAATGCCACTACGCGCTTGCCTGTGGTTCCCGATGTCGAGTGAATGCGCACGCAGTCCTTTAGGTCGACAGCCAGCAGTCCGTCCGGATAAGCTTCTCTCAGGTCAGCCTTTGAGAGGAAAGGAAGCTTTTTGATGTCATCCACACTCTGGATATCGTCAGGCGTAACCCCCTTCTCCTCCATCAGGTTCCTGTAATAGGGTACGTTTTCGTAAACATGTTTGACCTGTTTACGTATCTTTTCGTTCTGAATCTTCAGGATTTCCTCCCTCGATGCAGTTTCTATCTCTTTCTGATAATAGGCAGTCATGTTTATCTCTCCTTGATCTGCTCTACTCGCCGAGGTTGTCCGCAATTCCGACAGTTCTTCTCGGTTTGTAGCAGCTGAATATTTCTTCTGTGTTGTCAGGTATCGCTTTCCGCGTCAGAGCAGTCACAATCGGCACTATTACGAGGCCGCCGACCATTCCGAACACGCCAGAGTACAGAGAGTTTCTGAATACGAACGCCAGCAGCGCGCTTCCTGATACATCAAGCATTCCCAGTGAAATGAACAGCTGAAGTATCTCAAGGCATGTGGCCCATATGAAGCAGCATGCTACAGCGACTCTCGAAACGTGTTTCGTGTACAGGCCGTACATGAAAGGCGCCAGGAACGATCCTGCCAGCGCGCCCCATGATATACCCATCATCTGTGCTATGAACAGGCTCTTTGCGTGTGCCTGCCTTATGGCGATGTACGCCGAGATAATGACGAATACCACGATGAACGATCTCATTATTACGACCTTCGTCGTTTCCTTTATCGGCTTCTTTCTGAGCGGTGCTATGAAGTCCAGCGTAATCGTCGATGAGCTCGTCAGAACGAGTGACGAAAGCGTGGACATGGATGCTGAGAGTACCAGTACTATGATGATCGCTATGATCACTGCCGGAAGCGTCGAGAGCATGCTCGGTATTATCGAGTCGAACCCGTCTACTTCGACATTTATATCATACAGTCTTCCGAATCCCCCGAGGAAGTAACATCCGCCCGCGACTACCAGCGCGAAGAATGTGGATATTACTGTACCCTTCTTGATCGCATCCTCGTTTGTGATGGCGTAGAACTTGCCCACCATCTGAGGCAGTCCCCATGTTCCAAGGGATGTAAGCATTATTACAAAGAACAGCGAAACAGGATCTGCTCCAAGGAACGACGCGTACTGCCATCCTCCGTTTTCTCCCGTAGCCAGCGTCTCCATTGCTGTGTTCAGGCCTCCGTTGTCGTGTATTACCGCGATGATTACCGCTGCGATACCGATCAGCATGATGCAGCCCTGGATGAAGTCGTTTGTAGCCGTAGCCATGTATCCTCCCAGAACTACGTATCCGCATGTCAGCGCTGCCATTACCACTACGCATACAGCGTAGTCAATACCAGGAAACGCTATGGCGAACAGTCTCGAAAGTCCGTTGTACAGAGATGCTGTATACGGGATCAGAAAGATGAAAGTAATAACGGATGCCGCTACTCTGAGCTTCTGTGACCCGAATCTGGATCCGAAGAAGTCAGGCATCGTGCGGCTGTCCAGATGATTTGTCATGATTCTGGTACGTCTGCCCAGGATCAGCCATGCGAGAAGTGAGCCGATGAAGGCGTTTCCCAGACCGATCCAGGTGGACGCGAGTCCGAAGTTCCATCCAAACTGTCCGGCGTATCCGACGAAGATTACTGCCGAAAAGTATGAAGTTCCGAACGCAAAGGCTGAAAGCCACGGTCCGACGGATCTTGAACCCAGCACGAATCCCGACACATCTCTGGCGTGTTTTCTTGTCCTTACTCCTATGGTCATCATCACCGCGAAGAAGATGATGATCAGAGCCAAGGTCAGCACTGTTGTCGTGTTCATAATAAATCCTTTCCTAAAACTATAACTTATTGATGATTGCTAAAAGAAAAAGCGCCTCAGGTTAACCTGTGACGCTTCGAACTTTACTAAATTGTTTTAGCTACTCATTCTAACATCGCAAATTAACCTTACCGATCTGCGGTAAAGCCGAAGTAAAAGTAGTAGTATGCTTTTGCGATGTTAACTGTCTTAACCATTTGTTTCTCCCACGCGCATCTTGCAGCGCTTTAATTACGTAAATTAAACTATCACACTTAAATGGGCATGTCAACAATTTTTTCTTTATGTTTTTCTTCATGTCCCGGCGTCATTCAGACACAGAACTTGAACATTTTCATATCTTGCTTTAAAGATGACAACTTTCCTACCTTATTTGCGCAAATAAATCAACTTCAAATCACACAACGTTGAACATTTATCTGACGCCTCTGATAATTGACAACGTTTTTTTCAAATTTCATTGTCAATTCATGCGATACACAATAGAATGTTCAACTTCTTGATTCAAAACACGCCCTGTCAATAGTTCTGACTGCGAAAAAATTGTCAATACGTTTAATGCAATACAAATTGTTCAATTATGTGATAGAATCATAGAGCAGATTAATGCAAAGGCAGCCTGCACTATTGAGGGAGGAAGATATGAGACGCTGTGTAATAATCGGAGGAGCAGGAATAGAAAGATACGACAGTGTCCGCGCGAGGCTGCGCGATGACGATTATTTTGTGTTCTGTGACAGCGGCCTCAGGCACGCGGAGGGTCTCGGTGCGAGTCCTGACCTGATCGTTGGGGATTTTGATTCCCATGAGAATCCGCACATGGATGTTGAAACAATAGTGCTCCCGCGCGAGAAGGACGATACTGATACATTCTTCGCGGCAAAGGAAATGCTGTCCCACGGGTTTGAAGAGTTTCTTCTCGTCGGCGTGATCGGCGCCAGGCTCGACCACACCCTGGCCAACCTGTCCATTCTCCTCATGCTGGATACGGCGGGCAAAAGCGCAAAGGCAGTAGACGACTATTCCGAAATGGAAATAGTATCATCAGGGCCGGCGTTCATAGAAGACACATATTCATTCTTCTCACTGCTGAACATCACCGGCGAGGCAGAAGGCGTAACCATCGAGAACGCCAAGTACCCGCTTGAAAACGCTGCCATCGAATGCGACTATCAGTACGCCGTGAGCAACGAGGTGCTGCCGGGAAAAGTCGCCAGGGTTTCAGTTGCAAAAGGCAGACTTCTGCTCATTAAAGTTATTTGATAACAAAGTTTTTC